>ENA-OWNK01000598-OWNK01000598.1-metagenome-genome-assembly--contig:-NODE-598-length-16694-cov-30.328746_pt1 | contig 16694 bp, 10 predicted proteins | sample MGYA00245343_ERZ651121 | MGnify/ENA primary metagenome ERZ651121 (study PRJEB26857, sample SAMEA4031775) | metagenome | biome: human; feature: oral; material: saliva | place: Philippines | collected 2014... | reverse complement strand
GGGAATTTTCATCGAAAATGTCATTGTATTCTTCGAGTGGAGTAATGATTCGGTTATTTTTATAGTCTAGAGTTGCTTGGGCCGTTTCATCACGTTCTAGTTGCGGGCCTGTAGAACAGGATGTGCACGCTAGAGTGAATGCAAACGTTATAGCCATTGCGGGCTGAAAGAATTTCTTGAGGTTCATAATTCTCCCTCCTTAAGTTGGATAAAGAATATGCGATAGTAAAGAAAGCTGGGTTATGCTCTGGCAATAATCACCATGTAGTGCCCAGTAATACGGGTGCTTATGGAATCAGTTATCTATGCTGAACCCTATGTTGATCTAAAGCTTAAGCAGGATTTCGGGCGTTGGGGGGGGCACCTGCTAGCTGGGGAACGCACCCGTGGCGAAAGGCCAAGACGCTCTGTGCGGACAACGCACTAGGGGTGTTTCTGTAGCGTCATTACTGCTAGGAGAATGTTCTAGAGCTTCATCATGAACCCCTAAGAGTTATGGAGGGCAAATGCTCGTAGATGAGTGAGCCGTGCCCTCCGTAATGTGTTGACCGGGCACCCTGAATATCCACCAATGCTGTGGTGAATATCATAGTTAAGGGTAGTTAAAGGCTACCACCGGCTAGGTACACACGGCAACCAAAACTCCGGTCACGTCTGATTTATTACATAAGAAATGCGTAGTCAGCGAGAATATCAACAGGAAGCAGTTCGGGTACCCTGCGCCTCTTCGCAGTTAAAATACGAATGCCCCCGGTTGATGAATCATCAACCGGGGGCATCGTTTAGCGTCTAACGCAGAACCGAGGTTCTACCGCTAAATGCTTAGTGCTGCTCCAGCTCGGAGTTAGCGTTCACGTTCAGCAGGTCGTACTTAGCGAATGCCTTCGCGGGAACGTCTGCTGCAACCTCGCCGCGCTTTGCCAGCATCTGCAGGGTACGGACAACAACCGACTCTGCATCGATGTGGAAGAAGCGACGTGCACCCGGGCGGGTGTCTGCGAAGCCGAAGCCGTCAGCACCCAGGGTTGCGAAGTCGTTCGGAACGAACTGGCGGATCTGGTCGGGAACCTCCGAGGAGAAGTCGGTGGTCGCGATGATCGGGCCAGCAGCGCCTGCCAGCTTCTGGGTCACGTAAGGAACGCGAGCGGGCTGGTTCGGGTTCAGCAGAGCCTCTTCCTCAGCGGCAACGCCGTCGCGGCGCAGCTCAGTCCACGAGGTGACAGACCAGACGTCTGCGGAGACGCCCCAGTCCTCAGCCAGCAGCTTCTGAGCCTTCTCAGCCCACGGAACAGCAACGCCGGATGCCAGCAGCTGTGCCTTGGGGCCGGAGGTCAGCGGGGACTCGCTGATCTTGTGGATACCCTTGATGATGCCCTCAACGTCAACGTTTGCCGGCTCAGCAGGCTGGTGAATCGGCTCGTTGTACACGGTCAGGTAGTACATGACGTTGTGGTCTTCGTCCTTGGTGCCGTACATCTGCTCGATACCGCGCTCCATGATGTGCGCAATCTCGTAGCCGTATGCCGGGTCGTAGATCTTGAACGCCGGGTTGGTGGACGCCAGGATCGGGGAGTGACCGTCAGCGTGCTGCAGACCCTCACCGGACAGGGTGGTACGACCTGCGGTTGCACCGATAACGAAGCCGCGGCACAGCTGGTCGGAAGCTGCCCAGAAGCCGTCGCCGGTGCGCTGGAAACCGAACATCGAGTAGAAGATGTAAATCGGGATCATCGGCTCGCCGTGGGTGTCGTAGGAGGTACCGATGGCGGTGAACGCTGCGGTTGCGCCTGCCTCGTTAATACCCACGTGAACGATCTGGCCCTCGGGGGACTCGGTGTAGGTCAGCATGAGCTGGTGGTCAACGGGCACGTAGTTCTGGCCGTTGGGGTTGTACAGCTTAGCGGACGGGAAGAAGGAGTCCATACCGAAGGTACGTGCCTCATCGGGGGTGATGGGAACGATACGGTGACCGAAGCCCTTCACACGCATGAGGTCCTTCATCAGGCGGACGAACGCCATGGTGGTAGCAGCGGTCTGCTTGCCGGAGCCCTTCTTGGTCTGTGCGTAGACCTTGGACTCGGGCAGGGTGATCTCGGGCTGTGCGTTTGCGCGGCCGGGGATGTAACCGCCGAGTTCCTTACGGCGTGCCTGCATGTACTGCAGTGCCGGGTGGCTTGCCTCGGGCAGGTAGTACGGCGGGTTGTACAGATCCTTCTCCAGCTCCTCGTCGGAGATGGGGATGTTCAGATGGTCACGGAAGCCCTTCAGTGCTTCCATGGTGAACTTCTTGATCTGGTGGGTGGAGTTACGTGCCTCGAAGAACGGGCCGAGCTCCGCACCCTTAATGGACTGTGCCAGGATGACGGTGGGCTTGCCCTTGGTCTCCATAGCTTCCTTGAAGGCTGCGTAGAGCTTCTTGTCGTCGTGACCGCCCAGGCGCAGGTTGAAGATCTGCTCGTCGGTCAGGTCTGCAACCAGTTCCTTGGTCTCGGGGTACTTGCCGAAGAAGTGCTCGCGGATGTAGCCGCCGTCTTCACCGCGGAAGGTCTGGTAGTCACCGTCGAGGGTCTCGTTCATCAGCTGGATGAGCTTGCCGCTCTTGTCCTTCTTGAGCAGCTCGTCGTAGTCGGAGCCCCACAGGACCTTGATGACGTGCCAGCCTGCGCCGCGGAAGAATGCCTCAAGCTCCTGAACGATCTTGCCGTTACCGCGAACGGGGCCGTCCAGACGCTGCAGGTTGCAGTTGACAACGAAGGTCAGGTTGTCCAGGTGCTCGTTTGCAGCCAGCTGCAGTGCACCACGCGACTCGGGCTCGTCCATCTCGCCGTCGCCCAGGAATGCCCAGACGTGCTGCTCGGAGGTGTCCTTGATCTTGTGGTTGTGCAGGTACTTGTTGAAGGATGCCTGGTGGATAGCGTTCAGGGGGCCCAGACCCATGGAAACGGTCGGGAACTGCCAGAACTCGGGCATGCAACGGGGGTGCGGGTACGAAGGAATACCGTTTGCGCCCTTGGTCTTCTCCTGGCGGAAGCCGTCCATCTGCTCTTCGGTCAGGACGCCCTCAACGAATGCGCGGGAGTAGACACCGGGGGAGGAGTGACCCTGGAAGAAGATCTGGTCGCCGCCACCGGGGTGGTTACGGCCGCGGAAGAAGTGGTTCTGGCCCATCTCGTAGATGTCAGCGACACCTGCGAAGGTGGAGATGTGACCGCCAACGCCGATGCCCTTCTTCTGGGCACGCTGAACCATGATTGCTGCGTTCCAACGGATCCATGCGCGGTACTGGCGCTCGAGTTCCTCATCGCCGGGGTACTCGGGCTGCTGGTCTGCGGGGATGGTGTTGATGTAGTCGGTCTTGACCAGAGTGGGGACCTTTACGCCCTTTGCGCCAGCCTCCTTGAGCAGCGCGCGAAGGATGTACTCTGCACGCTCGGTGCCGTGAGTCTTGATAAGGTCCTCGAGGGACTCAGCCCATTCCTGGGTCTCTTCTACGTCGATGTCCTTGAGGCCATCAAGAAGGGTGCTCAGGGAGTGCTCGTTCGGTACGTTAGCCAAACTAATCCAACCTCTCTTCTGTGCGGTTGTGTAGATTGTTCGCCGCGATGTTGCATTGTCGAACAATCTCTGCGTTTAAGCGCTATAGATCCGTGGGGTCTACTTCGCTACTTATCTCTACTATCTTAGACCTAAATGTGGGCTTCTTGGCATCAAACGAAGGTTTTTGTGATGTGGGTTTCGTGGCTTAGCTCTCTGAGCGAAAAATATGCGCATCAAAAGTACTAGTTAGGGTCTTTTTGTATCTAAATAGTGCGGAATGGTGGGGGTGGCGGAATGGCGCGGAATGATGGGGTATGACCTACCTATAAGGCCGGGGGTCAACATGGCTTGATGTGGCTTGCTGTGGGGGGAGTTGCGAAAAAGAAAAAAATATTGAGACATAGAACACATGTTTCGGATTTGCGTGGCACCTCAAAAGCCCGTATAGTTTTCTCTTGTGTTCGCCACTGAAACGACAACGAATCAGTGAGAACTACGGGTCTTTAGCTCAGCTGGTAGAGCGCCACGTTTACACCGTGGATGTCATCGGTTCGATCCCGGTAGGACCCACCACTAACCCCGGTACCGCAAGGTACCGGGGTTTTTGTTTACCCGGTTTTGTTGCCCCATTGAGCTGCCGCGAGGGTGCCCTGCGGGAAGCTCGCGAAGATAATCCAGTCGGAACTGCGATTCCTTCGGGCATAAAACTGCACTCCACCTATATATAGCCTGCCCTAAGCGCGTATCCTTATATACATGACTGAAAACAAGAAGGCACAGATTGGTGTCACCGGCCTTGCTGTCATGGGCGCAAACCTCGCCCGCAACCTGGCACGTAACGGCTACACCGTGGCACTGCACAACCGTTCCGTAGAGAAGACCGACGCACTGCTGGCTGAGCACGGCGCAGACGGCGACTTCATCCGTACCGAGTCCCTGCAGGAACTCGTTGACTCCCTCGAGTCTCCCCGCCGCATCCTGATTATGGTCAAGGCGGGCGCACCCGTCGACGCAGTGATCGAGCAGCTCACCCCCATGCTCGATGAGGGCGACATCATTATCGACGGCGGTAACTCCCACTTCCCCGACACCATCCGTCGCGAGCACGCCCTGGCTGAAAAGGGCCTGCACTTCGTAGGCGTTGGCGTCTCCGGCGGCGAAGAGGGCGCTCTCTGGGGCCCCTCCATGATGCCCGGCGGCTCCGCAGAGTCCTACAAGCACCTGGGTCCGCTGCTCGAAAAGATCGCAGCGAAGGCACCGCAGGACGGCGCACCCTGCTGCGCATGGATCTCCACTGACGGTGCGGGCCACTTCGTGAAGATGGTCCACAACGGCATCGAGTACGCCGACATGCAGGTCATCGGCGAAGCCTACGACATTCTGCGCTCCATCGCGGGCATTGAGCCGGCACAGCAGGCAGAAATCTTCAAGACCTGGAACGAAGGCGACCTGAGCTCCTACCTGATCGAAATCACCGCTGAGGTGCTCGCACAGGTCGATGCAAAGACCGGCAAGCCCCTGGTTGACGTTATCGTTGACGCAGCGGGTCAGAAGGGTACCGGCCTGTGGACCGCTAAGGCTGGCCTGGACCTCGGTTCCCCCGTCTCCGCTATCGCAGAGTCCGTGTTCGCACGCGCCCTCTCCTCCTCCGAGCGTGAGCAGCGCGAGCAGGCACAGCGCGAACTGCCCGCAGGCCTCATCGCAACCACCGGCATCGGTGCAGGCGACCCCGAGTTCGTTGAGGATGTGCGCCGCGCACTCTTCGCCTCCAAGCTCGTTGCGTACGCACAGGGCATGGACCTGCTCACCCGCGCAGGCAAGGAATACGGCTGGGACCTGAAGCTGGACACCATCGCATCGCTGTGGCGTGCAGGCTGCATCATCCGCGCCGAGCTGCTGGGTGACATCATGGCTGCCTACGCTGATGAGGCTCCCGCGAACATGCTTCTGGCACCCGCTTTCAAGAACCTCATGGAGGAGCTCGTTCCTTCCTGGCGTCGCGTGGTGGCTAAGGCAACCGCACTGGGCATCCCCGTGCCGGTGTTCGCTTCCGCACTGTCCTACTACGACGGTCTGCGCCGCGACCGCCTGCCCGCATCCCTGATTCAGGGTCAGCGTGACTTCTTCGGTGCACACACCTACGGTCGTATTGACGAAGAGGGTGCCTTCCACACCATGTGGAGCGGTGACCGTTCCGAGGTGAACGCAGCGGACATTCACGTTCACTAAGCTCCCGTAGCTGAACACATAAAGCCCGCCTTCGGCTGGATGAGAATCCGGTCGAAGGCGGGCTTTCGTTATGTCTTATATGGGGCACCCCGAGGTGTCTCAAGGGTATCTTCAAGGGGTATCTTGAAGGGTGTCTCAGAGGTATAGCAGGGGAGAAGACCTGCAGAGCCTCGCCAGGAGCCTCCAGACGCGCCTCTATCGCCTCAAAACGCTAATAAGCGCTAAATCCACATGGCGGGGTCAATGTACTCCACAGCGTCCACCAGGGGCTTCTTCTTCTCCGGGGTGCGCGGGCGGTGCTTCGCCGGAATGCCGGTAATAATCGAATCGGCGGGGTGATCGTTGACCACCACGGCGTTCGCGCCAATAGCGCTATCGGAACCAATCTCCACCGGACCGAGCACCTTAGCGCCGGCACCAATGGTCACGCGGTCACCAATGGTGGGGTGGCGCTTCACCTTCTCCAGGGAGCGACCGCCCAGGGTCACGCCGTGGTACAGCATCACGTCGTCACCGACCTCAGCGGTCTCACCAATGACAATGCCCATGCCGTGATCGATGAAGAAACGGCGGCCAATGGTCGCGCCGGGGTGAATCTCCACACCGGTCAGAAAACGAGCAAACTGCGAGAGAGTACGAGCCAGAGCCTTCGTCTCATCCTTCTGCCAGAGCTTATGGGTCAGACGGTGAACCCAGATGGCGTGCATACCTGAATAGTTCAGCGCAATCTCGACAGCGCCGCGCGCAGCAGGGTCGTGCTGGCGGACGTTCTCAATATCTTCACGCAGACGCGCAATAAAACTCATGGGTTCCCTTTCCCTCATCGGTCGTTCTCTGTATATGCGACCTTTCCAAAGGTACCAACAATGAAGCCCATTCGCCTATTCCCGGCCGGCTACATGTCATAGTAGACACGCTTACCAAAAACTCAGTCACACAAACGCGCGAAACGTAATATTTCTGCCGGTCAAAAGACGCAAAAGCCCCGCCTCGGGACCGTCCACAGCGGGACGAGCCGGAGGCGGGGCGTCAGCTATCCAAACCCTAGGTCCAAGACCTCAGGCTGGGAGCAGAGGGGAGACACAACGGGCTATTAGCCGCGGATATCCTCGTACAGGGCGGTAGAGATGTAACGCTCACCGAAGTCGGGAACGATAGCCACAATCAGCTTGTCCTTGTTCTCAGACTTCTTAGCCTCCTCCAGAGCAGCCCAAACAGCCGCACCGGAAGAAATACCGCCCAGAATACCTTCCTGGGTAGCCAGCAGGCGGGAGGTGCGCATAGCGTCCTCAGCGCTGACCGGAGTCACCGAATCGTAGACGCCGCGGTCCAGGGTTTCCGGAACGAAGTTAGCGCCCAGGCCCTGAATCTTGTGGGGGCCAACGCGACCCTCAGAAAGCAGCGGGGAGTCCTTAGGCTCAACCGCAACAACCTTCACGTCCGGGTTCTGCTCCTTCAGGTACTTACCGCTACCGGAGATGGTGCCGCCGGTGCCAATACCCGCCACGAAAATGTCGACCTTACCGTCGGTTGCTTCCCAAATCTCGGGGCCGGTGGTGTTGTAGTGAATAGTGGGGTTCGCCTCGTTGGTGAACTGGGATGCCAGGATAGCGTTCTCGGTGGTCGCAACGATTTCCTTAGCCTTCTCCACAGCGCCGCGCATACCCTCGGTACCGGGGGTCAGCACAATCTGAGCACCGTAAGCGCGCAGCAGCACGCGACGCTCAGCAGACATGGTCTCCGGCATGGTCAGGATGACGCGGTAACCGCGAGCAGCACCCACCATAGCCAGAGCAATACCGGTGTTACCGGAAGTACCCTCAACAATGGTGCCGCCGGGCTTCAGCGCACCCGACTTCTCAGCAGCGTCAATGATGGCGCGACCGATACGGTCCTTAACCGAACCTGCGGGGTTGTAGAACTCAAGCTTGACCGCAACGTTACCGGGAAGGCCCTCGTCCAGTCGGTTCAGCTTAACCAGGGGGGTCTGGCCGGTTGCTTCAACAATGCTGTTGAGAATCTTTGCCATGGGGTGCTCCTTACATGAGCCTGGGGGAGGCCAGCCGTGACGGGGTCTCCGCGATGAATAATCGGTTACGTGGCAACTCTACTACTCGCCGGCGGCAGGTTTAAACCTGCGGTCACAGTTCGTAATAATGCCAGAGAAAAACTTCAAGAAACGAGGTTCGGGAAGAGGGTACAGAAAAGCGCCGCACAAACCCTTTCTCGATAAAGGATGATGAATGTGCGGCGCTCTCTAGAAACATTATGTAGCCCAAAAGACAACCTCTGTATATAAGAGTAGTGGTGAACTCTGTTCACCGCAAGCTGGAGCCACAAATTTTATTGCCATCAATGGAAAAAACAGTGAAAAACCGCATCCTGAGATGGAAAAGACGCAAAAGCGGGGGAGAAAACCAGCCCGGAGGACTAGTTGATGTCCATGTGCAGGTCCCACTTGTTGTTCAGGTAGCGGCCAACAGCCTCACCGAACATCTTCACGTGACGCTTATCAGCCGCCACGGTCTGCTCCTTGCCGTCCTTGAACAGCTTCTCACCCAGGTCCACGTTCAGAGTCACAGTCCAGTTGTACGCGCCCTGCGCCAAAACCGGCTGCTTGGTGCCAATAGTCAAAGTAGCGGTCGGGTTCACGTACCAGGTCTTCTTCTCGTCAATACCTGCCTTGGTGGAGTCCGCGTACTTCTTCATCGCCGCCAGGGTCTCCTGGTCGGTGCTGACCTCGTTCATGTAGTGCATATCGCCGGTACGCAGCAGGTACTCAAACGCCGCACCGAAGTACGCCAGAGCCGCCGCAAAGCCAGCCACCGAATTCTGGTGCATGGCCTCCGGAACGATCGGGGAAGGAACATTCTGCGGCGGGTGCTCAGCGTTACCCGGCTGGTACTCGCCGTGCTCCTCCATCTTCTCCAGCTTCGCTACGCCGCTGTAATCCTTATTGTCATTAGGCAGCGGAGAATTCGTAGCAGTAGCCGAAGCCGACGCAGAAGCAGAAGGGGAAGCAGACGCCGAAGCGCTCGGCGACGCGGTAGCAGACTCAGAAGCAGCCGCAGAAGCGCTCTCAGAGCCAGAAGCGGAAGCAGACGCCTCAGAAGTAGCCTTAGAGCCACAAGCCGCCAGCAAAGCCATGGAGCTGACGCCCAGTACACCCAGCGCCGCGCGGCGGGTCAGGTTCTCGGACATAGTGATACCTTTCAGTCAGTCGGTGATTGCAACCAGTTTAGCCGCAAACCCAACAGGATACAGAGTTGAGTGGGCGAAGCGTGAGAAGCGCCTCGCAGATCAAAGCGTTATGACGAACTATGACGCCGCGGAGGTGGCGGAGGCCTCAACGGAAGCCTCAGCAGAAGCTGCGCCGGATGCTGCCGCGCTCGCAGTGCCACCAGTAGTACCACCCTGCAAGGTCGCACCGTACGCCACGCTCAGCTCCCACATCTTAGAATCAGCGTGGTAGCGGCCGCGGAAATCGCATTCCTGAACCGTTACCTGAGACGCCGGACCCGCCGCAGTCACAGAAGCACTGGGGGACGCCGCCTCAGACACCAGCGCATCCTCAGAAGGCTCAGTAGGCTCAGCAGAAGCAGAAGCACTTGCGGAGGCGACCACCGGCTGGATCTTGCCCTCAGCCACCGCCTCCGTACCGAAATCCAGAGTGTACTTGCCCTTAAACAGCAGATTGCCATCACTCATAATGGACGGCTGCGCACTCGAAAGCGCATAGGAAGCCGACGGATTCACATACCAGGAACCCTTCTCCACACCAGCAAGAATAGAAGCCGACAGGGCATCTACCTCAGAGCGAGTCTTTGACGACAACGTAATACCGGTGGAGAACGCATCCGTGCTACCGGTCTTCACCAGATAATCCATAGCCGCCGCAAAATAAGCAATCGCCTCATGGAAACCCGTCACCGTATTAGCCGACAGCGCCTCAGTCACCTTCGGCTTCGGAGCATTACGCGGCGGATGCTCCACCGTGCCCTGCTCATAATTCAACGCGCCCTCATAGTGGGTGTACTCCACCAGACCCGAATAGTTCTGACCATCATCACTGTACCCATTCGGGTTAGCGCTCGACTTCGAACCGTTCAAGCTACCGCCCTGAGAACCAGACTGCTGGCTAGAGCCACCCGAACCGCACGCACTCAACAGCGCCGCAGAACCGGCAACCGCAGAAACGCCCACACCCAGGCGCAACAGGGAGCGGCGAGAGAAAGAAGACTGAGAAAAAGAAGACATACAAAAACCTTGAATCCGGGAAAGTACGTTACTACCAGAGTAAAACAAATCATGCCCTAACCCGAGTGCGAGTTAGGGCATGACGCCTCATCCATCTGAGGGCTTAAAGGTTGTCACCATTAGAATTGCCGCCATTACCGGAGTTGCCGGAATCACCAGCATTACCGCCGTTAGCGGAACCACCGGAACCGCCACCATTCTTAGGCTGAGCCGAAGCCTGCGCCTCATACTCATCCTGAATAGTCAAAGTCCAATCATTATCGTGGCGCACACCGGTAACCACCAGGCCACGCTCAGTGCGGCGAACCTTCTCAGACATCTCCGCAGGAGCGCCATCAACCACAACGGTCGGACCCAAATCAATCACCAGGTCGAAAGTCCACTGCACGCTCTTCTTCACCAGAGTCGGAACAGCAGTGAACGCAGACATCGTCACCTTCGGCGACACAAACCAGTTACGCGCCTGAGAGCTCTCATTCGACTCATCCATGAACGAAGAGAACGACGCAATGAACTTCTCATCAGCCTTCGACTCACGCAGCGGAGCCGCATCACCGGTCAACACCAGGTAGTTAATCGCCGCATACACGAACGCAATCGAATCGTACAGACCCTGCACCGAGTTCTCCGAAGCGCTCGCCGGACGCTTGGGGACCGGCACGTTCTGCGCGGGAGCGGACTCGGTCGCCGGAACGAAAGTGCCCTTCTTCTCATAGTTATCGAAGGTGACCTCGCCGCTAAAATCAGTGCGCGCAGAAGCCGAGGGAGACATCTGAGGGGTATCCGCATCAGCGTTCTCGGTGGTGGACGAAGAACCACCGCAGGCAACCAGCAGGGCGCTCAACGACACGCCTGCAACGCCCGCACCGGCGTAACGCAGAGCAGAACGGCGGCTGATGCCGGTAGCGGAACCATTAGAAAGCCCAGAGGTCAAAGGGAAAAGCGCCACGGAGTACCTTTCGAGTGAGAATCTCAGGTGAGAGACGAGTGAGAGTGCGCCTCGACGAGCGGATATCACACGCGGATATCCCTCTAGAGACAGTCCTAAGTATAACGCGCCCCCGCCTTCACACCCGTGTGTACCACCGCTCAAGCGAGCGTGATATGCCGCCCATCAGCGAACTTACCGCAACCAGCGGCAACAGCGCACCGAGGGGACACAGGAGACAGCGAAGGCGAGGACGCGTTCATCGTCTATAAGGATTGCCTATAGGGATTGTCTACGGGGGAGGGGCTATTGGGCTCCCGCAGCGGGAGCAGCCTCTGCACCAGCTGCACCGGGGTCAGGAGCGCCGGGATCAGGAGCGCCGGGAGCTACACTCGGCTGAGCCGTCGCAGCGGCAGGCTGAGTCGCCACAGGCTGCGCGGTAGCCGCAGGCGCCTGGGTAGCGGCAGGCTGAGGAGCCTGTGCGCCACCGTTCTGAGCGGCACCATTCTGGGAGCCGGTGTACTGTCGTGCGCCGCCGTTCTGGGCACCACCATTTTGGGTGCCGCCATTCTGAGCGCCGCCGTTCTGTGCCGCACCATTATTTGCGGTACCCTGCGCGGCACCGTTACCCGAAGTGTTCGCACCGTTATTTGTGCCAGTGTTCGCGCCGCCATTAGCCGCCACGGTGCTGTCATCAGTCACCGTCGGGGTATAGGTCGACGAAGGATGCGCGCGCGGAGTATGGGTCGGCTTCGGAGTCAACGTGGGATCATACTGCTGAGGCGCAATCACCAACCAGCGCTTCGCCTCCTCATCGTACTCAGCGTACAGAGCGGTAATCTCCGCAGCCTCAGTATTCTCCAGGGGCTTGGTGGTGTTCGTCGACTTCTCAACCTGCAGGCCGTGCGCCTGAGTAACAGAACACGCCCACGAATACTTAGTGCCGCGAGTCGTTGGCTGCTTATCGGTCAGGCGGAACGTCCACTCGCCACCCACCAGCCAGTTCGTGCCGGGCGCGTAGAACGCACGCAGCTTCTCCAACGCCGCACGATCGGTAGCATTCTGCGCCTGAACTACCTGCAGGGCCGGACCGGGATCACCGGTCATACGGGCATAGTTCACCGCCGCCGCAAAATACGCGAAAGTGGCGCGCAGACCGCGGGCGTTCTTGTCGTACATGCTCTCATCCTCAACGGGGATGGGCACGGAGCTCGCCTTAGAATCCACGCTTGCCGGGCCGGCGGTCGGCTCAATCGTGTAGACCTGACCGGTCTCCGGGTCGGTGCTACTCATCGGGGCAGCGCCATGACCGGGAACGTACTTGGTCCACTTCAACTCGCCCGACAGGTTATCGTAGGCACCCGCAATCGAAGCGGAAGCAGTGGGGGAGGCGGTCGCCTCCTCAGTCTTTTTGGAACCGCAAGCGGCAAGCATAGCGCCCAGGGCGGCAGTGCCCGTGAGCGCAATAAAGTGGCGGCGGCTGTGAATCATAGTGATCCCCTTGAATGTGCTGTGATGCGGAAGTATCGGTGATAAGTGAAGAGCTCACACCCTAATCCTCAGCCTAACATCACGCCCCTCACAGGAGGGCGCGAAGCAGTCACCCGCGGGGCGGGTAGACACGCATTGAGGCGAAAATGGGCGGACCTCATCTAGCCCTAGCCTATAGAGTTCGCGCGTGGCACACAAATAAAAGCCCTCATCCGTGCCTCATATCACCCAATATGACGGGATCTTTGAGGCACGGATGCAAAGAAGCTTTAGGCTGAGCCTCGAATATAACGAGCCGCCTTAGAAGAGGTGCTCTCATTCGGGGTCGGCTGCGCGCTCGGAGTATTCGTGGACGGCGCAGGGTTAGCCGCAGGGGTGGCGGTAGCGCTCGGGGAAGACTTCGGATCCTCCAGCATCTGCCAGCCCTCTGCGCCAAAGTAGACGTAAGCGTCCGCCTTCTGATTACTGCCGTAGATACCGGTGAGCTGCTCACGCTGACGGGTCTCATGGTTGAACAGGAACGCGTTCTCGTCCACCTTCAGGGTCGCCTTCCAGCAGTAGACGTCCTGCTCGGTGGCGGGCACCGGCTGCGGGGAGCTCAGGTTAATGCACATGGGGTGGTTGTTCTTAGAGACCAGCCAGCCGATGTTGTAGCGGTAGATATCGCGGTACATCTGTGCCATGTTGCTAAAGTGCTCCTGGCCGGGCAGGTTCATGAAGGGGCCGGTGTCGCCGGTGAGAAGCATATAGTTCTGCGCTGCACCCCAGTACTGCAGGAAAGCGTGCAGGCCCTCAACGGTGCGCTCTTTAGCTTCCGGGGGCATGGTGGGGCGGGGGACATTGACGGCTCGATGGCTCAGGGTGCCGTTCGAGAAATTTCCGGAACGTTCAAAGAAATGATCCGGCAGAAGAGCAGGTCCGCGACCATCCAGAGCCGACGCAGGCAGAGGCTCGGCGTACGTAATACTGCGCGTGGTGGTTGCAGATTTAGTCTGGGTGCTCTGAGGCGCCGGTGCGGCATGATCGGGAGAAGACTTGGTGAGCGGTTGAGGGCGAGAAACGACGGGGCTGCAGGCGCTTGCGAGTGCACTCAATGCTGCTCCGGAAGAAAGAGCAAGAAGATGGCGGCGTGACAGCGAACCGAACATACGCAACCTTTCGCAAGAGTAAAGACGGGCAGGCAATAACGGGTAGCTCGGATGCAGTGAACCCCAACGGCAATAAATTTTGAATGCAGTTGCGTGAGGGGTCGGTGAGCGTTCCCGGTAGGTGTGGCATACCGCGGTGAGTACGGATGCGATAGAAAGGGCAGGCCAGAAGCCCCCTGAAGGAATCGGTGTGGGTTATGACCTGCCTGGTTGTCGTGCTCAACGATTCTAAGCGTACTTTCAGGTTCGAAATGACCATATCTACCCCTGAGCGTAAAAAGTTATCAAATCTTAATATTTGCCCGTTTTATGCGGGTTATAAAACGTACCAATGTGTTTGGGATAACCGCATTAAAATCTGATGTTTCCCCTAGAAACTTAGGGATTTTTCAATCTTTTCTTGAGTGAATCAAACTCATATTGGAGTTATTGCGCCACAACTCAAAGGTACTAAAACAACCCCTCAGAGTTGTTCGAACAACCCTCAAAAATACCTCAGTAGGAGCCCCCAAACTCCCCGCGGTCGCAACGTGCCCACCACAACGCCCACGCATGGCATGAAGCGGCTTCACCCTATGGGACAATAGCGCTGTGACTACCACCGACTATGCGCAGCTCAAAGCAGCTCGCGAACTGCTCACTCGAATCCCCCTCCCGCTCGAGGTAGAAGCCGGCGAAACCCCCGGCACCCCCTACACCGTCACCCACGACGGCACCGCCGAGCACGGTACCGCCACCGCGCGCACCCTACTCGCCGCCATGGCACGCCAACTCGACGACTACATCCTGCCGCGCAGCGCCAGCGTCGACAATCCCCTCACCATCGTGGTCGGAGGCTCCACCGGCGCCGGCAAATCCACCCTCGTCAACACCCTGCTCGGCGAGCCGCTCACCCAGTCCGGCGCGATTCGACCCACCACCCGCCACCCCGTACTACTGCACCGCGCAGAAGACGAAGCGGCTCTGTCACCCGAACGCTTCCTGCCCACCCTGCCGCGTACCCGCACCTCCGGCATGAACGCCGGATCGCAGGCACTACCCGGCCTCGACCCGAAGATTGCGCGCGCCCTCATTCCTATTACTACCTCGGCGCTACCGCAGGGCATCGCGCTCATTGACGCACCCGATATCGACTCCGTCTCTGAGGAGAACCGCACCCTCGCCAAGGAGCTACTCTCCGCCGCTGACCTGTGGCTCTTCGTCACCACCGCCAACCGCTACGCCGACGCCGTACCCTGGGAGTTGCTCCACGAAGCAGCCGCACGCTCCATCGCCATCGCCGTAGTGCTCAACCGCGTGCCCGAAGGCGACGAAGAGACCATCGAAAACGACCTGCGACGCATGCTCGACGAGGCCGGAATCCACGCCGTACTGATTCACACCGTCACCGAACAGCCGCGCGACGAAAGCGGCATGCTCGCACCCGTCAGCCTCGCCCCGCTGACCCTGTGGATCCGCGAACTCGGCACCGACGCACCCGCCCGCGCCGCCATCGCCCGGCAGACCCTCGCCGGTGCCGTCGAAACCCTCGCCGGTAACCTGCAGGTGCTCGCCGCCGAACAGGCACGCCAGCAGGCGGCACACCAGTCGCTTGCCGCCATCGTAGCCGAAGAATACGAGGATGCGCTGACCACCATCGACGGCGCCCTCTCCGATGGCTCGCTGCTACGCGGTGAAGTGCTCTCGCGCTGGCACGACTTCGTGGGAACCGGCGACTTCTTCCGCTCCCTCGACAGCACCATCGGTCGCCTGCGTGACCGCGTCGGCTCCGCACTGCGAGGTCAGCCCGCCGCCGCCCAGAAGGTAGAAGACGCCCTCGAAAGCGGCATCCACGCCGTCGTGCTGGATGCTGCCGCCCGCGCCTCCGAAAACACCCGCACCCGCTGGCGTGCCAGCCGCGCCGGACGCTCCCTGCTGGCGCGCCTGGACGCTCCGCAGGCTGTCGCAGGTGCGCCGCAGGCTGTTTCTGACGCGCCCGAACAGAACGCAGAAGCTACCGGCGATGCGAAGGGTGAAGTGCAGTCCGCCGAGGACATCTTCTCCGCAGCCGTTGCCGAACAGATTCGCCTCTGGCAGGGCTCCGTCCTCGAAATGATCCGCGAAGAAGGCGCCGACAAGCGCAAACGCGCCCGTTTCCTCTCCCTGGGTGTGAACGCCGCCGCCGTGATGCTCATGGTCGCCGCGTTCAGCCTCACCGGCGGTATTACCGGTATTGAGGCGGGGATTGCGGGCGGTAGCGGCGTGGTCGGCACGAAGCTGCTCGAATCTATCTTCGGTGAAGACGCGGTGCGCCGTATGGCAACCCGCGCCCGCACAGACCTGCTCGAACGCATGGCGGATCTGCTCACCGAGCACGCTCAGCCCTTCACCGCCGTGCTGGAAGAAACCGACCCGCAGGCTGAGGCTGAGGACATTCACCGCGCCGCCGAGCAGGTGCAGAAAATTGCCGCGGAGATGAGCGCGCAGAGCCAAACCGCAGCTCACACTAACGGCACGGTTGTCCGCTAAACCACTCCGGACAGGCACCCCGCACCACAGACGAAGAAAAACGCACTATGACTACCCCCGAGAATAAATCCGAGCACAAACCCGAGAACAAACTCGAGAACAAAGCCGCTGAGCGCCATACCGAGCGAGGCGCCACCCCCGCCGTGGCGACCTCGCCCTTCGCACGCTCTGTCGCATCCCTAAAGGAAGCCATCAGCTACGGTGAAGGACGAGTCCCCGAAACCGTCCTGCTCGACGCCGCCGAAACCCTCGAACGCCTCAGCCAGCGCCGTGAACTCTCCACCGAACACACCGTCATCGGCTTCTTCGGCGCGACCGGCAGCGGCAAATCCACCCTCTTTAACGCCATCGCCGGGCAGAATATTGCCCTCTCCGCTCCCACGCGCCCGACCACCTCTACCGTGCAGGCGGCAATCTGGGAGGCAGAAGGCAGTGAAGAGCTACTCGACTGGCTCGGCATTGACAAGCGCGTTTACCCGCAAACTCAGGCGCTCACCACCGAAGGAGAAGCAAGCGGGGGTAACGCAAGCGGGGGAGCGGTGGCACCCAACGCCGTCACCGAACCGGCACCCGGACTCTTCAACCGCATCCGCCGC
>ENA-OWNK01000597-OWNK01000597.1-metagenome-genome-assembly--contig:-NODE-597-length-16698-cov-11.769393_pt1 | contig 16698 bp, 15 predicted proteins | sample MGYA00245343_ERZ651121 | MGnify/ENA primary metagenome ERZ651121 (study PRJEB26857, sample SAMEA4031775) | metagenome | biome: human; feature: oral; material: saliva | place: Philippines | collected 2014... | reverse complement strand
CTCGTAAAGCATCACAATTCTCAAAACGTTAATCAATACGATTATATCAACGTTTCAAAGCACTTTGCAAAAATTTTGCAAAGTGCTTTTTTGTCGATTTTTGAGCTAGAATAGCTTTGTGATAACCTTCTGATAACCTCTTCTAAATTTTAAAAATCATGATTTATTTTGCTTTATTGAGATAATCTGCAAATTTTTCAATAGAGTTTTTCACATAAGTTTTTGTGGTGTGAGTGTAGACATCTAATGTCATCTGACTGCTTGCATGACCGAGACGTTTTGATGTATTAGAAGGATCGATTCCAATTTCAGACATAAGTGTTGCATGTGTATGTCTAAACCCATGTGGGCTAATTGGTTTTAATTTATGCTTTTTAATAATTCGACTCAGTACATTGTTAATGTAGTCAGCATGTAAGGGTTCAATTTTGTCATTGCTTAATATGTAAGAGAACATATATTCGTTACTAATATTCAGCTTTGTAAGAGGAAACTGAGATTGTTCTTTCAGATAGAAATTTCTCCATTGCTTAATAATATCGATTGTCTCATCATCAAGATAGATTGTTCGAACTGAAGATTCATTCTTTGTGCTCTTTTCAATCGCTTTACCGTCAATTCTTCCTAGACTTTTATCTATGTTCAATAGATTGCTGTCAAAGTTAATATCAGCCCATTTTAAAGCGTATAACTCCCCTTTTCGTAGTCCACTAAATGCAAGCAGTCTAAATAAAGCAAAATGTTTAAATGGCTCAGTTTCTTTCACTATATCAAGGAAATGATGTAATTCCTCCAGAGACCAAAAATTATCTGATCTAGTTTTTTTGATTTTAGGCATGATAACATTCTTCATTGGATTTCGATCAATGTAGTTCATGTTGATTGCAAAATCAAAAATTTTTGAGGTATAGGATTTTATCTGCTTGATATTTTTGAAAGTCTGAGATTTTTGTGTAATAAAATTTTGACAGTCTAAAGGACTGATTTGGTCAACAAATTGATCGCCAAATATTGGTAGAATATGTATTCGATAGATATTCTTTGTTTGGGAAGAAGTTGTTTCTTCAACGGTACCAACATAAGCCTTAAACCATTCTTGATAAAGTTCTTTATAAGTGACTTTTGGGTTAGGTTTGTCGGTATTTACTGTGGGGGCGACGACACCAGCTTCTAAACGAGCTTCGTACAATTTTGCCTCTTTTTTGGTTTTGTATTTGTGTATAGACATTTTTTCTCCGTATCTAAGTTTTCGGAGCTTATGTAATCGAGAAATGAGTGTCTATCTATTTTTTCTATCTTCTTGGCGGATAGCGTATTCGTCTGTTTTAATCCAGCTCTGCCAAACTTTAGAATCTTTATTTTGGTGATTCATATAGTCTATAAACTCAGACATAAAACGTTTGTTTTTCTCTGCTAGGTATTCTGAGAATATATGACGAAATTCATCTGAAAAAGTATCATCAAGTGGCAGTGTTAATGATCTTTCACCAAATTCAATACTTTTCTTTAATTTCTCCATATCGCTTTTAAAAGGTGTTACAGAACCAATTTTAGATGTTTTGAAACTATCTGTAACAATTTTAAGATTTGATGGGGCGTGTGGGTTGCTATCAAGTCCCATAATGTAAGCGACGGAAACATTAAAGTATTTTGCTAATTTTTCAGCATTATCTTTTTTAGGTTTGCGGATTCCTTGATTGTATCCAGAAAGTGTAGGATAGGCTATATTTGTAGCTTCGCTAATTTCTGTCAATTTTTTTCCGCTATTTTCTATCAGTTTAGTAATATGATTGGTCATAAGAACCTCCTTTTTATCATTATAACACATTTTATTCTTTTTGAATAAAAAAGCTTGACAAAAATTCAAAAAGAATATATAATTCAAAATGAATAACAAATTAAATGGTTTCGGAGCTTATTTAATTTAGAAATGAGGTGTTAATTTATGTCGGAAACTACTTTAGTTGTCCAGCTTCCTAAAGAATTAGAGAAGCAATTACGTGCTCACTATGATGAGATGATTTCAAATGCTGTAGCAAGAGTATTTGAAGATAAAGAACTTTATAAACCCATGGTTCGTATGTCAGGTTTGTCTAGGTGGTTAGATGTATCTACGACAACAATCCAAAAATGGACGAAAGAAGGAATGCCAACCATGGTGATTGATGGAGTGACTTTATACGATAAAAGAGCAGTAACACGATGGTTGAAGCAATATGAAAGATAGGTACTAGTATGAATGGTGTTCAGTGGATCAAGATAACAACAGATATATTTGATGACGAAAAAATTCAGCTAATAGAATCAATGTCAGAAGGAGATACTCTTATTGTAATATGGTTTAAAATTCTGATGCTTGCAGGAAAGCAAAATAATAGTGGCATATTAAGTCTAGGGAACAAGGTTTATTACACAGAGGAGATGCTTTCAATAGTGTTTAGACGAAAGGCTACATCTGTAAAATTAGCTCTCAGTATGTTTGAAGAATTTGGCATGATAGAAATCATAGATGGCGCTATTACCATTCCAAAATGGGAGAAACATCAGAATATAGATGGCCTAGAAAAGATTAGAAAACAAACAAGGGAACGTGTTGCTCGTCATAGACAAAAACAAAAAGCACTAATTACAGGCGAGCCACAACTCGTTTTAGACTGTAACGTTACAGTAACGGATGAAAATGATAATGTAACGCAAGAGATTAAGAACAAGAGTAAGAATAAGAAAGAGATTGAGAATATACTGGATAATAGTTCTAGAAAGCCTGAAACTTATATTCCACCCAAATATTATTCTTTGTTAGAATCCATTTCTTATAAGTACAATGATAGATTTTTGTATCCTAACAATTACACTTTAACACATGCTCAGAAGATGAAGATAGGCGAGTATTTGGCTAGTGGGTATGTAACTAGTGATGAAGTTATTAGCATGATTGAACGGATTCCTGAGGATGCGACTTCTCCTTTAGCGTATTTATTTAAGTCTATGGAGAATTTAAAGCAGGAACGTATGCTGGAGTGCAAAGCTATTGCCCATGAAAATGCCCGAAAGAAGTATATGATAAATGAGTAGATATAGGACTATTCTAAAGAAATGTTATATCACTGAGGAGCAAAATGAAATAGTGAATAACTTGATTGAAATGACAAACCATCTTAATTTTTCCTCTTATGCTAGGAAAATGTTGTTTAAGAGTTCGCCTATTTATCTTCAATTTGATTTTGAATCTTATCATGACTTTATATTTCAAGTTAGAAGAATTATCAATAACTTACGTCAGTTAGAAAGAATAGCAGAACAAAGTGAAGATTTGGATAATGTAAGGATATTTCACTACTGCGTTGAGCTGATGATAGAATATGAAAAGAAGACAAGTAAACAAGTGAAAGAACTTGTAAAACGACTAAATAAGAAAACGAGGTGATAGGACCATGAGAATAAAATCTGTGTTGAAACAGGTGTTTTTGACGGAAGAAGAAAATAAAAAATTAAATGATTGTATGAGGAAGGAAAATATTCGTAATTTTTCTGAGTTTGCTATACAAAAATTAATACGAACAGATTTGAGCATCCAAAAAGTCTCTTTTGAAGGTTTAGTTCCTTTAACAGAAGAGTTGGAACAAGTCGGAAAGAATATCAATTCTATAGCCCGTCTTGCAACTGTAGTGGGGAAAATAAGCTATGAAAACAAAATGGATATGTCTATTTTGATGCAAAAAATAGTTGATGTGATGGAGGAAAAAGATGTTTATTTTCAAAAGTAATATGGATAAGGATTTTGATCAGATATGCGAATACATATTGAAATTAAAGCGAGCAGAATTATTTCTTCATGGAATTAAACAACAAGATAAAACGAAGGCTCGTTTGTATCATGCGATGCTGGAATACTACGATGCTAACCATAAAAAAGAAAGACATATGAGAATTTTAAAATAAGGAAACGCTGTTAAAAATTTTGCAGCGTTTTTATATATCTTCTTAAAATATTTGTACACACAAATGACAGTCAAATTGATTTTTGGGATTATTTTATCGAGAAGGAAAGATTTATCATAATATGACTTTGCGAGCTCAGAGTCTGTATACACACACTCCCAAAATCATCCCAAAATTTGTATACACAAAGTGTATGTACTTTTTGGGATGATTTGAATTTTGGGGAATCCCCAAACCCCTTTAGATTAAGAGATGAAATTTTTTTAGTCTTGTTTCATTTTATTTCACAATAGATGGAATTTAATCTGGTAGTTAACAGTCAGTTCAACTCAAGCCTTATTTTCTATTTTTCTTTATCAAGTTATACAGCTGTAAATCAGTCCATTGCTTTAGCAGCTGTTTTTATGATTGCAGCAGCTAGTATCGGAGGTAAACTCTTTGGCATACTTGGAATGATATTCTTTAAAGCGATATTTGCTGTTATCTATCAATTGATTAAAGAATTTGTCGTTGCAAAGGAAAATCAGATAGATAAAGAAAAGAATTAATTTAATGAGTCTTGTTAAATAAAGCCTTATTGTTTCTAACTGATATATCTGTTATATTTTTTCAAGAGGGCTTTTATCTGTTTCATCATGGAAAACATCTCCTTAACTATAATTTATCAAATAAAAAAGAAATCCAAATACAGAATTGTATTTGAATTTCTTAACCTTATGACATTGTACGAGATACGTTCTCTCTTTTAAAATATTTATACCTATTTTATTTGATATATTTCAAGAATAATATCTTCGATTTTATCTTCGATTAGTTTTAATGACCTATCATAATCTTCTTGGGAGCTATAAGCAGATTTTTTTATTTGAACTGCTTCCTGGAAGAGTGGAAATAATTCTTGAAGTTTTTCTTCTGAAGGTACAACTATTGGAAGTTGTCGTGCATCGTTTATTTGGAATGTTTGAGTATTATTAACAAAATCATCAACATACTGGCTCATGAATTTTGAATTAATGATACTTATGATATAGTATTCTGGAACTTTCTGAGATAAACCGAATAAACTCATGCTTTTTACATCATATACACTTTTTTGTTTTGCTCGGCATTTCAAGAATTTTGTGTTAATATCAGACCAACAAAAACCTTCTTTAAAATAGAATTGAGGATTTCTCACTACTGGCATTCCAGTACCATTTTTCCCAGAATTTTTCTTTAAAAAATCAACATTTTCTTTTGACCATGCAATAGCAAATGGCGTTTCTAAATACCATCTGTTTCCGTCTTTATCTCCTTTGTCATATGGAACATAATAATTTTTTTCAGTAGAAATTCCATGTAATTTTTCATCATCAGTAAGTGAATCCACATCAGCTATTTCTTTATCCTCTATAATTCGATAAAGGTATCCTTGGCCGAAGACGTCACGACCATACTTTTCTTTGATTGCATCAAAAACTTTAGCAATATCACTTTCTGTCAATTCTTTCAACAGAATCTCAGGATTCGTATATCCATATAACTCATTTGCTGGAATATTATATTTGTTTGTAGCATCTTTTAATTTTTTTGAGCGTGTTTTTAAAATATTATCGGCCCATTTTGTTGATTTCCTAACAGCTATGTATTTACCGTTATTAGCTGTCGCAAGCCCCTGACCGCCTTCTGTCAGGCAACCCAACAGTGTAATATCTCCTGGATTAAGGTTCTTACGATATTCTTCAAGAACTATTTTGTTCTGTTCGATTTTTTTACTAGTTGAAATTTTATCCCACCATTTTTTATGAAGGTGCTGGATTACATTTCCATATAAATTATAGATGGCAATATTATGCTTTGTAGGCTTAAAAATAACTGTATTTTGAGTATTTACATAAGTAGATTGATCAACTTCAAAATATATTGGTTCTAATAGATTTGTACTTCCGTCAATAAATATAATGGTGTTTTCTGATTCATATTTATTTTTCTTTACGGATGTAATTGAAGTGTCTACCATTGCTGATTCAAATGGATTAGCAGTATCAAAGATATAATTTATTGTGTTATAGAGTAGTAAATCTCTTAAGTTTTTCTTTGATTGAATGGTCCAAAAGGTTTTGGAAGTGATATATGTAAGATTTCCACCTTCTTTAAGTAAAGCGATTCCTTTGAAGAAGAAGTGGCTGTATAGATCATCTGCAAATCCAAATTCATTTTCTAGAGCTTTTTTATCAGCCGTACTCCGCTTTTTAGTCCCAACGTAGGGAGGATTTCCGATAATTGCATCAAATTTGTGAACTCCAAACATAAAGAAACTATCAAAAAAACTTGCTGGTTTCTTTACAATAAAAGGATCAAAGGATCTTAATTGTTCGGAACGAATCGTTTCCCCAAGTTGTATATTTCCAGTTGTTAATTCGTAATATTTTTTTTGCCACTTATCTTTAGAACTTTTTACACGTGCGTTAAAATATTTTAGTCGAATGTCAGAAAGCTTTAAGTCCAAGTTTGGATCGTCAAAAATAGAAGTGCCATCTTGGGCTAGAGATATTAAACTATTGGCACAAACGAATTTAAAATCTAAGTTAGGTAAAGGCTGGATTTTACTTTTATCGGGTTCGTCAATAATTACTGAAAGCCAAGCTCTTAAACGAGAAATTTCAATTGCCATCGGTTCGATATCTACTCCAAAGATGTTGTTCTCAATAATTGAAAGTTTGAGCTCGTATGCATCATAGGATTTTAGTAATCTTTCATATGTTCTAACAAGGAGTTGAATCATTCCCATTGGGAATGCACCAGAACCACAAGCAGGATCTAAAACCTTATAGTTATCCAGAGCCTCAAGGATAGTTTTTGTTATATTTTTACTATTGACTCCCCACAAATCAGCACCAGATGTACTTTTTCTAGCTAAAAATTCAGCATCTGAGTAGTCGATTAGTAAGTCTATTCCTTGGTTGAAGGCTTTATTTTCCACTTTGCTATACAAATATTCTCTTAAAGATTCTTTACAGATAAATGCTACAATATCTCTCGGAGTGTAGAATGCTCCACTTGATTTCCTTGCACTCTGTCCAGTATCTTGATTTTGAGTAGCCAATAGATTTTCAAATACTTGTCCTAACATTTCAGGATCGACTGCAATCACTTCAAAATCAGCACTAGATTCATCAGTAGTAAAATTGAACTCGTTAAATCTATCAAAAAGATTTTTAAAATAATCTTGAGGGAAATTAATAGTTTCGTGAATAAAATCATTTTCCTTGGGTTCAAATAGGCCACCATTTAAATATGGTGTTATATAATCTAGGTGTTTACGATCGGAAATATCAGTATTTAGAGTGCTAAAAAATAGAAGTTTGATTTTCTTTTCATAATATTCAGTAGCTGATAAACCATCTATTTCGAAGTATCCAAAGTCCTCATAAATAATACTCATTTTCCGTAAGAACCAAATGAAAAGCATTCGTCCTAGAAGTCGGGAAGAAAATTGTTTTGCATCTTCTGAGTTCTTTCCTTGATTTTCCATAGTTTCAACTAGATCTTCAAAGAATTTTGCAATAATTGAATAGAATTGTTTATTAACTTCTTTCAGTTGCAACGCATCCCATAGTTTTTTATGAATAGTCTGTTGAGGTTCGAGATTTTGACCATTATTAATTTTTGAATCATCACCATTTGCTGCTTTAAATAGATTGTCAAAAATTTGTTTTTGAGTATTACTCAAATGATCATGTAACTCCATAACACGAATTTTTTTTCTATTTGAAAGTACAATTAGGAGAGAATTGGCATCAGATGTCAGGAAAAAATCGATTCCAATCTTGTTGCTTGGAATTCTTGTTAAGTCAGAGTCTTCCCAGTTAGATGTAAATTCTGTTGAAGCTGAAATCTTTTGTTTAGTTGCACTTTCACTAAACCAGAATAACTTACTTTCAACTACACAGTCATCCTGTTTGAAGTGTTGAAAGGCTGAACGTGCAGAATTAGATTCTGGGTGTTCACGAAACCATGTTCTTTGTTTTTGATTATGGAAAATATCCATTGGAAGAGGAGAGGGGAGATTTCCAGTATTTTGACTATCGTGTTCCAACATACTAGTCCATCTATCTTGATTTGGAAGGATCCCTCTCATTATTTCATCAGCTAAGTCAATTGCTATAGCGAGGGATATCCACTCATTCTTTTCACTCGATAGTTGTTTGACTAATTTGTCTATTGTATGAATGCCATTATGGTTTTGCATAGAATAATACACCTTCGACTTTCTCTATTCTTTTTACGTCCGATTCAGCTTGTAAAAGCTTAGTTAGTAAGTTCTCAAAATTCTTGATTACTCGTGGTGTTAATTCACCATTTTCTTTGTTTTGTTTATTTACTTCTCGAACAATTTGTTCAAAAGCTCGTTTATCATTTGAATAACGTATTCCTTTTTCAATAATTCCAACAAGATTGTAACTTGAACCAAAATAAGTTTTTAAAATTTCAAGAGCATGCATCCCTTGTTGCTTTATACTATAAACTGGATTAGCTGATTCAAATTGCACACAAATTTCAGTATTACCTTTTTTGATATATTCCGATCTATCGACTGGTATTTTATCTATCATACGTTTATTATCTTGGGGAGTTGTTTGAATTTGTTTCAAAGCATCCTTTTCTTGAATGTATTTTGCTTGAAGCGAGCTGAATGGCCCTCTTTTTTCTGAGCTTTTTTCGATGCTTACGAAACCAATATCTTTTATCAGTGCACCAGTAGCAGAGATTTTACCTTTGGCTCTATATAGTCCGATAACATAGTCTAGATTCTCAAAATTTTCAGTTGATTTCGGAAGGTAATTCCATTTTCCATCAGGGATACTTTGAATCCTCTTAATTTCTCCATCTTCTTTGTGAGCATCAATAAATTTCCGTAATTCAGTGGAATAATTATCAACCCAATCTAATATATCTTCGGTATTTTCAAATCGTTCCATTGCTTTTGAAGCTTTGTCGATATCATCATCAAAAATGTTATCAGATTCCAATATTTCATGAAATTCTATTGGATTTTCACTTTCACCTAATATACTTTGATCGTTACCAACGGTAAAGTTGATTGTTGCAATTTTGTGTTCTAGACGTCTAATTAAGTTTAGATAGAACTCTAAGTCATCATGAGGCTTTACGTTTGCAATAAGGATGTTTTCATATGTTGATCCTAAACGATTGATTCGACCATTTCTTTGAATCATTCTCACAGGATTCCAATGTAAATCATAATTCACTAAGAAACCAGCATCTTGTAAGTTTTGACCTTCAGAAAGTACATCAGTAGCAAATAAGAAATCGAGTTCGTCCTGCTTCTTAATCGTTGCTTTTTTACTAATCGGAGAAAAGCGTTTAGTAATTTCTTCAACATAGACACTATTACCTGAAATAAATTCCGCACGTTTTGAGAAGTTAGGAATCCTATTTTCTAATATTTGCGGGAGGCTTTCTTTCAGATAATCAATTGTATCAGAAAAGAAACTAAAAACTAATAGTTTTTTTCCATATTTGTTTTCTTCTAATCGTTCTACTATTTTATCTGCAAATGTATTTAGCTTTCCGTCATGGCCTTTTTTACTTAATCTTGTTAATACAGAAGTTAAAAATTTACATATGTCTTTATCTCGTTGGAGATCTTTTTTTAATTGAGCAATATTAAATAGTTTTTCATCAGCTTCTTTTCTTTCTACACCACGTTTTTTAATGTCTTGTTCGTTACCTTGAGACATAGCCTCGTCTAAATCTGACAAGTATTTTTCATAATCTTCAAAAGCTTTATCAATATCTTCACCATATTCACTATCAAGAGTTACAGCATCGGTCAGACTAACTATATATCCCCTATCCAACCATTTTTCAAACAATGCAATCCTATCTTGGTAATTCTGCACAGATCTTAGTAGGGTGGCTGTAGATGATTCCAAGCGCTTGAGCCAAGTGACATGAAGCATATTGTGAATGGCAAGTTGAGTCCTTAATTTATTAGCTTCATTTCCTTTTAGATCTAATGCACGAATTTCATTAATTGTTTTATTGTAAATATTATGAGAATAGGAATCTGGTTTATATGGTGCAAAGCCCAGAAAGTTTATCACTTTAAATAATGTTGGAATAATACTTGAAACTTCATCTTCATTAATAAAAATAGCTTCTCTATTCGACTTTATTGAGAGGTTATATTTTTCAGAAATATTAATTCCAGATTGTTGTTCTTTATGGATTTCCTTATATAAATCAAGTGGATGAGAAGTGCGTTGTGTTAATTCACTAATTAAATTTAGGTTTAGAGTTGCAGGAGTTAGATTTTCGAAAGTTGAATCTTTTACTTCATCTAGGACTTGATGGATAAATTCATTATCCTCACTGAGATAAGTATAGGGGAACTGTTCGATTGTTGACGTTGGGAAAGGATTGGTTCGTCCATTTGTAGAATTCATCTGCTCATTTTTGATAACACCTTGTCTTGTTGATCTAACAAGATAATGCCTTATTCCAGCAATGATAGTATTTTTATGGAAATCCCAATCAAATTCTTCTCCTCGTTTTTCAGCACGAGTTGCTTCTGATTGAATTCGCCTTAATGCTTCAAAGAAGTCAATGTATTCAAGAGTTTTACCTTTATTACTTTTATACGGAACATTGATGGAAACCAGATCACCTTTTGCACCTAGTTGTATTTGATTTGCAAAATCAATCAAAGAGTTATTAATAGGTGTAGCAGTGAGTAAAAGAACTTTCGATTGAGGATTTTCCTGGAATAGTTGTAAAATTTTTTGATAGCGAGTACTTCCTTGATTTCTTAAATTGTGAGCCTCATCAACTACGAATAAGTCAATAGTATTTCGAGAGTTTTTATGATGTTTAAAGTAATCAATTTGTTCTTGTATTGTTCCAGAATCTTGTTGGGAGATCAATCTGAAATCTTTTCCCTCACGAAGATTCCATCTTTCTCCTTCTAACTCGTCAATCCATTGTTGTTTAAGCGATGCTGGTGGAATAATAACAATATTGTTGTTTCCATCCTCGATATATTGTTTAATGATAGCAGCAGCTGTGATGGTTTTTCCTAGACCGACAGAATCTGAAAGCATTGCAACGCCATAACGTGACAGTTTCCGCCTTAAATCAAGTGCATTTTGATTTTGGAATGGGTGAAGAATATCCTCAATATCTTTGTCAAAAGGATCAACAGGCTGAAGTTCCTCTGGGAAGACCTCCATAAGAGTTTTGATGTAAACATCATAAGCACCATATGTTTTATCACCAACAGGGCTATCCACAATGATGTTACTGAATTCTCTAGTCCAGTCTTCAGCGTCTTTCCATAGTTCATCAAACCATACGATATGTCCATTTTGTTGTTTATCACTGGTTGGTTTGAATTCAACAATTTGGTAGTTTTCTGTAAGAAAATTTAGCTCTGCATTGGAGGTGAGTCCTGCCTTTGTAAAATTTGAAGAACCAATAATACCAACTGAGTCAGCATCTCCTAGTTCTCCAAATATATAAGCTTTAGCATGAAGCCGAGGTTCTCTATATATTTTTACTTCAAGTTTGTTGTTTTCAATTAGATTTACAAGTTTTTTGGCGGTCATGCGGAGTTGTTCGAGTATTTTCGTATTATCTCCTCCTTTTCCATATTCTTGTAGATCATGAGTTATATCAGATTCTGGGAATAGGTTCTCAGGGGCATTTATATCAATGTTATATTGTATTTGCAGCCTGTGAGCAATAGGCTCTTTACCAATCAATAATTGAATTTTCGAATATTGCTCAAAATCGTCAATTAGTTCAATAGTGCCAGCTAGATCCCAATATCCAGTTGCTATTCGAAGTACAGAGTAATTTGGAGCAATTTCATTTAGTACATCAGATAATTTTTTTCTAGAGTTATCTATAAATTGAGGATATGCCATCTTTATTTCTCCCGAGATTTTTTATTAAACAACTTTTCTATTAGTCTATTATATTTTAACATTTTATAGTTAAAAACACTTAGTATTTAAGCAACTTTAATGATTCAAAAAATGTAAATATTAATTTAGAAGATATGAATTATTAATTTTGATTTTATTATGTAATTACTCGATACACTACTGAAGCAAAAAATATAATCATATACAGGAAAATATGTTAAAATATAAATAAAAAATAGATATAGGGGTTGAAATTAATGGATAATTTAAATAATTTTTTAGGAATTATAGCATCACTTTTATCAATTATAGCTTTCGTTGTATCAGTTAATTCAGTTAAAAAGGTAAAAGAAATTGAAAAGAATATAAATACTGAGTTAAATTTTAAGAGTAAGCAATCAAAAAATGAGGTATTTACTAATAGAAAAGCAAGTTCAGGAGAAAGTGGGATAAGTGTTGTTGGAGATAGCAATACTATTAATGGTGTAAGATAATGGTTTTGAATACAAATGTAAGTTCAGGAGAAAATGGAATAAGCATTTCAGGGGATGGTAATACAGTTAACGTAAATAAACTAGATAATATTAATAATCGCACTATTCCAAGATCCTTATTAAGAGAAATATGTATAAAAATCTCAAATATAGATATCGAGGAAAGTGACTACTCAATACGAAAAAATTCTGACTGGCTCCAAAAGTTTGAATATAATAATGTAAAAAAGTATATTGAAATTTTCGATGAATATTCGGAAGGATATGATTCTATTGAAAATGTTTTAAAAACTATCCCAGATCCAACTTCTATAATGAAAAAAATGAAAACGTTGTATTTGAAAATAAAACCAAATGATAATAATGATAATATCGATGGAGATTTTATTCTTGAACAGATATTCAATAAATTAAAAGAAGAGATTTGTAATGAAGATTTTGTTAACCCTACTAATTTATATGATGAACAAGTTGACTATGCGATCTATTTAATTATGTTATATGCTTTTTCTAAGTGTAAAATATTGGAGGTAGTAGACTAAAATGAATGATGATTTAATAATTGAAAGAGATTTAAAACCAAAAGACACGATTTATTATTTATCTGGATGCATTCTATCAATATTAAAGGAAGGCAACCTTAATATCGATGATTTATTAGAAGAAATCCATAAAGAATATAATGAATCTATCGATTTTACAAAATTGTTACTATCACTCGATGTTTTGTATCTTTTAAATAAAGTTGAAGTTTCTCAAAGGGGTGTAATTAGATGTATATTAGAAGATTAACTTTAAAAGAAACAAGTCCCTCAGAAAAAATAATTAGGGAAATAAATTTTAAACTAGGCTTAAACTTAATTGTAGATGCTGGAAAAAATCAGGAAAAGAGTAACAGTGTTGGAAAAACTACTATCTTAAAATTGATAGATATTGCTTTAGGGGCAAGGGAACGTAAATACATTTATTTTAATGAAGAAACAAAAAAATCAAATGAAAAGTTAAAGAATTATATTATTGATAGTAAGGTTCAAGTAGTATTGGAAGTAGCAAAATCCTTTACCGATTGCACAGATTGTCAGGAACTAGCTGTTGATTTATTTCCAAATGGGAAACGCTATATTAATGGGGGATCTGTTAGTATTAGCGATTATACTAGACACTTGAATTTTATTTTCTTTTCAAATTGCCAAGATAAACCTACATTTAGACAACTTATAAAAATGTTTGTTAGAATTGATCAAAAAGCTGATAATGATAAGTTTTTGAAATTTCTCACACGTACATCCGATAAAGTTTATAATAATGTTTATTCTTATTTATTTAACTTACAAGAACAAGAACTTGCAAATGATATTTTAGCTTATAAAGAAAAAATAGGAGAAAAAGAAAAAGAATTAAAAAATTATATGAAATCTAGTAATTTTGATTCAATTGATATAATTACACAAAAGATTAATTTGCTAGAGAAAAGAGTAGAAGATATAAATTATCAAATTGATATTTTAATCGATTCCCAAAAATTTAAGGAAAATGAAAATAAAATTTCCGAAATAAGGATTGAATATGCTCAAATAAAAGATAATTTGGATAAATTATATTTTCAGAAAGAACGTATTAAAGACATTATTGAAAGGACTGAAATTGATAGGAATAACTTAGTAAGTGAAGAGATACTAGAGACGCTTTATAAGGAGGTTTCATGTCTAACTGACAAATTAGACAAAGAGTTTAAGGATTTAATTAAATTTAATACTGAATTAGTAGAGAATAAGTTGAATTATTTTAACTATCAACTTGAGAAAAAAGAATGTCAAATAAAACAATTGGAGATAAATAAAAATAGGCTATTTTCTAGTTATAAAAATATTATGATGTTGGTAGAAGATAATAAAATAGGAGAATATACAGTTTTAAAAAATGATCTAGCTAATTATTTAGAAGAGTTAGGTAAAAATAAAAATATCAGTGAAACCTATTGTTTTTTGTTAAAAAGTTTACATAGGTTAAAAGAAGAGCTAAGAACTTTAGAAGAAAGTTCAGAATCTTCATATGAAATGATTTCAATATTCAATGAATTTTTTTCAGATTTTAGCAGAAAAACTAATGATCAGTCTTTCATGTTATACAAAACAGATGGAGCCTTTCCTTTTGGTATTAATCATGTGAATGGAGTATTGAGTACGGGTACTCGAAAGTCGATTATTACAGCATTTGACTTAGCGTATCAAAAATTTGCTAAAAAAATTAACAAAAATGTTCCGAATTTTGTAATACATGATGTAATTGAATCAATCGACTATCAAGCTTTTAAGGCAATAGCTGATATTGTCAGTGGTATTGAGTGCCAATATATAGTTGCAGTTTTGAAAGAGAAAATATCAGGAAAGGAATTTATCCATGGAGATAATATACTAGTAGAGTTATCTGAAAATGAAAAACCTTTTAATCTTTGATTGTTTTTCTGATGTAGACTCTATTTTAGAGGAGTCTTAGTTTATTTTTAAATAAATTGAAACAATAAATGAAGATAAGGTTATATTTGATTGTTCTTATTTATAACAATTTATATAAATAATTTAGAATATATGAGTTATTCTCGGAAGTATAGATTTTATTTTAATAAGTTTCGGGAAAATAGATATTTTTCTGAAAGATAAATTTACTTTGAAATTTTTTATTTTATCTATCTTTTGGATAATGTTTATCAAATCTGATTTGAGCATTTCTTTTTTTCCTATCTTGATTATTTAACTATAAAAAAATCGGTTGCGCCATGCGCAACCTCTAATCATAATAATGTCGATCAATTTGTTTGTTTTCCCAAACTTCTTCTTCGACTTTTTGGATCTCAAAATCTTCTGATTTTTCGTTATAAACCACTAAGAAATAACCATCGTTATTATAAAACTTACCTGTGATGGTGTGGTCATCTGGTGTGAAATAATAAATACTTTCACGTATTTTGTCGACAGTCACGGTTTGTCTTTCAGGTATCGGGTATAAAAGGTCAATGAAATTGACGCTTAAAAAGAAATAAAGCATGAAGGCGAAAGTTGAATAGACTAATAATCGCATTTCTCTCATTTTTCTTCGTCTCCTTTTTCAAATTGTGCGCCGAGTTCTTTGTTTTCCCAGACATTACGTTTGACAAGACGGTTTTCACCTTTATTTTTTACTTTGTTGTAAACTACGAAATAGTAATCACCATGGGAATAATATTTTCCGAGGATGACGTCATCAGTGAGTTCATCGATTTTGTAATGTTCTTTAGGGGGGCGCTGATATAGTTGACATCTTCGACGATTTCTACTTTTGGAGTGGTAATGTTTGCGATAAGGGCCTGCAAAAATATTAACGATATAACACCAATAACAATACCAAGCATGACATTTTGGTTTAGTTCCATTTTATTTAGTTGCACGATTTATTCCATTCTTATTTTTACTTTACTATCACTTACAGTGATAATTTTAATATTTAAGGATTTTAAAATCGCCGAAATATATTCAGCTCCAGAAAACCTCATATCATCTTTATTTAAAACAACCTTATTAACCAATCATAATTTTTTTTGATTAATAGCATTGCTTTATCAAGTTTATTCAAAGTTAAATCATTATTTTTGATTTTTTAAAAATAATATTCATCCTCTTTTTTTAATAGTGCAAATATATCATAAAGAAGAAACGATGTCAATTTTGTTTTCTAAATTTAAATATTATTGTAGTGTTAATAGTCACTTTTGATGTTATAATTTAAGAGAAGTTATTATTACGGTTATCAATAATATGAATTTCGCTTTACCAAATGATATTCGAAAGGATTTAGAGTCAGGTATTTACAAACAGTTTGGTTCGATTATTAGGAATAATTTAGCTGTTTAGTTTAGTTTCTACCATTGAAGATATAGAATCTTGTTGACAAAGAGTCTGTTTATTTAAAACTTGATACTATGCGTTTTTCTGATTTTAAAGCCCGATTGCTCATCCTCTTTTTTATTATGATTCAGTTACAATTGAATCTCATTTGAGGAAGTGGGTGATGCTTTTCTCTAACAAGACTATGATATTAATTTTTGATAGTACTTCCAGAAGTTATAGATTCCATTTTATCCTATTAGATAGTGTGTTCTAAATTTACTATATATTGTTAGGGTTTGGGTAGAATCATTGATAACAGAGTGTTGCAAATCTAGTTAGCTGAATAATTTATATTTATCTATTTTTCTAGTAACCAATCTATGATATTTTTCTTCTCAATACCATTGTAATTTGCTGTTGGCTGAATCGTATCCATTGTTAATAGATATTTTGGGAATTGATCTTTAA
>ENA-OWNK01000591-OWNK01000591.1-metagenome-genome-assembly--contig:-NODE-591-length-16780-cov-6.677130_pt1 | contig 16780 bp, 14 predicted proteins | sample MGYA00245343_ERZ651121 | MGnify/ENA primary metagenome ERZ651121 (study PRJEB26857, sample SAMEA4031775) | metagenome | biome: human; feature: oral; material: saliva | place: Philippines | collected 2014... | reverse complement strand
TGCAGTGGCAATTCTGGTTCCTGTACAACACCGTGCAGTGCATCAAGGCGCTGACTCAGGGCAACTTCGCGAACGTCGGCAAGTACATCTTCTACATCATCAACAGCGTGGCAGCGCTCCTGCTGTGGACCCGAAATGGCACCGCAGCCAAGGGTACCGTGGCAGTAGCGTAGGGGGTTCCCGGGTACGCTAGCGCACTAGAGCACTAGCCACCGCATATCCGCTGAACGATACACAGAGGGAGGGGCCCTCCGGCAATACGACCGGAGGGCCCCTCCCATGCATTGTGCGGGCATATTTGCCCGCTTCGATAAGCGACTAGGTTAGCCCAGCGGAACCGCGCTACCCTTCAGAACCTGACGCTCAGGAGCCGAATCACTACCCACCTTAGCGATGGGGAAAGCAACAAACGCCTGAACGCCCTTCTCACGAAGAATCGCCTTCTCATCCGCCAGCTCGGACACGAAAATGTCAGAGCTCAAAGAGCCGCGTTCCATCGCCTTACCGACCTCGTCAACCACCCTACGGTAGGGGTGGCTGCGTAGCACAGTTCGCAACCGGGCGGGCGTAACCCTTCCGGAGGATACCGGAAGCACCATGAGCCGCGGGTGCAAAGCGTTGTACGGGTACGCACCGGGGGTTACACCAATCCGGTGGATCTGGTGAATCACCGGGAAATTCGCAATACCCACCAGGGCGCAGAAGGCGAGCGCAGTATCGGTCGGCTGCGGGACGGTGAAACCGGTTCCGGTTCGGGATTCCGGCTTATTATCCAGCGAGTCGTACAGGGTCTGCCCGGTAATACCGCTGAGCATCGCGGAAGGTTCCCAGGTTGCCAGGTCCGCGCACATCAGGCGCAGGCGGTCCTTGACGAATTCCTGGCCCTTGTTGCGGGTCTTCATCTCCCAGCGAGACGCGCCGTGATCCGGGCGAGGTGCCTTGGATTCAAAACGCCAGTAGGAAGGTTCGCCCAGGCCGGAGATCCAGAGCAGAGACAGCAGGTCGTCACGTTCCATCAGCGCGTCCAGATGAGCTTGTCGGGTCTTCTGGTGAGAAGCCCAGTCGTCCGGGTACTTCTCCGCGTCGATTCCTCGAATACGCGGGGAGAACGGGGAGAAAACAGCAACTTCCTTACCCGCACCGTAGGACTGGTCGACGTTCACCCAGCTATCTTCAGCAGCCAGGGAAGAAACGTAGGAGTGCACGCACTCGGCAATTTCTTCTTCTGACACGCCTTCAGCATGCATCTGGGCGCGAGGCTGACCCTCCTGAGACCAACCGACAGTGACGGTTCCGGGGTGCTTCTGCTCGACCATCAGGGACAGCCCATAGAGGGCAAAATGGGTCAATGCCGAGGTGTAGTCACCGGCAATAGTCAACGTTGCCATTAGTGTCCCTCCCGTGAAATCTGGGCGTCTGCTGCGCGTTCTACAGCTTCAAGGTAGGCGGTAGCGTACGGGCCGTAGGTGCGGCTCGTCTGCTCCATGAGGTTGTCCCAGTAACCGACGTTGAAGAGTCGGGTCGCCTGTTCCTTGAGCGCTTCGTAGTCCGTTCCTTCGGGCAGGTAGCCTTCCTTGAGCAGGAAGCCTGCGTCGTGGGCGAAGGAAAACCGGCCGTGACCGTGGCTGCAACCAATGATGCGCAATACCAGGTCACGGTGCTCCCCCACCTTTTCGGGCGAGGCCGCAACCATGAGTGCAGACAGCTGCTCGTGACGCCAGCCCCTCGGCAGGGCGCTACGACTACGGGCGCGGTACGCCTCAGCCACGGAACGGTGACCGCTCTTTGCAAGCGCGTCCGCATCCGGGTCTGCACCCAGCATCTGCTGGAAGCGCAGGTCACGCTTGCCCTCGTCGTGGTACTTTGCAGCCAGTTCCAGGGCCTCCGAGAATTCCGGCGTCAGGCCGAGGTTCTCGGCAAGCTGGCGGGTACGCTCAGCAACATCGTTCTGGTGGTCGTCCAGAAGAACGGGACCAGCCAGCACCAACTCCTGAGCGATATCGGAACCTTCAACAGACTTTTTCTCGGTCGCATTGGTCACTTTGGCGTACCAGGAGATAACTTCCTGACCGCCCTCAGCCTCGGTAGTAAGTTCAGAAGCAATCACCTTCTGGCCGTCCGAAGCTTGGCTGTCAAGCAGTTCTGCTGCTTCTTCGGGTGAGAGGCCCAGGTATTTCCTGAAGTGCTCCTCACGGTCCGCGCACTTCTCGTACACGTACAGCTCGGCGCCATCGAGGAAGGGCACAGCCTTCAGCTCGTCCTTCTTAGAAGGCAGCTCACGCTGAGTCACGGCAATGCCCTGGTTCGTGAACGGAATACTACCCGTATCAAGAATCAGAACGTCACCGGGAGCCAATGACTGGTTGCTCTCATCGCCGTGGTCAGCATCTTGCCACAGGGAAATTTCACCCTGACGGTAAAGGAATTTACGCGGCTTCACGCCGTGCTCATCCTGGTAGTCCAGAATCTCCTGAAGAATCTTCAGATTCGCGGGGAAGGTTTCCCGGTCGCTCGGTGCAAAGTAGCTGGTCTTGAGAATCTCCATTGCGGCAGAAGTGTTGCTCGGCAGGTTATCGCGCACAATAACACCGCCCATTGCGGTTTCTGCATCCAGGGAGTCGTGCAGCCATAGGTCAAGGTCCGGCTCATCGTAGGGATTCTCGTCGGTACGCGAGAATTCCAGCAGGTCAGGCCATTCCGGGCGCTGGTAGAGCAGACGTTCCGGAGAGGACTGTACCGGCGGGTTCTTGACCATTGCGGCGGGGTTCACCGACGGGTTCTCAGCACCATTGAGCGCTTCGAGCCAACCATACGCATTGCTCAGATCGACCGCCTTGTAGGGAGGCGCGTCCTTCTTTACCAAGTCACCGCTCGCAGGCTCGATAACGACGACCTTAGAATCCTTACGGCAACCCAGACGGTTAACACGGCCGAAGCGCTGCGCCAAGGAGGAAGCCGGAGCCAGCTCGGTCACCAGGTCAGCAAAGTCAACGTCAATACCGACTTCGAGAGTCTGGGTGGCCACAACAACCTTCACGGACTCATCACCGCGGGTACTGAAGAGGTTAGGGTGGTCCTTCTGCAGATTCTCCAGGTCGTACGGGCGCTTGCGTCCTACGAGAAGCTGAACCTCTTCCTTTGCCAGATCCTTAGCGAGTTCCTCCTTGATGGAGATAGCCGTCCGCACATGGTTGACGATACAACCGACAGTGTGGGCTTTCTTGGAGTCTTCACCAGCCCCACGGCGGGCGAGGAACTCCTTAATGGCGTCCACAGCGGCCTTCACGGTCGCAGCATTACCGGGCTTGCCATCCCACTTATCAATGGGGCGAAGCACCAGTTCCTTATGCGAGTAGACACGTTTGCGCAGCTCTTTATCATTCGGCTTATCGAGAGCCTCAATGTCAACACCCAGGGTGGTCGATCCGCTGTCCTCAGTGGAGGGGGTAGCGGTCGTCTCGACCACCTGCAGGGTGGGAGCGCCCAGGTTGACCTCACGCTTCTGCAACTCGGCAATGCGCTGAGTGGTGTGCAGCAGCTGACGGTTCATGTGAGCCTCGTCGAGCACCATGACGGTGTCCATGGTCAGCAGGGCGGTCTCACGCGGGCGGGCGGCCTTGGTGCTACCGTAGCCGCGGAAGAGCGCTCGCGAGCCGTACATGTCGGGGGTTGCGGCGATGATTGCGCAGGCCGAAATGTCGGTCACCGGCAGGGTACGGTTCGAGAGTTCGCCACGGATGTGGCCAACTTCGAAGGGGGCGCTCCTCTGGTCATCATTGCGGGTCTGGAAGCTCTGGAGAGCTTCAGCAACCCTACGCAGAATATCGGGCTCACCGGATCCATCAGCGAGCGCGTCCTCCATACATTTGAGAATCTCGCGGGCGCGGTCTGCCTGGCTGTCGACCAGCGCACGACGTCCCACGGTCACGCAGAGGCGACGGGGAACGCGCGGCGCGGCCCCAACCGCTGCGAGCGCATTCGCGAAGAGGTGAATATCAACCACGGAGGACTTACCGGAGCCGGTCGGTGCGTTAATGCGTTCCGGCCATACGCCGTGCTCGCAAATGTGGTCGAGTACCTCTTCCTGCCAGCTGAAGGGGTAGCGCTTTTGCTTTTCCTTGGGTGCTTCGTTAGGTGCGCTGTTAAGTGCGGCATCAAGCGCGGCAAAGAACTCACCGAACTCTTCACGAGTGATGGAGGGCAACGTGGTAGCGGGGCTAGTCATGCTTTTCCTCCTTCTTGCGGCGGTCGTATTCTTCGGTGGGCACGTCGAACGGAACCAGCAGGCCGCCGCCCATGTGGCGGGACTGGCCGATGGCTACGAGGGTCGTGTCTGTTGCCAGGTTGCCGAGGTCTACGATGCCGCGCCACGGCTCTGCGGGCAGAGTGCGGGGCAGCTTGTAGGCGTAGGCGGCGGGGTCCTGGGTTACACGGTGAGCTTCCAGGACCTTGGCCTCCGCCTTTTTAGCAATCTGGTCACTCAAGCTACGAATTCGTTCACGTGAGGTTTCGGCTTCGGGCGCTTCGAAGCTGTCACGCCACACATAAGCCATGGAAAGCAGAGCGGCGTCAGCAAAGGTCCAGGCCTTCGTCTCAGTCTTCTTCGGGCGGTTGAAAACGCGCGATTCGGGAACGGCCGCGCTGAGGGTACGCCACAGACGCTTGTACCCGGTCTTGGGGGCATCCCAGAAACCCTGTGCGGGCAGGCGCTTCTGGCGAAGCTTCACAGTCAGCCGGGGGAAGTCCTGAGCGTAGAGGGTTTCTACGCTCCTGAGCGCGATACCGAGTTCTACTGCCTCATCGGTCGGGGCGCTTGCCGGGACCAAGACGAGCAGGACTCCCCTAGACTTCACCTCACGACGCAAATAGTCGGGCAGGTAGCGGGCAGGCAGGTACTGCAGCGCCAGGCTGTTGGCCGGCTTGTGGCCCTTGGGGTACCTGCCGGTGATGAGGCTGGGCGCGCCGAATCCTGCGGCAGCTACGAGAGCCTTGTGCAGCAGGGAGCTTGCCTTGACGTACTGTTCGGGCTTCAGCTCTTCACCGTCTACTTCGAGGAGCCACAAGTATTCCCAGGGGCTGGTGGAGGTTTCAGCCTCCACAGGCTGGTACTTGATGGATCCGAGGCCTGCGATGGGTACCGGGGAAGGGCGCATCGTGTCGCTCGCTGCGGTCTTGTCGCCTGCCTTGGTGGGAACCTTGGCGGGGTACGCTTCTGCATGAGCACGCATGAGCGCGTTGATTCGACCGGGTACGGGTACGCGGACAGGCATGCCGCCTGCTTCGAAGGGGTCCGACTTAGTGTCGATGGTGTGGGTGGGTTCCACGTCTCCGGTGTAGAGGGTGGTGAAGCTGCTGGCTTCTCCGAGGGAGGGTACTTCTCCGCAGAGCTGGGTGATGGTTTCCGCGATGTCTGCGGGCACCTTATCGTACTGCCAGCCGATGGTGTCAGATACAGCCCAGCCGTCGGATACGGCGCGACGTTCGGTCTGCCGCCCGTCCTTCTCGGAATATGCCACTTCGCGGTACATAAAGCGGCTCATCTTGTTGGGTGAGCGGTACACGGGGCACATGTCGGGAAGCTGCAACCCGGTCGGGGGGTTCTCCTCAAGCCATTTGAGGGCCTTGAGAGATTCTTCTGAGGGGGCAAGCTGCCCGTTTTCGATAATTGCGTGAGGTCCCTGCGCGGCCGCGCTGAGGAGCGCGGCCTGCAAGCGGGCAGGGTCGGGGAAGGCGTCGGGGCTTCCGTCTGCCTTGTGGCCCTGGTATACGCCGAGCGGGAACCTCGCGAGAATTCCGAGGTCCGTCATATTATTCAGCGTCCTCCGCGGTGGCGTTCGCGATGATGATGGAGTTGCCGTCGACGTTGAAGGTCTGGCCATTCCAGTCAGTCACGCCAGCCTTCTTGGCGTTCTCGATAGCTTCGAGGAGAAGCTGGTCGGTGTGTTCAACAGTCAGGGGTGCGAAGGGCTTCTTCTCACCGAAACGCTGGTCGAGGGTGACAACGGGTGCGGCAGATTCGATCAGGTCGCAGTTAGCACGGATGTAGAGTTCACGCTCCGCACGGGCAATAGCGTTGAGGCCGAGCGCGGCGAGGAGTGCACGCGCAGCAACGTTCTTGGTTTCATCCTGACCGAAGCGCAGCTGGCGCAGGGTGGCGAGGCTCAGAACCCAAGAGCGAATGATGCGGCGGCATGCGACAGCACCGGTTTCTTCGAGCGAGGGCGGGATGCTACCCAGGCCGAGAGTGGATGCGGAGATGCGAGCATCAGCCTTGGCGGTCTTTACTTCCTTGCGGCGTGCAGCAACATTCTTGGCGCTCAGTTCAGCTTCCTGGTCATCGACGAGAGAGTTAAGCTCCTTGGCGCCAAGCTTTACGCTGGCGGCTACGGCGTCGACGCGGGCGCCGCCACGGCGTGCCTGTCGGTGTTCAGCGCCAGGATCCTGGTCTGCGAGGACGCCGATGATTTCACCGACGAGGGCGCTGCGTAGGCGGACCTGGTTGCTCTTGCGGGTGGAGTCCCATGCGCCGAAGAGGAGCGCTGCGGGGGCGGTGTTGAGCAGTGCGCTCATATCTGCGGGGGTGCAGTTGCGCAGTGCACGGTACTGGTCGTTTTCGGTGATGGGCTTATCGTCGACGAAACCGGCACGGAAGTGGCCGTCGAAGATGCGGTGGGACAGTTCCATGTCGCTGTATTCTACGGGGCCGTTTTCGGTCTGGTAGGTGACGACGGCGCGGGGAATCTTGACGACTGCTTCGTCGCCGTACTGGCAACCCTGTTCGATGGCGGCTTCTGCACGGTTGAGTTCGGACTGCTTGCTGTCGATGAGGACTACCTTCTGAGGCTTGCCCTTGACGGCCTTTTCGGCGTCCTTGGAATCTTCTTCCTTCTTGGGTTCGTCCTGGCTTTCAGGCTTCTCTACGATGTAGCGGGTTTCGTAGGCGAAGACAGACTTGGAGCCGTCGACGAACTTGGCGGGTGCCACGGATGCGTGGGGACCTGCGGCGGGTTCGAGTTCGGTGATGGAGGTGATGACGGAGCCGCCGCCGAGCTCGAGGTTTTCGAGGAGGTCGGCGAGGGTGATGGTGTTCTGGGACTCGTTCTGGGACATGGTTGTCTCCTTATATATTGGGTGCACGTTTGCTTCGATGCATTGGACGTGCACGTTTGCTTGTATAGCTTTAAGCTACATCGGTTTTCCGAATGGTGCGCGCGTTTTCGTCACGTCACCCATTCGTTATGCTCACCCCCTCCCCTGTGCCACCGTGATTTACCCTGTAAATTACGGTGGCACAGGGGTTTGAAGGGGTAGACATAGAACCACACAAGCGGTCAGCATCCGGGGTAAATTAGGAGTCGGTCCTTGGTGCCCGGTATACTGGTGGGGTTATGTCTGCGCCAACAGGCATAGCCCCCGCTTAATGCGGTAGAACTTCATATATTTTTTAAAGCCGCCCGTTGCGCCTCGCGTAGCGGGCGGCTTTTTACTTCTTGTGAGTAGTCGGAACATGTCCTTCACCTCCTAGGTCGGGGCTAGAACGGCTACAGCAAGGTGCCGTAGAGAGTTCTGAACCAGTTGATACCTTCAAGATAGCATTAAGTTCCAGGTTATGCAACCACACAAAATCCTCGAGCGCCTACAAGAATAAATTACATATATACAAATTCAGTCTCCCCCCTTAAGTTTTTATAGGGAGGAGACAACCATTGAAAGCTCTTAAGTTTGGACTATGATGCCAGCTCAAGAGAATATTTCAGCAAATCGCGCCTGCATGGATAAAGTACATCCCTCAATGAAAAGCCAAACATACAGTGCGGCAGGAAAATTAAACTGGGAGAACCAAAAGAATTTTTGAAGCGCCACTTGCTCCTCCATTATCTTACTTCTCTCCCCTACAACGCAATCAGCTCTCTTCTCTGCCCATGACTTCACCATAGCGTTGTTACAGATTACGCGCATCCGATTTGGTCATTTCAGACTCAGATAGCTGGCAAGAGGAATCTGCAGTGGGTACCGCGTCTAGCCCATCTTCATGTTTTAAAGAGAAGAGCCCCATTCTAAAAACCAGCTTGGTTTCTAGAACGGGGCTACGCAACCCGCGTGAGACTTCCCGATTCACATTCAGAACCACAGCGAAGATCCCCGCCCGAAGGCGGGGAAATGCGGCGTAGCAATCGGTCACGCTGGTACTGCTGCTGGCCTCAATGAAAGTCCCCGACCGAAAGCGGGGAAATGTCCTTGTGACCATGGATGTAGAAGCTGCGGCCGTAGCCTCAATGAAAGTCCCCACCCGAAGGTGGGGAAATTGCCCGGGCTGTAGCTGCTGAACCTGCACGCGGCGGCCTCAATGAAAGTCCCCACCCGAAGGTGGGGAAATGTTCGCCCCGACCCCCGGCTGCGCTCGCCGGTGCCGCCTCAATGAAAGTCCCCACCCGAAGGTGGGGAAATACCGAATCCTGCTTCTCGTTCAACCCCAAATCGCGCCCGCCTCAATGAAAGTCCCCACTTGAAAGCGGGGAAATTGAGCTTGCCAATATCAATCCGCCAGAGGTCGAGTGGGCCTCAATAAAAGTCCCCGCCCGAAGGCGGGGAAATTCATGATTGGTCTCGCCGGCATGATTTTCATCGCCGCCTCAATGAAAGTCCCCACCCGAAGGCGGAGAAATGGACAAGAAGGGAGGCGGTGCCGGATGGGCCGTGTTGCCTCAATGAAAGTCCCCACCCGAAGGCGGGGAAATTGCGGCGGCCGTTCCCCTGGCTCTCATGTGTGCCAGCTCAATGAAAGTCCCCACCCGAAGGCGGGGAAATGCCGTAGCGGGGGAAGGATTCGCGGTTGTAGACGCAGCCTCAATGAAAGTCCCCGCCCGAAGGCAGGGAAATGGTTCCGGTGACCACAAAGAAGGTGGCCAAGTGATTGCCTCAATGAAAGTCCCTACCCGAAGGTGGAGAAATCGAGCGTCACGACCGGTATGGGTGGTATGACCAATGCCTCAATGAAAGTCCCCGCCCGAAGGTGGGGAAATTCATGCCCAAGCGCCAGGTGGTCATCATGACCGCAGCCTCAATGAAAGTCCCCGCCCAAAGGCGGAGAAATTATTTATGACCCGGCGGGGAAAGTGACGGGTTATTGCCTCAATGAAAGTCCCCATCCGAAGGCAGGGAAATAAGAAGGGCGCGAATCATGGAGCGCGCACAGAAAGGGCCTCAATGAAAGTCCCCACCCGAAGGCAGAGAAATTTAGTATCCGCAGACGAAAGCCTCCAAAGGTCATTATCCCCACCTCTACTACCAGTCCGCAATCGAACTCGTCATTCCTCCGCTCCCCTGCCGCGCGTCGCTAGCGAATGAGCAGCACGCGCCTAAAGAATGAGCGCATCCGATTCGGTCACCTCGCGCGCCCGGCCAATGTAGCTGAAGGTCGGCTCGTCAAGCCGAGCCAGCAGCCCCAGGTCGCAGAAGAGCACTGAGTCCTCGTCCGGATCGATGAGTTCCTGAACCTCGTCTTTGATGCGTCGCACCTTGGCGGGGGCCGCATCCACAATAAAGACGCTGTACTGAATACGGTCCCCATAGCTAAGAATGAGCTTGGCCAGCTTGGCGCGCCGCCGGTCGCTGGGCACATCGTAAGCAATGAGTGTTCGTCGGGCATCATCACGCATTATCGTACGGTCACCCCCATGTACTCGCGGGTGGTTCCGTTAATCACGCCCAGGAGCATGCGGGCCTGCACCTCAACAACGCGGCGCCAGGACACCGAGTACCCGTAGGTGGGGTGGGTGATTTCCGTAGCCATGCGCTTCTCGAACGCGGCGATGACGGTCTTCCGCCCTTCGGGTGTGAGCCGGTAGCTTCCACCAACCGTGGTGAAGTGCGCCGCTTTAACCTGCTTCCTATTAATAAGAGACACCACCACAGAATCCGCGATGACCGCACGGAACTCTTCCATGAGGTCAAGAGCGAGCGCCGGCTTGTTCCGTGAGCTGCTGTGCAGGAACCCGGCGTGAGGGTCGAGCCCGCACGTGAGAATCGCACGAATACACTCCGAACTGAGCATACCGTAGGCGTAGTTCAGCAGGATGTTGATGGGGTCGTTGGCTCCTCTCCCCTGCCGCCCGGCCCAGGTCCATCCGAGTTCGGTGAGCGCGTCTTCTTTGAGCATGGTTGCGAAGTTGCCGAAGTAGAGCGAGGCGGCTTCACCTTCGAGACCGAGCAGTTCCGGGATTGAGGTAGCTTGCGGCGTGTGCTTCTGGATGTCTCGCATGGTGCGGCATACGTCTGAGGCGTGGCCGTTGCGGCGTAGCAGGGTCGCTTGGTTTGAGATTTTGCTGGCAATCATGGCGCTCGCTATGGGCAAGTGCCCCTGTGCTGAAAGGACGTGTTGTTGCACGCGAGCCAGGCCGTTCGGTCCGGTGCCGGGTTGCAACCAGCCGTAGACTCGGCCGGTGCTGGAGCACCAGATGATGGTGCAGTTGCGCCACATGAGTTCTCGTAGAAGCGCGGAGGAAACGTCAATATTTCCGTGGACGACGAGGCTGTGCACACGTTCGAGGGGTATGCTACTGGTTGTTTCGCCGAGGTGCTGCACGATGAGGCGTCCTTGCTGGACGGTCGCTCTTGATCCTTGCGTGGTGAGGTGCGCTACTTGGCTGTCGGGGTTGCTGGCGACGACGCGTGTAATGTTTTCTTTTCCGCGGGATTCGTCGGGTAGGCACACGGAGATATGGGAGCACCAGCTGCAGCGGGGTGAGTCTTCGAGGGGTTGCGGTGCTGTCGGGTTGTCGATGAGTGCGCGGGTGGTGTGTACGTATTCTTCTGCGGTGCGGATGTCTTCGTCTGAGATATCGACGGGCACGGTTTTGTTGTGGTTGGTGAAGTGCACCGCGCATTCGCTGACGGTTTTGCCGGCTTCTTCGAGGCAGATTTTCTGAAGGGCGAGCTGCACCCTGTGGGCTGGTGTGACGGAGGCGTTGCGGCGTACGGGTGTTGATTTGTATTCGATGATGCGGGTAGAACCGTCTTCTTGGGGTTCGACGGCGTCGCATCGTCCGGTGAGTCCGAGACGTTTTGATGAGATGGTGACTGCGCGCTGTTGTGTGCCGCGGGATGTTTTGGGGTCGTCGACTCGTTTGTGGGCGGATTGCCCTTCTTGCATTTGTGAGGTGTCGGTCTTTTCGCCGTTGGATTCGATCCATGCGCGGCGGGGGCAGTACACGGTGTGCATGACGAGTGAGATGGGTAGTTCGTCGCCTGCACTGTAGGGGGTAGACATCGGTGTCTCCTTGGTGTGAGCGAATATGGTGGGCAGTCAGCTTTGGCTGCTTGGTTTTGAGGGTAGCACCACGGTGGGGTGTTTTGGCTTATCAGCGAGTTTATGACGCAGGGTCGGCGTGTTGAGTTTTTCTGCTTGGAGGTGTGGAGGAGGCGGGTAGCAGCTGGTGGGCGGGGCTTGCGGCAGGTGTTTTGGCCTGGGTATTTATGCGTAGCAAAAAGGAAAAGCTCCGTTCCTGGGCTGTGGTGGGTCCAAGAACGGAGCGGAGGTTTTAGGGAAAGTCCCTACACGGCTGTAGGGAAATCGCTGAGTTGAGAATCTTTCATTATTCGCCTTGGCCTCAATGCCTTAATGAATGTCCCTACGAAAGAGTAGGGAATATCCAGGTTGAGGCAGACTGGACTCCCGTCATTAACCCTCAATGAAAGTCTCCGCTATAAAGCGAAGAAATTACGCGGGGCGAAACCGCCGGTGGGCATATCCGAACCTCAATGAAAGTCCCCACAAAACCGTAGGGAAGTGCAGTGGCATGTGCAACGGCGTTCATCTGGACTCAGCACCTCAATGAAGGTTCCTACAAAATTGTAGGGAAATCCGCTACCAGCCCTATGTTCGCGCCGCCGGCGGCTGTCCTCAATGAAAGCCCTTTCGAAAAGGAAGGGAAATCTCCAGATGAGGAGGAAGAGCGTCGTGGTGAATGCATGCCTCAATGAAAGCCCTTCCCAGAAGGAAGGGAAATAATGATAGCGGAACGCCGCGTCCCGGCGGGAAGACCCTCAATGAAAGCCCCTCCAAAAAGGAAGGGAAATGGTTCCTTGGGGTGCAACGGGGCAACAAGCGGAGTACCCTCAATGAAAGTCCCTGCAAAACTGTAGGGAAATCAGCCGGATCAGCATCCTCATCCGTCGACCACTCGCCTCAATGAAAGTCTATACCTCAAGATACAGACCAAACGGTCCCACGGTCATCTTGAGGGGATATTGATCTGTCTTATTGAAAGTCCCTGCAAAACTGTAGGGAAATCCCGTCAAGGAAGCGGCTGCGGCTTGATGCTCGCGAGCCTCAATGAAAGCCCTTACGACAAGGTAGGGAAATACTGCTTTGAAGGTAGCCACTGCTGCATCCGCGATGCCTCAATGACAGCTCCTTCAAAAAGGAAGGGAAATCCCGGCGGGTAGCCTATCCGCAGGTGAGCCAATCTGGCCTCAATGAAAGCCCCTACGAAAAAGCAGGGAAATCTATGATGACCGTCCACAAACTCAGCGCTGGCGACGGGCCTCAATGAAAGCCCTTCCGCAAAGGAAGGGAAATGTGTCCTGCAAGACGTCTTCCGGTGGCGGCTTTGTGCCTCAATGAAAGCCCCTACGAAAAGGTAGGGAAATACCTCATGTACACCGTTGCCGGGATGCAGCCCGTCGCCACCTCAATGAAAGTCTACATCTCAGGCTGCAGAACAAACGAGTCAGCAGTCATCCTGGACCATCACAACAGTCTGCCTTCTTGACAGTTCCCACGAAAAGGTAGGGAAATGTAGCAGAATATATCGTGCATGGTCGGCTCGCTACCTCAATGAAAGCCCCTCCAAAAAGGAAGAGAAATTGAAGTGATCAACGTAGGAGTCGCCAATACTCTTGCGACCTCAATGAAAGCCCTTCCCAGAAGGAAGGGAAATGTTGAGCCTCCACAATGCAAAGTCCGTGCAGTTCACGCCTCAATGAAAGCCCTCCCGAAAAAGGAAGGGAAATCGCTGCATCTGGCTCCAGTATGGAGGAGATGGGCGCAATTCCTCAATGAAAGCCCTTCCCAAAAGGAAGGGAAATTGCTGATTATCTTTTTGCTTGTTGATGACTTCGTTCTCGCCTCAATGAAAGCCCCTCCAAAAAGGAAGGGAAATCTCCAGGAACTTGGCCCACTTCGACGCCGCGCCGTTGCCTCAATGAAAGCCCTCCCGAAAAGGAAGGGAAATAGGGGTCGGCGGGGTTAGAGCGGTACCCTGGACCCAGCCTCAATGAAAGCCCTTCCGAAAAGGAAGGGAAATCGGTGGTCGCGCCGATATCGAATCCCAGTACGCTCGGCCTCGATGAAAGCCCTTCCCAGAAGGAAGGGAAATTGCCCTGTCGCTGGCGCTTTCGACTGTTCTCGCGTTCGCCTCAATGAAAGCCCTTCCCAGAAGGAAGGGAAATCATTGGAAGCAGGTGCGACTGTGACGACTGCAACCAAGCCTCAATGAAAGCCCCTCCGAAAAGGAAGGGAAATGGCGGGGGAAATCAACAGGCCCAGGGAAATAATGCCAGCCTCAATGAAAGCCCTCCCAAAAAGGAAGGGAAATGTCCTCCGGTGTAGCCACGTGCCGGGGGACTTGTGCTGCCTCAATGAAAGCCCTCCCCAAAAGGAAGGGAAATTATCACGCCCTGGTGTGTAGGCGAGTTTGGCGGGGGCCTCAATGAAAGCCCTTCCCAAAAGGAAGGGAAATTTGCTATCTGTGGGCTAGTGGCTGGACTGGTTGCTGCCTCAATGAAAGCCCTTCCCAAAAGGAAGGGAAATACTATTTGTTACCTCCCCACCCTCCGACTGCCTTGGGCCTCAATGAAAGCCCTTCCCAAAAGGAAGGGAAATTTATTCTCACCGTCTTTGACGGTCTCAAGTGGGCATTCGGCCTCAATGAAAGCCCTTCCCAAAAGGAAGGGAAATCCCAATTCGTCAAGAGCCAGAAGGTGACTTTCAAGGCCTCAATGAAAGCCCTTCCCAAAAGGAAGGGAAATTTCGGTTCGGAAGGTGCAATGCGTCAATCTTCGCGCCGCCTCAATGAAAGCCCTTCCCAAAAGGAAGGGAAATTCCGGGGAACCACTTGCCATCGCTGAAGTCACAAGGCCTCAATGAAAGCCCTTCCCAAAAGGAAGGGAAATTTCACGACCGTTGCGATTCCCTGGATTTTCGTCAAGCCTCAATGAAAGCCCTTCCCAAAAGGAAGGGAAATGCCCATCTTGCCGTCAGCATCCCCCAAGGTGGAGAAGCCTCAATGAAAGCCCTTCCCAAAAGGAAGGGAAATGCGTGATGCTAATGCCGCTCCGGCACAGCAGGGACAGCCTCAATGAAAGCCCTTCCCAAAAGGAAGGGAAATTTTGTCGCGTTTGACGACAAGGTCGCCGACGCGGCGCCTCAATGAAAGCCCTTCCCAAAAGGAAGGGAAATGCAGACCCACAGGCACCGAACCCGTTAGGTTCTTAGCCGCCTCAATGAAAGCCCTTCCCAAAAGGAAGGGAAATCAAAGTCCACCCTTTCGCTTGCATATAGTTGAAATGCCTCAATGAAAGCCCTTCCCAAAAGGAAGGGAAATGCGGGCTGGGAGACGCTGGATGAGCCGTGCCATGTGCCTCAATGAAAGCCCTTCCCAAAAGGAAGGGAAATCGAGGGCGAGACGGGCGACGCACACTACATCGTTAAGCCTCAATGAAAGCCCTTCCCAAAAGGAAGGGAAATGCCTCCCAGAAAGGCAGGAATATAAACCACCTAAGCCTCAATGAAAGCCCTTCCCAAAAGGAAGGGAAATGCTGAGAATGGTCAGCTGATGGGGTCTCAGGTCCCTCGCCTCAATGAAAGCCCTTCCCAAAAGGAAGGGAAATGCTGTCGCGACCTACTACCCCGGCATGCATATCAAGCCTCAATGAAAGCCCTTCCCAAAAGGAAGGGAAATTCTTTGGAACACACCATTATTGGTGACCTAGTACATGCCTCAATGAAAGCCCTTCCCAAAAGGAAGGGAAATGTCCTTCTCCCAGCCCCTCAGTGCGCCCAAACGTCAAGCCTCAATGAAAGCCCTTCCCAAAAGGAAGGGAAATAATCGCACGGAAACATCAGCACGCACCGGAACCTGAGCCTCAATGAAAGCCCTTCCCAAAAGGAAGGGAAATCATCACCGAAGACGAGGTGCGCGAGTACGTCAGCGAGCCTCAATGAAAGCCCTTCCCAAAAGGAAGGGAAATGCGTTCATGGTCGTGGGTGGTGGCTCTGACCCGTGCCTCAATGAAAGCCCTTCCCAAAAGGAAGGGAAATCGTGTCACGGATTTTAGCCGCCTGCCCGTTTTCCGCAGCCTCAATGAAAGCCCTTCCCAAAAGGAAGGGAAATCGGGAACTGTCATCCCAGGGCTTGCAGATGGGACGTGCCTCAATGAAAGCCCTTCCCAAAAGGAAGGGAAATTCCCTCACCGTCACCGACATCGGCGTCGCCAAAGAGCCTCAATGAAAGCCCTTCCCAAAAGGAAGGGAAATCTGGTCTGTTTGCTTGTTTTCAACGCGCTCATTGCGTGGCCTCAATGAAAGCCCTTCCCAAAAGGAAGGGAAATAGCAACGATTTCATTTGGCTGAATAATGGTGAGCTGAGCCTCAATGAAAGCCCTTCCCAAAAGGAAGGGAAATCTCTACTCGCTGGGGTTGGCATTCGTGTCCCTCTGGGCCTCAATGAAAGCCCTTCCCAAAAGGAAGGGAAATCGAAAAGCTTCCCGCTGATGACCTCATGGCAATTGGCCTCAATGAAAGCCCTTCCCAAAAGGAAGGGAAATTCGCGCGTCGGGTCAGGGTTCGCTTCGAGAAGTGGGCCTCAATGAAAGCCCTTCCCAAAAGGAAGGGAAATGCGGTAATCCGTCGTTTTATCCTGACAAAATCACTGCCTCAATGAAAGCCCTTCCCAAAAGGAAGGGAAATTTCCGGGCCGTTCCCTTCGCTCTTCCTTACATTTATAGTGCCTCAATGAAAGCCCTTCCCAAAAGGAAGGGAAATTCCCGCATTTGGCTCAGCACCGCTACGAGCGGGCAACAGCCTCAATGAAAGCCCTTCCCAAAAGGAAGGGAAATTCCAGCGAATCGGTAGTCATCATGCGCACCACATGTTTAGCCTCAATGAAAGCCCTTCCCAAAAGGAAGGGAAATGCAGCTGTTAGCCGTTGCTCGCGAAATGTCCGCCCATGCCTCAATGAAAGCCCTTCCCAAAAGGAAGGGAAATGGCGCGGATTCTGGCGTTGGCTCGTGATGAGACGGGCCTCAATGAAAGCCCTTCCCAAAAGGAAGGGAAATTGTGGAAATCACCAGGGGATGAGATGACGACGACGAGCCTCAATGAAAGCCCTTCCCAAAAGGAAGGGAAATAGCCACCCGAAACTAGCCCGCAACCATGCGGCAGAAACGGGTACCACGCGAGAACCTCGCGGCAGGCCCACACAAAAAGTATACCCAAACCAGCCAACACGCGCCCAAAAACTCGTGACAAGCCAAAACACCACGCGAGCGACACGCCATCATCCCGTCACACACCAGGTTCTCGCGCACAAACAAAGACCCCCGCCGGATCCTCTCGTGGAGCATCCGGCGGGGGTCTTTACTATATAAACTTTTCGGCGCGGTTCACGCCGCGCGGTTTACCCGGCGCGATTCACGCTGTGCAATTCACCCTGCAGGGTTTCACAGCGTCAGGCGGCGGCTACTCAGATTCGCCGAGCATGCCCTCACGAGCCAACGC
>ENA-OWNK01000590-OWNK01000590.1-metagenome-genome-assembly--contig:-NODE-590-length-16791-cov-4.510158_pt1 | contig 16791 bp, 8 predicted proteins | sample MGYA00245343_ERZ651121 | MGnify/ENA primary metagenome ERZ651121 (study PRJEB26857, sample SAMEA4031775) | metagenome | biome: human; feature: oral; material: saliva | place: Philippines | collected 2014 | study... | reverse complement strand
GGGTGTAAATCGCATAACTTGCTGATTTACACCCTTGTTTGCGGAGAGAGAGGGATTCGAACCCCCGGTACCTCTCGGTACGGCGGTTTTCAAGACCGCTGTAATCGACCACTCTACCATCTCTCCTTAATTGAAAGACCTTTGTGGTAAGGCGGTGCAAAGATAATACTTTTTTTTGGTTCGGCAAACATTATGCGAATTTTTATGGGTTTTTTGATTTATTTATTGTGGTTCAGGGGCAAAAGATAGCTTTTTCGTGTGTTTGAGTAGTGTTGTTTTTGATTTAAGTACTGTTTTTGAGAGCAGCTAGCGGATGGCAGGAGATTGTACATTGACGATGGGTGGGAAAAGAATATGAGTGAGTTGTTATCTTTTGCTCTGCACAGGGGGTAGACGTATTGTTTTTTATTATCTGAAATGTCTTTGACTTTAGTGATAGTTGCGCAGGTCTTTGGGCTTAGCGTATGTTGTGTTTGATATTTCTAGTTTGGCATATTTCCTCATGTGGCATAGAGCCACGTACGAAGTGGTTTTATTTAATGGCTTGCAAATCTCTGTCTTCTATATGCGTACATTGGTTTGATGAAGATGGAGGCGGCATATTAGTGAATGAATTATTATTTCTCTTATTGCCCCTATGCCGTGCAAGCTGTTGCTTTGATATTTATAAAAGATATGGATGTATGTGAAATGTTAATACGGTAAATATATTTTACAAAATGTATTTTTCGGATGAGTCATTCTAGATGAGTTGTCCCGATAAAACGGATATAAAATGCGACTGAATGGCAAAATTTGAAGTGGCAAGCAGAGGGTTGTTTGTGCTGACTTTTGCTATTTGCTATGACTTTGCATTTCTATTTCAAGAAAAACATCAAGATTGGCATCTGCAAAAGCAACAAAATTTGGGGATTATTTTTGTATATTGCTCGCAATTTGCATGATAATTCGCTGTTATTTGCAACGAAACGATTTGCTATTTGCTGCTAATAGCAGTGCTATTTGCTGCTAAATGCATGGTGATTTGCTGCTAAACGCAAGGTGTTTTGCTGCTAAATGCATGGTGATTTGCTACTAATAGCGCTGTAAATCGCAAAATGTGGGGTAAAAAGTGGATTTTATGGGTAATTTGCCGCTTAGACATGAAAAGTTGGTCTGGGGATTTGTGGTGCACGTATATTTATGCTCTGCATCTGGATTTTGTGTTGAAAAAGGCTGTTTTATGCTTAATTCTGTGTAAGGGTCAGTAAATCAGGTAGTTGTGTGCTAAAGAAATAAGCGAGAAAAATCGTCCGATGCTTGGACTTTTCGTGGCGAGGGCACTCATAATGTTAATTTTTTGTCTGTAAAGTTGACATTATTAATAAGGCGTGTTTTGTTATGGTGTGCTTCAAGTGTTGTTTTGTACAACCTAGGTTTAAGTAGAATAGGCGATTATATAGGCAGTGAAAATAGTCATCTAAAATATTTGATGGATGGCCGCCTATGCAGAAGGATTTATAGGTATTTAAATATCCTAGAGACTATTGAAAGATTCCCAGGAGGTTTTAAGTCAATCAAACGGGCATTGTGCCAAGGTTTATGGCTTTAGTGGATAAGTTTGATAAACAATTGTTTTAAATTTGAGCGAGCGCAAGTTGATGGCGCAGGCATTTATTCCCCATACGGTTAGACGATATGAGGGAGACAGATTGGCTAGACTGGGTAAAATATTCATCTGTATAGGCCATACGGTTTGTTTGTATGGGCAGTCTAGATGATATGTGGTGTGACAGGGTTTCAAGGGAGTAATAAAATAGTTATGTTAATAATGGGGTGGGGTAATGCCATAAAAGCGTGCTACGGGGAGTAGGGAGTTAGAGATGGAAACGATATTTCTTTGTGGCGCGTTGCGGTACCATCGAACCATAACTGCCCGATATTCCTCCAGGCGCCATTCCCGAATATTGTTGCCATCGCTTACCAATTCGTTCCACATAATCAACGGTTTCACTACCGCGCATATAGCCGTTTCTTACAACTGGGTCGTTGTAGAATTGCGATGTACTTAGGCGAAGAACGAAGGGTGCAACTTCTTCCCAGCGTTGGGGATTGTGTCCGTATTTGCGAGCTAACGCCATAGCATCGCGTATATGACCATGACCGCCGTTGTAACTGGCAAGTATAAAGCGGATGCGCTCCACGCGGTCGGGGATGTCGTTAAACTTACCATCTAACTCCCTTATGAGTTTTGTGGCTGCTGCGACATTGGGTTCGGGTTCGTGTATTTGACTGGCGGGTAGTCCTAAGTGAGCAGCCGTTGCAGGCATGATTTGCATTAAACCTCTTGCGCCAGCCCACGAATGCGCCATAGGGTCGAAGGTAGACTCTTGGTAGCATTGTGCTGCTAAGAGACGCCAATCCCATCGGGCAGTGGGGGCATATTTTTGGAAAAGATGGTCGTATTGTGAAATAATACCAGCTTTACGGTCAAGCATGGGCGAATAAACATGGCGTTGTATGCTGCGAGCAGACAATGCAAATTGTTCTTCGGCTTTGATTTTAGCGAGTAATTGGGGTTTAAACCATTTGTTTAATGTGTCGGCCAAAGCTTCGTTTCCTTTTGCGACAGCCCATTGTTCATTGCCCGTTGCGGGTTTTGCGCCGCAGAAATCAATCCCTTCTATATTTTGGGGTAAGAACAACGCAGCCAAGTCGCCATCGCCATTTTTTAGTTTTTCCACCAAATCGGCCGTGTCTTTGCATACTTCTACCCGAAGCGAAACGCCTAAGGATTTAGCAAAGCGCTCGCAGAGCAGATATTGCAAGCCCATGCCGTGGCCATGATAATCGTAATAATTGTTGGGTCCGGTGAGTGTTAGCATGATGAGTTCGCCGTTGTGAACGATGTCGTCGAGCGAGAAACCATTGTTGCTGGTTTCCACGGTGTCGGCACCAAGCGTTGTTCCCCAGGGAGTTTCCACGGGTTGGTTCTGCTTTTTATGGTTACATGCCATAAGTGAAACCGATACACATAATGTAAGGAATAGGCGAATGGAGACGTTCACGTGCTAGTTTGTTGGTGAGTGAATGGTCGATGTAGAAGAAGTGTTGGGGATGATAGGTGTGTGGTGTGAATTTTAGTGATGTTCGGGTACGATGGCGAAGAAAACGAAATCTTCTGTACCATTATTTTCGTAGTAGTGTGCATGACCCATAGGGCAATAATGCGCCTGTCCGGGGAGCAGTGTTTCTTTTTCGCCGTCGCAATAAAAAGTGCCTTCGCCACTTAAGCATAAAACCACTTCGCTATTTTCTTCGTGTTTGTGCAGTCCGCTGGCAGCTCCTGGTTTCAAAACGTTTTGCATGATGCGGCATTTGCTGTCAACAAAGGCCTTCATTAGCATTTCTCCATGTCCGCCTTTGAAGCCATTAATTTTGTTTTCTTCCAGATTGTTGAAATCGATGTGCATGATGTAAGTCTTTGATAATATCTTGCAAAGATAGCAAAAAAAGTGGACACAACCTTACAAGGTGTGCCCACTTTTACATATAGCGTTAGGTGTTGTGCTTTCGATGCGTGCACGAAGCTTTTAAAACACCTGTTGTTTGGCTTTAGAAGGTTACGCGCAAGCCAATTTGTGCGTGCCAACGACTAGCTACATCGCTCACGTGTGGCGTGTTGTCGAAGTATTGGAATGTAGCCACTTTGGTGTCGGGTGCAGTTCCGTTGTTAACGTTTTGAACTTGTAGTTTGTTAATGTTGTAAACCGAAGTGTAGTTGGTACCCCAGTTTTTATTCAGCAGGTTGGCCACATTTAGGATGTCGAACACCAATTCAACCTTGCTACCACGTCCCTTAAGATAATAGAAATCTTGCGAGATGTGCAGGTCGAAACGGTTCTCCCATGGGGTGAGATTAGAGTTGCGTTCGGCGAACTGTCCGCGATGTTTGCTAGCATAACTATCGTTTTCAATCCATTGTTCGAACTGATCTTTTTGTTGTGCAGCGGTTGAGGTAACCACACCAGCCTTGTTTGTTTTGTCAACGAAGGTCATGTTGGCCAGTTCGGCTTTTGTAGGAATGTATAACAAGGTATTACCTTTGCGGTAGTCGCCGTTGAAAGATGGATTGGGGTTGTCGCTCATTGTTAGGCTATAGCGTTGTCCGCTTGTGCCGTTGTAAGTAAGGCCAACATGTGTTTGCCAGCGTCCGTTACCATAACGTTTGCTGTTATAGTTGGCTGTAACAACGAGTCGATGAGGAATATCGAACATTGAAGCTGCGAGTACAGGTTCGTTGGGGTCGACATTGTAGTAATAGCCCCAGTTAGAAAACGCTACAGAAGACGTTCCGTCGTGCACCGAATACGAGCGGCCGAAGGTGTAGTTGGCCATGAGGTCTAGTCCGAACTTGAACGACTTTTCAATCTGAGTACTGATAGAGTAGCTATATCCTTTGTTGGTGTTGGTCATGTTGATGATGCTGCTGTAGCTTCCGGGCTTGCTGCTATAGTAGATTGTAGATGAATTTTCAACTCCTTCAACAGCATAAACACGCTTACCGTCGTTAACAAGAGCAAGATTTTCAAACCAAACGTTGTTAAGATTTCTAGAGTACAGGCCTTCAATGGTAAGTTTCATATCGCCAGGCAATTGTTGTTCAAGCGCCAAGTTGGTGCGGAATACCTGTGGGAACTTGAAGTTTTGGGTAACAGTGGCAATGTTGGGTTTTGCTGCATCGGTAGGCAGAGCGTTGCTAGCGGCTGCTTGAACATCGTTTTTATAGGTAACAAACGACGGCACGTTGTTGCGAATTAGGATGCCCTTTTGTTCGATACCTGTGTTAGCCCATGCGTTTTCGATCCATACGAAAGGAGCGCGACCGTTGAAAATTCCCAATCCTCCGCGTAGCATTGTTTTATGAGTCTCGTTAACATACCAACGGAAGCCCAATCGAGGCGAGAACATCACCACCGATTTTGGTTTGCGACCAACCACAGCATCGTATTTAGTTGAGAACTCAGAGGCGTTGAATTGGTCGTTGGTGGATGGGCTATTGAGGTAGAAAGGAATATCAAAGCGAACGCCATAAGTGAGTTGCAGCAAGTTGTTGATGTCCCATTTATCTTGTACATAGAAACCCACTTGTCCGCTTCTAAATGGCGTTTTCCATTCTTTAGTGCCTGTAATGGTCTCGTCGGCATAGTTCCAAGCAAACTGGTTGGCCTTATCCGTCATAAATGCCTTTATGCCATTGTAGCTATACTGTCCGGTAAAAGCTTGGGTAAAGGCATTCTTCATGTCGTAGAGTTCGTTGTGTGTACCAAAGGTGATGTTATGATTTCCTAGATACCACGACAAGTTATCTTCAAGCACCCAAATGTTTTGGTCGAGTGAGTTTAGACCCGAAGAGTATTCGGTACCGATGTTTACGGTGTTGTCACCAGCAGCTTCTGTTCCTGTTACGGGGTCGTAAGCGCCCGCTTTCTTTATATATGCCGAAGCAGCGTGATAAGGAATTTCGCGGTTGTCGCGTACGATGGTTAGTCCGGCGCGCAGTTCGTTATAAAGCGAACGGCTGAAGTGCGAATTGAGCTCGGCCACGAACGAGTGCATATTGTTGTTGCGAATATATCCGCTATTAACAAAGTTGTAGGTGTCATAGCTAGAGCTGAACTCGTCTTTATGCGAGTCGTTGAATTGATAGCGAAGTGAGAATTTTGTATTGGTGTTAATGTTCCAGTCGATGCGTGCCATCAGCGAGATAGCAGCCGAAGTGATGTCGGGGCGATGATAGCTTTCTTTAATTCCCGTTATTGCTTCATATTGGTCGGCAATGGCTTTTGCCATGTCGGTAGTCATGAAATAACCAGGTGCGCCAGCATAGTAAGTGGCGGGATAGATGTTTTTCTTATACTCAGCACTAGCAAAGAAGAACAGTTTGTCTTTAAGGATTGGACCGCCAAAGGTAGCTCCAAAGGTTTTTGTTGATTCGTTTTGGTATTTCTCCTTCAGTCCTGTGTTTTGATTCCATTGTCCATAAAGGTTTTCATTGGTGTAGTAGGTGTAGGCCGAGGCTTTAAACACGTTGGTTCCCGATTTGGTAATGGCGTTGATTGCACCACCAGTAAATCCGCTTTGGCGGATGTCGAAGGGCGAGGCCACCACCTGTATCTGCTCAACGGCGTCTAGGGCAATGGGGTTGGCATTAGTTTGGTTACCAATTGTTCCGCCGCTCGACAAACCGAATACGTCGTTGCTCACCATACCGTCTATTTGGAACGAGTTATAGCGGTTGTTTGCTCCTGCAATGGTGATACCGCCTTTCTTGTTGGCTTTAACCAGCGGAGAGAGAGTAGCTACATCGTAGATGTTGCGGTTTACAGTTGGTGTGTTGTCTATTTGCGCTTTCGAGAACTGTGTAGAGGCGCCAGTGGTGCCCACGCCAGCTTTTCCGGTTACGGTTACTTCGCCCAGTAACTTTGCGTCTTCCTTCATATCAGCGTTAAAAACGCTTGTTTCGCCGAGAACCAGGTTGATGTTCTCAAACACTTCGTCTTTGTATCCCACGTACGAGATGGTGATTGTGTAAGGACCTCCCACGCGCATACCTTGTATAGAGTAGCGTCCTTTCTCGTTGGTAATGCCGTTGTAGCGTGTTCCTGAGGGGGTGTGTACGGCCACCACAGTGGCTCCAATAACCTCTTCACTGCCAGCAACAACCTTTCCGTTGATACCTGATGTTGTAACCTGTGCCATGAGGGGAGATGTGAGGAACATCACAATGGCGAACAGAAAAAACAATCTTTTTTGCATAGTGATTTATAAATGTAAATTAATAAAAAATCTTTAGAAATTCTTAGCCGAATGATAATGCAAAATTACTTCTTTTTTCGAAAACCTGAAAGTATTGTAAAGGAAATGTTTGCATGTGTAAGTGTTTATTTCTTTTGTGTTGATTTTGCGATCTGTTTTACTCTTTTTTGTTTCTGTATTTTCTATTTTATAACTACACTTTTTGGTAAAATGCCTTTTTTAGGATGCATGTGTTCGTTGTTAGCGCAAAATCTTGCATAAGGTAGCGTTTGGGGGTTTAAAGTCAGCTCATGATTATGTCGATGCATTAAATAATAGGATAAAGAGAGATTAATCCGAAGAAATAGTAACTAAAGGCGATGTTTGCTCACGCTGCTAGTTGGTTTTGTATTCTCTTGGTATGCTTGTGTTGCACATGGCGACAATGTTTAGGTAATAATCTTTCTTATCTTAATGCTAAATTGGGCGCAAGTTTGTTTGCGTGTACAAGTATGATTGTGGTAGATTATTTCTTGATTTTGGTTTTAATTTCGCATTAATGATAATTTGATTGTTAAATCTTTAGCAGGGTGTCGATAAAATTCGCGTTTTTTTGCTGGTTAAAATAAATGTTGTTAATTTTGCATTGCATAAGAAAAAACAATTTAAAAACGTTTTAAAATCTGCGTGTAGAGACGAGGCAGCCAACTACATGCGCACTCCATAAAATGGATTTGTGTAGACATACACATGCAGCGATAGTTGGGAGTGTGTTATATGATGTGGTGCTAATGGCTTCTAATAACAACCAATTACTTAAAAATTAGTTGCTGGCGTAGTAAAGACTGTGTAATTTGTCTGAATAAATGGGCGAGCACGTATTGTCTAACAACAAAAGCATTGTAAATACTATAATACTTAATAAACTAGAATGAACAGAAAACCAATGAGAGCATTGCTTTTATTATTAGCAATGTTATCAAACACCATGTTGATGAATGCCAATCCCATAACCAAAGGACAGGCCACGAGCATTGCTTCAAAGTATATCAGTAACCCAACGCTCACAAAGAACATCGTAGCAACACGTTCTTTGCAGGGAACTTCTAGTCCTGCGTATTATATCTTCACTAATTCTAGCGATAACAAATTTGTCATTATCTCTGGCGAAAGTTCACTAAACGAGTTAGTGGCCTATGGTGATAATATGTCGAAAGACGCAAGCAATCAGCCGCCATACTTCAAAACGTTTTTGAAAGCCTACGAGCAAGTGGTGAATGCAGTGCGTACAAAAGGTGTTAAGGCCACGGCTCAGCCAATGCCAATCAAACGAAAGGTGGAACCATTACTTACCTGTAAATGGAGTCAGTATTATCCTTTTAACAAATATACCCCTGTAATTAGTGGGCGAACCACACCAACAGGCTGTGTGGCAACAGCAACAGCACAGGTAATGTATTATCATAAATGGCCTAAAACACGACCAGCAGATTATGTTAGAACCGAAGGAGACGATGCCTGGAAAAGTACCACTTATTGGTGGGACGATATGAAAGACACGGCAGGAAAGATGTATTCGAGGCGCTCAGAACAAGCTGTAGGTGTGCTTATGCGTGATATTGGCAGTGCTGTTCGCATGAGATACTATCATAAAGGCAGTGATTCTAACTTGCAATATGCGTGCAATGCACTTCGCGATAAGTTTGATTATACGGTGCGTTATTTAGATAAAGACGTTCTGCCAGCCAACGAGTTTCATAGCGAGGTGATGCAAGAACTATCCAACGGATATCCTGTTTTAGTTGTAGGTGGTCCGCATGCCTTTGTTTATGATGGTTATGATGAGCGCGGATTTATACACACCAACTGGGGCTGGGGTGGCGAAAGCGATGGCTATTTTGATATCAACACCATTTATCTTAATGTTCATGGTTTTGCCTTAAGTGGTACGTTCTGGGATGATATGTCAGTGGTATTTGCTCATCCCAACAATGGAAAGGCTAGTCGTTTTAAGGACATAGAACGAGGCTTAGATGCTCGCACCACTACGGCGTTTACCATTAGCAAGACCGATGCCACGCGACAAGAACGTTTAAGCGCAAAGATTTCTAAACTAGGCTCATATAGTTCTGTGAAAGGAGAGTTGGGTGTGTTTACAGGAAAGGTGGCGTTGGCGCTTTATAATGATAAAAACCAGCAGGTGAAAATTTATCCTTCCATTGGCGATAACGTTGTTTGGGCATCAATATTTACTAACATGTCGTTCGAAGTGTACGACATTCATTTTGATAACATGCCCAATGGGAACTATCGTTTAGTGCCGGTTTATTCTGAAATGCTCAATGCTACAACCAAACAAAATGGACCATGGAAGCCTATAAATCATGCCAATGAGATGCAAGTGAAGCTCACTTCCAATGCCATTCATGTAGAAACGGGCAATCCGCATGATGTTGTTGTTATTGAGAAACGCCCTAGCGTGCTTGCTCCTTTCTACGAAGACTCGGGCAATATGGCTGCCTTTAGTTTCACAATGTATAATCCAGGGCGAGAGGAAGTGCGTGGCGATCTCGTTATGAAGCTTACCAATGTGCGCACTAAGCAAGTGTTTAATGGTTATTTGTTAACACCCAATGTTGTGGCACAACGTCTTGGTCGCACCTCTTTTACCATTAATATGTTGGCTCAGTATTTCAATTCGGGTAGGGTAGGGGCTTTGGCACAAGGCAAGTACAGCGTAGATTTTGCTATCAAGGTAAAAAGGAATGGGGCAGAAGTAGTTGTTCCTATCGATATGAAAGAACCATTTGAGATAGAAGTTTTGCCCTATGTAAACCGTGGAAGCATTCAGTTTAATTTTGTAGACTATCTTGTGGATGGTGAAAATGCTAATTATAGCATCTTTCAATTAAATAAAATACGCCAGATAAGTTTGCAGGTACACGCCAAGGTAAGTGGTTATCAAATAAAAAATGGTTATCGTGGTAACCTTTATTATCGTTTGTTCGACTTAACCTCCAATAAATGGATTGACCTGGGCGTTGTAAATAATGTTTATCTGCCTTGCGATGCAGCTAACAATGCTGTTCAAACTCGAATCTCTTTTGCGGCATCTAAGTTAGAACCTAATCATTCTTACGAAATACACCTTGAGATTGAACGAGATGGCAAACGCGAAGATATTTGGAATCCACAGACTATGCGTAACGTGTTCTACACCGTTGGTGAGATGAAAGTCACTTCAATAGATGGGGTAGAAAATAAAAATGTAAAACCCAAACACATCTTTAGTATCAATGGTGTGCGTCAAGCTCAAGCTTGGGATGTGCTTCCTGCTGGGGTGTATGTTGTTGATGGCAAAAAAGTAATAAAGAAGTAAGCATCATCGTTTTACTTTTAGTTGGAACCGATACCATTGCAAGAGGTTGGCTTTATGTAAATAAGTGCAACCTCTTGTTTTTGTTTGTCTGTATATTGTTGAGAGAGGAAAAATACGAACAAAAAAATAAGAAACGTATTTACGTTCCTTACACCTTTATATATAGCATAAAAATATCCTGAATCACTGGAGTTGTTACCATGAGCGGTAAACGAGGCTCGAACTCGCGACCCCCAGCTTGGGAAGCTAGTGCTCTACCAACTGAGCTATTACCGCATTTGAGCCGATACCCGGACTCGAACCGGGGACCTATTCATTACGAATGAATTGCTCTACCAACTGAGCCATATCGGCCTTTCCCTACTTATTGCATAAGGGCATTATCTCAAATGCGGTGCAAAGGTAGCAGTTTTTTCGATAAATACCAAATGTTTTCTTCATTTTTATTTCCGTTTGTGAATGCGTAAATATCGTTTTACGGATTTTGTTTGGTTAGTTCCCCCCATTGTTCATTCCATACACCTAATATGCGATTTAGCTTTAAGCAAGCACCGTGGCTTTATTGTTTGGGATAGCGACTGGCAATAACGTCTCTAATCAATGGTAACTTTTATCCCGATTTTCGGTCGATAATATAACCTAACATAAAAAAGGCAGACCCCTACAAAGATATGTTGTATAATCTTTATAGCAGTCTGCCTAGATTGGAGCAGTTATTTAGAAATTACTTCTTAACAAACTTCAGCGTAGTTTTTCCCTTGCTGATGAGATATACCCCAGCGGGTAGATTGGTAACATCAATAACGTTGTCGCCAGCCTTTACGTCGTACTTGCAGATGAGGTTGCCCGAAACGCTAAACAAGTTTAACACGCCAGCCTCTTGAGCCGAAATGGTTATTTCGCTAGTTACAACATTCGCGTAAAGTGTAAGTTCGGCCTCGTTTGCTTTCACTTCACCAATACCTAATGTGTTATCAATAGCATTTCCATCGGCCTTGTTTCCTACCGACTGGTACAGCTGACCAAATGCAGGGGCTGTTTTAAAGTCGAACGTTGGACCCATTGTTGGATTCTTGTCCCATTCACTCATGTCGGCGGGCAGGCTATAGCTTGCATATGTATAGAAGGGTACAGCATCTGTTGGATAGTACATCCAGTTATTGCCACTTGTGGTATACATGATGTTCATGTAGTAGCGAGCATTGCGTAAGTAGGTCGTTGGCATCACAACATCAATATAGCCATTAGTGTTAGGCTTCATCGAAACCGTGCGCTTGTCTTGCATATAGCTATTAACAGCATTCGAACCATTTGGCATATCAGTTACATAGAAGCATACGCGACCTTCAAAGCCCTTTGTGGTTTTCACATAAACACGAGCAGTGAATTTACCCGAACTTCTTGAAATATAAGCATTGTCTGTACCAAGATACGAACCACTTTGATAGAAGAAGATGGTTTGCAGCTTCACATCGTCTTTTGTTACCTTATTATAGTTGTTTTCTGGATTAATGGTTAGTTCCCCAATCTTCCAGGCTAGCGAGCCCGAGCTAGCTTTAACAGCTATTTCTTTGTTGTCTACAAAGTAGCCAATAATGAGGCTATATTTGCCCGTGTTAAGCGTCTTCAAGTTATCGTTGGTGTAGAACGAGAATGTAACGCGCTGACTTTTTTCAACTTTTGCATTGCCTTCGCAGATAACGGTGGCCGAACTCAAATTCGTAGACGTTATGGGTAGTGCATACAATCTAAGTTGTCCGTTGTACGATGCCTTACCTTCGTTGGCCAATGTAGCCACAATCTTGGCACTTTCTCCCTTAGTAATGTAGCTTATCACTTTTTGTACAGCCACTAGTTCAGGTTTCGCTGTGGTAACATCTGGGTCGGGTTCAGGATTGGGCTTAGTCTTTCCAACGGTTACAGTTCCAGCGATGTCGTTGATGGGTTTATATCCCGAGCCATAGGCATAGTTAACCGATAAATTGTATGTTCCTGGGTCTATATTGGCCAGATTAGCATAGAAGGTGATGGCCTTTTTGGCATCAGCGCCAATAGACGCAGTGGTTGTACCGATAATTGTAGCCTTGCTATCCGAGTTTTTGAAGATAGCTAAAGCCAGTCTGCCATAATAGCTTTCTTCCGAATTAGAATTACCCACGGTGATAGTTATAGGCACCGAATTGCGCTGTTCCAAAGTGGTTTGTGCACATTTAGCGGCTATATACAGGCTAGTTTCTGTTTCTTCGTCGGGATTGGGGTCGGGTTTTGGGTCGGGATTTGGGTTTGGGTCTGGCTCTGGGTCGAAGTCGCGATCGGGTTTCAGATAGCGAAGCATCTGTTGATTTGAGCTGTATCCACCAGCACCACCGCCGATGCCCTCTTGTCCTGGTCGAAGCACGTTGAGCAGATGCCATCCGTTAGACGAATAGTTCCATCCCCAGTCTACGTGAACATAACCATTTGAGGCAAATCCGTCGAGCACAAAGCAGTGTCCGCCACCGTTAGAATATCCTGCATATACCACGGGTCCATAGTCGCGCATCTCGTCGTGAATTTCTTTAAGCCATGCATTGTCATAATAGTTGTCGCGCTCAAGAAATCTAACTGTGTTTTTATAACCAAAGTTTCTTGTTAGCACTCTTGGAGCCTTGTATACGAAAGCCCCTGAACCACCAGCTGCAGCAGGGTTATAATCCATTTCTACAGCATAGCCGATGTCGCGCAGCAGTCTGCCGATGTTGTCGGCTTGCACGTCTGTAACCCTTCTTCCAGTTAGTCTGTCACGACCAGCTCCGTCCACTCCGGCGGGCATTTGACTCCAGTCGTAAGCTGCATTTTCAGACCCATTACCGTCGAAATTCAACGCCATGTATTTACCTTTCCAATAATAGCTCACAGAACCAGTTGCCTTACGTGGCCACTTATGCCAGCGAAGCACGGTGCAGATACCCGTTGCAACGCATCCCGAAACGGTGGGATAGCTGTTGCCGTTATAACGATAGTTAGGCGAATACTGGTTGAATGGCCAGCTTTGTCCCCAGCTAATGGGTGTGGCTAGTTTCGTGGTTCTATCGGTAGCATATTCCAACAGTGGTTGGATTTCTATTTGATAGTTGCGTGCACGAGTGGTTGCAGCCATTTTATACTCGTTGGATGGGATGTCGGGTTGGTTTTCGATGGCCCACTTTATTTGGTTACGATATTCGTCGTACATCCATTTAATAGATGGATGGTTTTGAATATCTTGTTCGGTGAGTGTTCCTTTGTCCGAGAAAGCGAGAACTGTTTTCACGCGATTATCTGCTGCAATCACCACATAGCCTTGGTCGTTCCCTCGATTAATGATGTAGAACAAGTTTTCTTCAGCCTGTCCGGCTCTAGTTATTGCCGACGCTTTATACGTCATCTTCAGTTGTGCTCTTGTTGCGCCTGCTCCGAAGAAGTTTTCAGCCAGTTTCAATGCCTGTGCTTGGTCGATAGGTCCTGCAAAAACCATCTGGCAAAGCAGCATCAGGAACGCTATCAGTGTAAATGACTTTTTCATTTTTGTATGTTATATTAATCCCAAATCGTTCATTAGTGCGGGGTGTGGCTCTGAAAGGTTTTAACCTTTCCACAATAACCAATCGCCTTTGTGTGTGTAGTCAATGGTACAACTATTTTGGGCTTTAGCTTGTGGCCAACCTCGTCTAATGAACGATTTGGGGGAGTAAGTTATTACTTAAAGAACTTAATATCCATAATCTCTACATAAGCATGAATCTTAATTTGCTTGTAGCTGCACTCAAGTTTCACAATGGGTGTTTCGCCTTTGAACATTGAGTAAACGCTACCAAATGTATGGTTGTATTCCGTGCGGTCGTAGTTATATTTGTAAATACCATTGTCGGTATGAAGGTCGGTAATGAAAGTCATCTTCATATGGTCAACGAAGTCTTCCAAGCTTTCTTCACCGTTTCTATCAAATTCAATGTTTACAATACCACCTTTACCAATCTGGTGCATGGTTTCGTTCTTCTCGCGATAGTTAAAGTAGAACGGATTTTTTTGTGGGATGTTCAGCAGTTCGTACTCTTGTCCGTTAAGTGCGATGGCAACTTTACCCCAGATGTTGGCCTTCTTGTCGAGGTTGGGGAAGGGCCCTGTGTTCTTTCCCGAGAAGCCCAGCACGCGCACTTGCATGCGAACCTTGTTGAATGTAGGAACGAAGTCGCGTTGCGTAACAGTAAACTCGTTGCTTGTTACTACGCGAGCCTGCGTGTTGTCAACAGCATAGCGAAGCGAGAAGCTGATGGGGTGCATCTGTTCCATGGGGATGTCTGCTGCGAGGAACTTTTGGAACGAGTCGATGTCGCCCTTCAAAATTTCTTGTTGGATGGTTTTACCGCCGCCTAATACGGTGATATGTACATCACTCTTTGCAAGCATCTTTCTGTAATTTACCGCTTGGTCAACCGAAACGTTAACGTCAACGCCCTTAATTTGGTTCAATGCAAATTCAATAGCCTCGTTAATGTTCTTTTCGTTCTCGTCGGTTTCGATAGACAAGTATATAATTCTACCATAGTTGATGTTAGAAATGTATACGGGTTGGTATTCGTCTAGCGCATCTTTATCAATAGATTCGAAGATAGTACCCTTCTTTGGTGCATCGGTCGAAACAGAGAAATGCTTTTGGATAAGGCGAGCTAAGATATGATTTTTCTTCTTGTTGAAGTTAAAACCTAGGTTCACCGAACCATTACCCACAGGAGTAGTTACTGCAACGCCCAGTTTGGTAACGAGTTCCTCTTGAGAGTTGATTTTCTCTACGCTCTCAATGGTTGTTACAGGCGATTCTTTCCAATCCATGTTGGCCCACTTATTCCATACGGCTTGGTATTCGCTCTTGCGGATGTTAGGGATGGTGGCCGATGTTTCGTTTGCTTGGGCGGGATTAGCAGGCGACAAACTGATAGAGAATGTCACATCACCCGTTTGGTGTGAAGTAATCATGGCGTAGGTTCCGTTTGAGATGGTACCGCCTTTAAGCACGCAACCAGGATAAATAATGTCGACGGTTGGGTCGAAAAGGAAGTTTTCATCAAACGTTTGCGTCATTTTGTAACGGCGTGTGGTTTTCACCCAGTTGCCTGGTATGCCATTCAGTACGCCCTCATTTTCCAGTACAGGAGCGTTTTCGTCTACTGGCACAGGTGTTCCATCATTTGGACTAACGGGTGCAGTTGCGCGTGACATGTTTGGTGCTAATGGCAACGTGCGCAGGAAGTTTTGAATGTCTGCCTGTTTGTCCAATAATTTACTCTCGTTTTGTTGCTCTCCTTTTTGCTCAATTAATTGTTCATCTTGCGAACAAGAGCCCAATGTCATGGCGAATAATGCCACTGAAATTGGCAGAGCGGCCTTCAATAAATTTACTTTCATACTTACAAAAATTTAGGTTGTTTCTATTAAGTGATAGACTGCAGAAGCTGTAGTCTGAATGGTTATTATATTGTATTACAGCACTATACGATGAGTAGAGAAGTATTATTTGTTCACTTCATGTATTGCTTGCCTTATAAATGGTCTAATTCTCAAGGTTGGCATTTACTCAATCAATGGTCTACTTTTTAGCTTTCTATGCGTGCTGTGTTATTTCGAATCTCGAAAGCAAAGTTAGTCTTTTCTTTTTACATTGCAATAGCTTATAGTTCAAAAAAATGATAAAATGATATTGTATTAAACTTAATTTGCGCTTATTGTAACATTTAGGTTCGAAATATGGACTTTTTATAGTTTCGTGACAATTATTTTTGTGTTATTTAAGCCTGATAATGAATATATTAGCCGTTGTTTGGTGTTGTTTTGTTTCCCTGGTTTCAAATTGTTACTAAAGATTGTTTTATATTACTATCTTATAAATGTAATAAATCAAACAGTTTTATGCTTTTTATGACGAGTAATTGCTGTTTTTGTTTTCTATTATTTGCGTAAAATTGGGTGTTGCTTTCTACTGCTTAATTGTTATCACGTTCCTTTTTTACGCTTTGTCGTATCCTCTGGGCTTATAATTTTTAAATGTCGGAGTTGTGTTTCTAGGTATGGGGTGGGGCAGATGAAGGGGGCGGGGGGCTTTTTTTTGTGTGGAGCCTTCTGGTTTGAACGCTACACTCCTGTTTCTGTTGGCTATTCGTACCAGGATACGTGCCAATTATTGTTTGTTGTTTTGTAAAATAAATATACTAAGTTTTAGCATCGTGGCTGCCTTCCCTTCAAAAAATCTGGACGTTGGGTGAATATAAGCGCGTATTTTAAAAGTTTGTAATATGTTGATTTATTGAGGTTTATCAGTAAAGTTGCAAAAATATGCTTTTCTTTGGCGTTAATGAAGAGATTACGGCATGATTATGCGTTTTGCAAAACGTCTACAATTCGTTTTTGTGCCTAAAGGATAATCCTTTTATAATCAGTTGTTTATATGTTTCAAGGGCGCTTATGGAGTGTTGTTTGCTGCAAAAATAATGTGTTTTGCTACAAATAACCTTGCGTTTTGATGCTAAACGCAATGCGATCTGCTGCTAAATGCAAGGTATTTTGCTGCTAAATGCAAGGTGTTTTGGTGCTAAACGCAAGGTAAAATGGTGCTAAATGCA
>ENA-OWNK01000584-OWNK01000584.1-metagenome-genome-assembly--contig:-NODE-584-length-16857-cov-12.079693_pt1 | contig 16857 bp, 18 predicted proteins | sample MGYA00245343_ERZ651121 | MGnify/ENA primary metagenome ERZ651121 (study PRJEB26857, sample SAMEA4031775) | metagenome | biome: human; feature: oral; material: saliva | place: Philippines | collected 2014... | reverse complement strand
ATTGGTTTAGATTTATTTTTATACAAACAAAGATATCTTATTATTCATATTTTTAGGGTTTTATATGGTTGTTTTTAGTGATTGCGCACAGAACAGAATGGGAAAAATAGATGCATTAGAAGGTATTTTTATGAGTGGGGTAGGGTAGTTGGTATGGTTAGAAAATGGATATTTGAACGGAAAAATATATTCAGCAGAGAATGAAAAGCGAGAGAATGGCTAATAAAATTATATTCGGTGGCAACGCAATTGCACGAAAATAGTGGCAACAATATACAATTGAATGATACAAATTATACGAGTGCATAACACAACTTCTACGAATAGAGGGTGAAAATTCTAAGAGAATGCAATGTGATTTCTATGAGAGAGTGGTGCAAATTCTAAGAGAAAGCAATGTGATTTCTACGAGAGGGTGGTGAAAATTCTAAGAGAATGCAGTGTGATTTCTATGAGAGAGGGTGCAAATTCTAAGAGAATGCAACGTGATTTCTACGAATGGGGTGCGAATGGAGTGGGAGGCGTGAGAGCAAATTATTCTGTCCATGCATAGTTTGGTACAGTTTCGGGGAGTGAAAATTCGGTGTGCACGTATTTTTTTTCTCCATTCTGTGTATGAAAACGGTAAAGAGGTGAAATAAATCGGGGTTCTACGCTGGGAATAGGGAGGATAATTGGAACGCAATTTCTACCAGACGTGAGAACGAAATTAGGGTGCATACATATATATAAGGTGGAGTGTAAGGCACGATTCTGCATTTTTATGAGAAAATAGCCTAAGAAACAGTTTATGCAGTTTACGTGTATATATATGCTGTATTGGGTTGTTTTATATTCAATATTATAGATAACAAAAAACGAATATATTGGTATGGTAATGCAAAGATGTGTGCGTGGTGAGATGAAAACACGTATTTGATAATGGGAATATGCGTGTGTGGTGATACGAATATGTGTAATTGGTAATGTCAGGATACGGGCACGATGAATCGGTCCCCTACGCCTGGCGGAGTGTTTCGCACCAATTTCGAGGGTGTACGTTGAGTGTTTCAGAGTGTTCGCCACGTAATTGGCAGGTCGTCAGCAGCTGTAGGGGCCGATTTATCGCGCCCGCATATACGTAAATACCTATGAAATGGAGGGGGAAATGCATGTGCGGTGAAATGAATATGTGTATTTGGCAATGTCAGGATACGGGCGCGATGAATCGGTCCCCTACGCCTGACGGAGTGTTCGCAACCCATTTCGTGGTGGACGTGGGGAATCGGCGGGGTGTTCGCAACCCATTTCGTGGTGGACGTGGGGAATTGACGGAGTGTTTCGCACTCTATTTCGTGGGTGTTAAGGGAACATTCACCAAATGTTCGCAACGTGTTCGCAATCTGTTTGATATACATTCGTAAAATGTGTGCAACGTGTTGGTTATCTGAATGTTACATTCTCACAGAACAAAAGGGTGGTTTTTGCATTGCAAAAGTATGGTTTTTGGCGTGCAAAAAGGGGGTTTTTGATGGACAAAAATAGGGTTTTACATTTTTAAATTGGCAAGAACCGAAACACTGCAAATGGTATAGCGTTTAGAAAACCCAAAAGTTTTGGCGACAAAAACGGAAGATTTTTTGAAGCAAAAAACGCAAGTCTATTTTGGAAAAAAATAGAAACGAACGCAAAAAACAATGGAACGAAAAGGGTGGGGGAGGCGTAGAAAAAAAGCAGGAAAATGGGAATGGGGCAGCAACAGAATTGTTGTTGCAAAACAAAAGGGGTAGTTTTGGGCGACAAAAAGGGAGGAAATATGCTGTAGAAACTATGTACGACAAAATGGGAATATAGTTTTTTAAGGTGTAAAAAGGTGTATAAAGCACTGATACACATAGCAGATAAGAGATGAATTAAAGGCGAATGGCGACAAAAAAGTGAAAAGTTTGGTTAATTGTTTAAGTGTTTCTGTAGTTGTATATGTTTATTTTGCTGTACATTAGATATTTATATATAGCATATAAGGTATATTTTGAAGAATATTTGTTCCTAATTTGTCGTTCGAAAAATGGCTTATTTTGCAGCAGTTTTGTGGTATGGGTAGCAGAATTTAGGCAATATCGAGGAGGAAAGGTATAGAAAAGTGCGACAAAATAGTAGGGTATTAAAAAACAGAGGTATAGCCATTGTGCGACAAAAAAGGAAGTATGCTTTTGCAAAAGTGGTGCGACAAATTGGGAGAGAAAACCGAACGCAAATCGAAAGTAGGTTTATGGTGTGTTAGGGGGGTAAAAAATGGGTGGCGTTGCCCGGTTAGGAAGACTTCCGAATGCACGCAAACAGAGAATGTAGCAATATGTTTGCAGGGGCTACGGATAGAGTTTTGAGGGGGTGAGCACCAGGCTGTTAGCAGTGTAATGGTTGTTTGTTTGCATCTGAATAGCAGGTTGTTAGCAGTTGTAGGGGCAGATTTGCCGTGCCTGCGTATATATATACGCCCACGAAAGTGAAATTAATGGAGGCGGAGGAGATGAAAATTCAGCCACGAAACATTAACGGAGGAGAGGCGGACACGATGAATCTGCCCATACGTCTGGCGGTTTGTGCGTTGCAGAATTGTGGAATGTGTGGTGTAGAATAGTGAAGTGTGCGTTGCAGAATTGTGGAACGTGAATAGCGATAGTATAGATTGTTGGCAGCTGAATAGCAGTTTGTTAGTAGCGGTAGGTGGCAGCTTTGTTATTCCTGAATATGGTGTTCATTCAGCGAAGGTGGCAGCTTTATAGTGCCAGAATATCGCGAATATTCAGCGAAGATGTGAGAAATGCGTGCATATAGTTTCCCAAAGTGTCGCTGAAAGGTATTTTTTAGGCATGTAAATATTGCTCCCATTGTGTCGCAAGCAATATTTAAGAATGTGTATTCAGCACGTTATCAAGCATTTACAAGTATGTAAATGTAAAAACAGTAATGGTATTCAGCACCATAAAAAACAAATTTTGGTGGGGTGGGGGAGTAGTATTTAGAAACAGAAAGTGGTGTTTTTGGCGCATTTGAGATATGTTTTCGGCGTCAAAAAAGTGAAAAATTCCCATTCTGTCGCCCCTATTCTCCCATTTTGTCGTGCCGAAATGGTGGCGAGTTACCTATTTGTCGTAGACAAATTACGTATTTGTCGCATTCAAATTACTAATCTGTCGCAGATAAGTTCCATATTTGTCGTATGTAGAAATCGTTATAAATTGAATGTCAGATAGTTATCCGTACCCTATATAATCTATTATAATGATTAAGAAAATGATATTCTAAGAGAGACGATAGAGTTTTGTTTGAAGTATGGGAGATATTCGTTTCAGCTACAATGATGATTTTAACAAAACGTTTTTGCGACCCTCCCAATTTGTCGCCGATAGGTTTTTGCGGTGCGAAAGTATGGGTTTTGCGGTGCGAAAGTATGGTTTTTGTGGTGCAAAAGTATGGTATTTGTAGTGCGAAAGTATGGTGTTTCGTGGGTGTACGTGGGTATATTGCAATTTGTTCGCAGCGTTGTTGCAGACCGTCAGCAGCATTATCGCAATCCGTCAGCAGCATTATCGCAATCCGTTCGCAGCTGTAGGGGTCCGATTTATCGTGCCCACATATACGTAAACACACACGTAATGGGAAGGGAAATGCGTGTGCGGTGAAATGAATATACGTATTCGATGAAATGAATGCACGTGTTTGATGATGGTTAAATATGTATTCGATGAAATGAATGCAGGGATTTGGCGAATCGGATATGTATATTTGGTAATGTGGAAACACATATTCGATGATGTAAGGATACGGGCGCGATGAATCGGTCCCCTACGCATGGCGGGATGTTCGTGAGGTGTTTCGTGGGTGGGTGTGGTTATTTGCGGAGTGTTCGTGAGGTGTTTCGTGGGTGGGTGTGGGTGTTTTGTGGAATGTTAGGAACGATTTTTGGGTTTTAGAAAGAGTCGGACAGCTATATAAAGTGCATTTAGAATTAGCATAAATATCCAGAAAGTTAATAAAGAATGGTCGTATTTAAAACTTATAAATATTCCTAATGCGGATATAAATGGCATAATATACAATGTGGTGTTTAATGTTTTGATATGTTTTTGAGGGAATAATTTTCTTCTAAATCCGTTTATTATGGTTGAAGTTTGGGCGATGAACCCCACACCAAACAGTATGTATATGGCGCACCAATATAGATTGCTCGATTGTAAAAGGGGTTTTAGCGCAAATAAGAGTAGGAAAATGGTGATGAAAATGTTTACTATTAGTGTTGTTTTTTTCATATTCTGTTGTAAATTTTATACGTTTTTTATGTTTGTATGTTGGGGCATTGTTGTGTGGAGTGCCGAATGATGCAGCGTGTTTCGTAGCGTTTTGGTAGACCGTCAGCAATGTTTGGCAATCCGTTCGCAGCGCATCCGCAATCGGTTAGCAGCCGTAGGGGTCCGATTTATCGTGCCCGCATATACGTATTCGCCACGCATTCGCAATCCGTTCAGAATACATTCACGGAATGTTTGCAACGTGTTCGTTTTCTGTATGTTACATATTCGCATTACAAAAGTATGGTTTTTGACGTGCAAAAGTATGGTTTTTGGCGTGCAAAAAGGGGGTTTTTGAGTTACAAAAGTATGGTTTTTGTTTTTTGAATGTTGCATTGTTGCAATCCGTTCGCCACGCATTCGCAATCTGTAAGCAGCGCATTCACATCCGTCCGCCACGTTGTTGCAATCCGTTCGCCACGTATCCGCAATCTGTAAGCAGCGCATTCGCATCCGTTCGCCACGTTGTTGCAATCCGTCAGCAGCGCATTCGCACCTCATAAGCAGCGTTGTTGCAATTTGTTTGCAAGCAAAAAGCCCAAACCTTCTATGTGTATAGAAGAGTTTAGGCCACCAAAAATATTATGAAATGAATTAGTTTTGTATCTTATTTTGCTGCAATACACTCCACTTCAACCAGTGCGTTCTTTGGCAAAGTCTTTACTGCTATTGCCGAACGAGCGGGGAATGGTTCGCTAAAAAACTCTGCATACACTTCGTTCATGGCAGCAAAGTTGTTCATATCCGATAGGAATACAGTGGTTTTCATAACGTTTGCCATACTTATTCCTGCTTCTTCCAGAATAGCTTTTGCGTTTGTTAGCGATTGTCTGGTTTGTTCTTTGATGCCTCCGGGTGCAAATTCGCCTGTTGCAGGGTCTATTGGTAGTTGTCCAGAAGTAATAACCAGTCCGTTAGCTTCTATAGCTTGGCTGTATGGTCCAATGGCTTTTGGTGCTTTGTTTGTGTTTATAACTTTCATAATAATGGTTTTTATAAATTGTTATTATAACCTAATTAGGTGTGTGTGGGGTGCGTTTTTTCTGTCCGCTTCCCTTATTTTACACAAAGGTACTATTTTTTTTATAATCTGCAAATTAGTTTCTTACTTTTTTATATCGTATTTTTGGAAATATAGAAGAGTTTATTTCGCGAACCGAAATGGTTATGAAAGTTTAACAAAAAATATTTTTTACGTTGAACATATACTGCACAATGGTGGTTGTATATTTGCACCGGAAACGGGTCGAAATATGGCTAACGATCTGTAGAAGCGTGATTATTAATTAGTTGTGTCTGCCCTTTGGCTACTCCATAGTGGTTTGTGCACGACGGGTTTATTAACCTTAATTTTATTATTTGGCAATTTTAGGTTTTGTGTTTATTAACATTTCCTATGCCGTTAAACTTTTTTTTAATTATTATGAAAGTAGTTTCGAAGACCCATTTGGGCAACAATCGCTGGTCTGGCGATGATGAATTGAAGATGAAAGCAATGGTAGCTGCCGATTTTTCGGAGTTATTGAACCACGATTATGTGGAGGGTTTACGGTGGACGAGTACTAAAACCGATTTAGTGGAGCTGTCTCATCTTGTGTGGGAGACGGGTTTGCTGCTCGATTCGCATGGCATTCCAATGAGTTTTTGCACTATTGTGCGTTGCATTTGTGCTGTGTTGAATGTTGTTCCGCCCGATAATCCTTCGAGTGTTTTAGACAAGTTGCGTCGTAGAAAGAACATTCGTGTGCGTCCTATAGTGGAGCGTTACATGTTGTTGTATAGCGAGCAGGGCATATTGCACCCTATGCGTTTAGACATTAAGCGTAGGCGTGTGCGCTATGTGTAGTGTTGTTGTGGGGTGGGGTGTGCGTGTTTGGCATAGTTGCTACGGGTAGTGGCTTTTCTGGTTGTTCATTTTTGTTGTGCAGCCCCACCTTTTTTACAGAGCAAAAACCCCCTTTTTGGCGTGCAAAAAGGGGGTTTTTGTGTTGCAAAAGTATGGTTTTTGCAATGCAAAAAGGGGGTTTTTGTTTTCAGAATGCGTAACCATCACTAAATAAACAAGTTGTGCACGGTTTAGTATGATGCATTGAATATTCACGAAATGAGTTGCGGACGAGTTACGATAATGTTGCGGACGAGTTACGATGATGTGTTACATATATTATAATAATGTGTCGCACGAATAGGAATATGGCAACGAACGTTCCGTGAATTGGTTGCATTCGCCCACGAAATTGGGTGTGAACATTCCACGAAACACTCACGCTCACCCACGAAATTGATTGCGAACATTCCGCAGGCGTAGGGGACCGATTCATCGTGCCCGTATTTTTGCATAACCAAAAATGTGTATTTCCATAACCCAAAACGCATTTCCACATTATTAAATACGTGTATTCGATTCATCGCACATGCATTTTTTCGTTGTCAAATTTGTGTATAATTGGCATCGAATTTGTGTTTTTCTGTTACCGAATCTGTGCATTTATTTCACCACACGCACATTTCCGTTTGCCATTACGTGGGTGTTTTCGTATATGCGGGCGCGATAAATCGGACCCCTACGGCTGCTAACGGTTTGCGATAATGCTGCAAACGGATTGCCAAACTATTCGTGGTGATACGGTTCGCCCCGTATAATGCTGCATGCGCGGTAGAGTTGTTCAACAAAAATAAGGCGTACCATCTGGTGCGAGAATGTCATTTTAGAAAGCGAAATCTTTTCGTTTGCCCTGCTATACACAGCTTCCGAAAAGCCGTATGCGCCACCAATAACAAACACAAGATGCTTTGCTGTGTTCTGTTTCTTTTGTAACCATGCGGCATAGTCTATCGACCGAAACTCTTTTCCGTGCTCATCGAGCAGCACAACCGTGTCGGCAGTTTGTATTTCGCGTAGAATTGTTTCGCCCTCGCGTATTTTTTGTTGTGCTTCAGACAGTTTTTTAGTGTTTTTTAGTTCGGGAATGGTAACTATTTTAAATGGAATGTAGTGTCCAATGCGTCCCACATAGTCGGCTATTGCCTGTGCAAACAGTTCGTTGTTAGTACGTCCCACCAATATTAAAGTGGCTTTCATTTGCTATTTTTTGTAGGCGTTTTTGCGTTTAGGGTTCATTGGGAACCACCCTTTTTCTACCCTTTTCACTTGTTCAAACAGTTCTCCTATGCCCCAAAGAAGCGATGCTCCCGTTACGCCAAGTAGTGCCGACCAGAATATATCTGCCACAAACAGAGCCGAAACGCAGCAAACTATGCCTCCCACAAGCCATAGCCACCAGCCTTTTGTGCCAAAATAAAATTCCCATTTCACTACTACGGGGTGTAGCAATCCTATTATAAAAAAGGTGCAAACCGCCAAAATTACACCTTGAAAATATATTTCCATTCTGTTGTATGTTAGTTTTAATTTTGAAAATCGGACACAAAAATACAAAAATAATCCTATATTTAAGGTATATATTCTATTTATTTCTGTATATTTGCACTGTTTAATGCCCTTCAGCATACCCCTCTGTGCAAATGTAAAATGGGGTGGGGGGCAACCAAACTATATAGTAATAACGTCCGAGGGACGTAAAAACACCCCTCAATAAAACTATCAGGTAACTATGCAGAACAAAGAACTAATTGCCCAATGCGAGCAAAAGGCACAACAATGGCTTGCTCCTGCTTTCGACGAAGATACACGAAAGGCAGTTGAAAACATGCTAAACAGCGACAACAAAGATGCTCTTATAGAGTCGTTTTATAAAGATCTTGAGTTTGGAACAGGCGGTTTGCGTGGCATTATGGGCGCAGGCACAAACCGAATGAACATCTACACCGTTGGAATGGCTACACAAGGCTTTGCCAACTACCTAAAAATGTGCTTCAAAAATATGCAACAAATATCGGTAGTAGTGTGCCACGACTGTCGCAACAACTCTCGTTTGTTTGCCGAAACAGTAGCCAACATCTTCTCGGCAAACGGCATAAAGGTTTATCTTTTCGACGATTTGCGACCCACACCAGAGTGTTCTTTCGCCATAAGACACTTTAAAGCGCAGGGCGGAGTGAACATTACGGCAAGCCACAACCCACGCGAATACAACGGATACAAAGCATATTGGGACGATGGCGCACAGGTTTTGGCTCCTCACGATAAGGGAATTATCAACCAGGTGAACCAAGTTAAGATAGAAGATGTGCTGTTTAAGGGCAACAAAAACCTTATTGAAATAATTGGAGAAGACGTAGATAAGGCATACCTAAACATGGTAAAAACAGTTTGTATAGACCCCGATGTAATTAAACGGCAGCACAATCTCTGCATAGTTTACACACCTTTGCACGGAGCCGGACGAGTTATTATACCACGTTCGCTACAAGAATGGGGATTCACAAACGTGCATTGCGTAAAGGAACAAATGGTAAAAGATGGAAACTTCCCCACAGTAGACCGTCCAAACCCCGAAATTGCCGAAGCATTAACATTGGGCTTGAGAGACGCAAAGGCATTAGATGCCGATATTTTGATGGCTTCCGACCCCGATGCCGACCGTGTTGGTATGGCTTGTAAAGATAGTAACGGCGAATGGATTCTAATAAATGGAAACCAAACCTGCCTTATTTTCCTATGGTATATCATAACAAACAGACAGGCTTTAGGCAAAATGACACCTAAAGACTATATTGTTAAAACCATTGTAACCACCGAAGTAATTGCACAAATTGCCAAAAAACAACACATAGAAATGCGCGATTGCTACACCGGATTTAAGTGGATAGCACACGAAATAGCACTTACCGAAGGACAAAAAAACTATATTGGCGGCGGAGAAGAGAGCTATGGATTCCTTGCAGAAGACTTTGTGCGCGACAAAGATGCCGTTAGTGCATGTTCGTTGTTGGCAGAAATATGCGCGTATGCTAAGGATAAAGGCAAAACTCTCTACGATTTGCTAATGGATATTTACCTTGAATATGGCTTCAGCGAGGAACATACGGTGAACGTAGAACGCCCGGGCAAGAGCGGAGCTGACGAAATTCAGCAGATGATGCGTAACTTCCGCACCACACCACCTACCAATTTAGGAGGCAGTACCGTGTGTTTGTGGAAAGACTACGAGGCTCTTGAAGCAACCGATGCCACAGGAACGAAAACAAAAATAACAATGCCCGAAAGCAGCAACGTGCTACAATGGTTCTGCACAGACGGCACAAAGGTGAGCGTTCGCCCATCGGGAACAGAACCTAAAATTAAGTTCTACATAGAAGTAAAGGACAAGATGCAAACCGCAGCCGACTTTAAAGCTTGTCGTGCACGTGCCTACGAAAAGATAGAAGCTATAAAAAAGAGCCTTAATCTGTAGGCTGTTTTAGTCTTGAAATATCTCCTAAAACCTTTTTTACCCAAAGGTTTTAGGAGTTTTTTTTGTGTATACGTGGTCAAAACAAGGCGTTTCGCAGTGTGTTTCGTGGGTGTTTCGTGGTGTGTTCGCCACCATTCACCGTGTGTTCGCTGCATTATTGCAATTCGTGCGACACATTATTATAATATGTGTAATGCGAAACGAAAAACCATTCGCAACGTCATCGCCACCTGTTCGCCACCCATTTTGTGTATATACAATGCATCGTGCTAAACTGGGTGTAACTTGTTTGTTCTGTGGCTGTTACGTATTCAGAAAACAAAAAGGGGGTTTTTGCAACATAAAAACCCCCTTTTTGCACGCTAAAAACCCCCTTTTTGCACTACAAAAACCATACTTTTAAAACGCAACAATATTCTTATGGTGGCGCACCTACCATACTTGCCAAATGCAATGCACACATTTTGACACAACAAACACGCTATTTCTGCGTTGCTAAAACTATTTTGTGTGCCTGCAATGCCCTGTTTATGAGCTATCTGGAAACTGCCTAAATACTACCCACAATACTACCCATAAGAAACTTGATATGCCTTTCGCTATGTTGTACCTTTGCAAATGTAAAACAACAAACGGTTTTCTAACAACCAAATGCTACAAAAACGCTACAACATATTTATATATATAGTTAGCCAAAAACGTAAAAGTATAAAAACAAAACTATAAAAACATATAACGAGACAAAAATATGAAATTAACATTAGACGACTATTTATCGCCCCACTTCACAGTTGGCGAGTTCTTTAGATCGGGAACTGCCATTAGGTTGGGCATAAACAACACACCCGATGCCTATCCCGACGAAGGCATTAGCACCGAAGAGGTGATTGAAAACCTAAGAGCACTGTGCACAGAAGTGCTCGAACCACTACGGCAAAGGGTGGGGCGGGTGATTATAACAAGTGGATACAGGTGCAAAAAACTAAACAAAGCAGTGGGCGGAGTGTGGAACTCGCAACACCTAAAGGGCGAAGCTGCCGACATTTTTGTGCCTAACACAGAAACAGCAATGCGCTATGGCAACATTCTGGAACAGCATTCGGCGGTGCAACAACTATTGTTAGAACCGCTCGGAGCTAAGCAAAAACGATGGATTCACGTGGGATATAAACGACAAAAATAGGACTTTCGGCGATAAATTAGGAACAAATTTGCTTGCTAAATATGTTATGCCGATACACCTTATTATATATAACGCAAAACGTAGGTGGGTAGTCTGCCTATGAATATCAGTTTTATTTTTAAATTTTTATTAACCTTTTAATTCTTAAAAAATTATGGCATTAAAGTACAAAATGTACCAATTACACACTGCAAAGCACAAGTACAACAATTATTGGTATGCCCGTGTAGCCTATATGGGCACCTTAGACACTCGCCAATTGGCAGCTCGCATTAGCGAACGATGCACCGTTACAGAGTCGGACATACTTGCTGTGCTCAGCGCTTTGGTAGTAGAGATGACGCATAACCTGCAAAACGGAATGCGAATAAAGCTCGACAACTTCGGAACTTTTAAGCTTTCCATCAGTTCAAAGGGCGAAAAGGAACGCAAAGACTTTATTCCTGCAAAGAATATAAAGAAAACTCGCGTGCTGTTTCAACCGTATACACGCGTGGGAGTGGACAATTCGCGCTTTAAAAGCTTCGTTACTGGTGTGCAAGTAGAGGAACTTACCGCCTATAAAGGTAGCCGAACGAAAAAGAAAGAGGGCGAAACCACCGGAGGAGGAACTAATCCCAGTGGCGGACAATCGCACCCATAAGTAGCCAATGTTGCCAAACTTTGCTAACCTTAAGGGGCTTAGGGTCTGCCAATAATGGCACTAAAAGCCAGAGAAACCAATGTGCACTGCTTGCTAAAAACAGTTGCAAACAATGCAAAAACAGTGCTGCGTGGTTTCTTTGGTAGTTCCAAAAACACACAAAAATCTTTTTATTAACCGTTTAAAACCGTAAAATTATGAACAAAGACAAATGGAAATTCATTGTACAGTTAGTTCTTTCAGTGCTCACAGCCATAGCAACCACGCTGGGAATGGGGTCGTGCAGATAAGTAAAAAATACGCATAGAGCGGACCAATGCTATCTGTGTTGCGCAAAAATCAATAGAAAACACATTGCAAAAACACTCATCAAACAACTTAGAATATCGTTTTCTAATCAGTTATAATGATTATATAGCAATGTGTAAACAACTGAAATACAAGGTCTTTTGGCACATAACAACCGACAAAATAGTAGGTTAGAGCCGACAAGAAAGGAAGAACGCTTCGACAAGTTTGTAGGTTTTGTGCGACAGAAAGGGAATGTACACACGAAAAAAACGACACATTGGGAGGCAGGCAATTACCAAAACGGAAGTTGCTTGCCTCTCTTTTGTGTTTCGGGCGTATATTTATGGTATTTGCATGGTGTAGCAACGGTTTTCGTGTAGTATGTGTTCTGTTTGTTGGTTGCTATATTTCGGTAAAACCAAACTGTGGGCATCGCATTGCACTTTTAACCTTTTTGCATAACCATTTTACTACCAACGTGTTGCAAAGTAGTGGCAACAAATGGGGAATATGTACAGAAACGCATTGCAACGGTGTGGCAACACGCCGAATAAAAGTATGGAAAGGCATAACAAGCAAACTGCGACAAGAAAGTAAAAAACTCTATGTTGTGAGCAGAAACACTTAGTTTCGACGCTCGTTTAACATAACTTTTCACTTTTTTGTCGCAGTTTATATATTTATATAAAGGCAAGCAATGGGGCGAAATGTTTGTAGAAGTTAGTCGGTTGAAGGTTGGTTTAATTATAGAAGCGTCTTTTTGAGATCTCCAATGCCTGCCTTTTATTAGTGTGTTCTCTCGCTTTAATGTTATGGAACACGTTTCGTCCCATTCTCATTTAGGCACTCCTATCCTTCATCTTTGTTATTCTCATTTTCATCTAACTGGCGTATGCACCTCTCGCAAGGTATTTTAGCCATTTGCTAAACCAATGAAACCTTACGCTTAAGGTAGTATAAATCTAAAACGTCAAGGCGTTTTTATTCTTTCGCAAGCTATTTTCGCCTTTTTCACTAAACCATTATACCTTTCTATCAAGGTATCCCAAATTTTCTTTTTGTGGCAGCTTTACCATCTCACGAGGGCTTAGTTGCCTTACTATTTAAACATTACTATTCTTTAATTTAAACATCATTATTTCTTATTTTAGGCACTTCCGCCTTGTTTTACGACATTTTTTTCGCCTTTTTTCGTAGGCAGTCGGCACATATTCCCTTATAGTACAGCTGGGCATCGTCTATTGTAAAGCCTTCAATTGCACTACTTTGGGGCATTGGCGGTTGTGTATCGGGCATATCAAACACACGTCCGCACTCTTTACAAGAGAAGTGAGCGTGCGGCGTTGTGGTACCATCGTAGCACACATGGTGTTCGTCTATGGTTATCATAAGTGCTCCGCCCTTCTCCGAAAACATTCTTAATGTATTGTAGATGGTGGTGCGACTCACTGTTGGGATGCGTTTTTTGAGTTCTACAAATATATCGTCGATTGTTGGGTGGGTATGATGTTCCATCAAATAACGCATAATCTCTATGCGCTGAAGCGATGGGCGTATACCACAATCGAGCAGCTTTTTATAGGCTGGATCTATGTACATAATTTACTATTGCATTTAAATTCTCATTGCAAAGGTATATAATTGTTGTGGAAATACCAAACAAAAAACAGTTAAAATTTTCTGTTTTACTTACTAATAAGGATATAAAAGCGAACAAATTACTACTTTTTTGGAAATATTGTGTAGTTTTTCCATATTCAATACTATATATTTTGTATTTTATAAACGTTTGTTTTGTGTTTTTGGGGGTATATTGTTCTGTTTTCTCCACAGTGTTTTGCCACTGCTGTGTTGCTATTTTTGTGTTAGGAAGGCGGCAAGATTGGGTGGTGCAGGAAACGTTTTGCAGTTTATGTGTTCCATTTGTTGTAGTCCGCTTTCGGTAATTCGGCATCGTTGGCACCGGCTATCGTGTTTGCAAGTGTGGCGTTCCAGGTATCCTTTTCGTTCGAGAGCGGCTATCACTTTCGATGCGTTGGAACGTGTAAGACCCATCTCACTGGCTATTTCGCCAGCGAGAAGGCTCTCTTTATTAGCGAGCATGCACAGCAACATAAGTTCGTTTATGTTTATGTTGAATGTGTTTTCTAATGCTCGTTCAAATTCTATTACTGCCCGAAAGATGCTGTGCACTTTGTGAATGCAGTTGTTATCCATACGCTTTTGCTATGTTTGGCTTATTTTAAAAGCGTTTCTTTAATCATCTGTTCCAGTTCGTTTTTGGGGTGAGCACCTACCGACATGGTTGGTTTTCCGGTTTTTGGAATAAACAAAAGCGATGGTATTGAACGTATGTTGAATAGTGCTGAGAGTTCTTCGCTCTTGTCTACGTCTATCTTATATACGTCTATTTTGCCGTCATACTCCTGTGCTATCTCTTCAAGAATGGGTGCTGTGGCTTTGCACGGACCGCACCAAGTGGCATAAAAGTCTACTATTGCAGGTTTGTCGCCTTTAAATTTCCATGTGTCGCCTGCGGTTTTATAGTCCATTATCTTCTCTCTGAACATTGCTTCGTTCATTTCTATTACCTTCATATTTGTTCCTTTCTTTGTTTTAACCGTGTTTGTTTGGTTGTTGTCTACTTTGTTTTTTGCTGTTGTGTTGCAGCTTCCAAGCGTGAAGACTGCGGCTACTGCGAGCACGAAAATATTTTTTTTCATTGTTTTTTTACCGATTTCGTTCCACATTTGTCGTTTTGCTCTCTTTTATTATCCTTTTCACTATACACTAACGTCTGCTATTTTGTTGTGGCTTTTTGCGCCGTTTCTGTTGTAGCGGACGCTGTTTTATTATACATTCTATATGTTTCCATTGGAAACTAATGCAAAGTTAGGTATTTTATTTGTACCTTACAAATTTCCAATGGAAATTATTTCGCTTTATAAACTCTTTTAACTTACGTTACCATCTATTGGCTATTGCGTTGCAAAAGTATGGTTTTTAGCGTGCAAAAAGGGGGTTTTTGCGTTGCAAGAAGTGGGTTTTTACATTGCAAAAAGGGGGTTTTTACACGCCAAAAACCCCCTTTTTGTTTTTCGTTAGTATAACAAACACGTTGTTAATGTGTTACGAATATTCCGTGAATTGGTTGCGAACGGTCTGCGATAATGCTGCTAACGGATTGCGATAACGTTGCGAACACCCATGAAATTGGTTGCGAACATTCCGTCAGGCGTAGGGGCCGATTCATCGCGCCCGTATCCTAACATTATCAAAAACGTATATTTCCATACCTAAACACGTGCATTCACATTATTAAATATGTGCATTCATTTTATTACACGTACATTTCCGTTTGTCATTTCGTGGGTGTTTTCATATATGCGGGCGCGATAAATCGGCCCCTACGGCTGCTAACAGATTGCCAAAATGCTGCTGACGGTTTGCGATAACGTGGCGAACGCCCACGAAATTGGTTGCGAACATTCCGCCAGGTGTAGGGGACCGATTCATCGTGCCCGTATCCTTGCATTATCAAAAACGTGTATTCACGTCTTCAAATACGTGTTTCCACATTATTAAATATGTATATTCATTTCACCGCACGCACATTTCCGTTTGTCATTTCGTGGGTGTTTTCATATATGCGGGCACGATAAATCGGCCCCTACGGCTGCTGACAGATTGCCAAAACATTGCTAACGGTTTGCGATAATGCTGCTGACGGATTGCGATAACGTTGCGAACACCCACGAAATTGGTTGCGAACATTCCGTCAGGCGTAGGGGCCGATTCATCGTGCCCGTATCCTAACATTATCAATTACGTGTTTTCACATTATTAAATACGCATTTCCACATCACCACACGCACATATCCACATTATCAATTACGTGTTTCCACATTATTAAATATGTGCATTCATTTTATTACACGCACATATCCGTTTGCCATTTCGTGGGTGTATACGTATATGCGGGCACGATAAATCGGCCCCTATGGCTGCTAACGGACTGCCAATTGTACAATATATGTGCGTTATAATGTGGTGTTTGTGGGACATAAAAATAGGAGAAGCGCAGAACACTTTCGTATTTCTACACTTCTCCACAACGCATTTTATAAGAAGAAACTTGGGAAACTGTGCCACAATTTGGCGTGTGGCGTGCCCCAAGAAAGTTAGGTACTTATGTTAAATTCCACCAAACTGCAAACTAATTGCCCATGTAAACAGGGCGAATGCTGTACATTGTACGTTTTGCATTTATGGCGCTCTTGGTGTAACCAGGCATTACTTCGTTGATGGTAGTTACCTGGAATGTAAACGCTGCAGCCTGATTTTCATTGCTTGTACTGGCATCTGATAGCCAATATGCACCCCAACTGCCTGGTTTATCTAAGTGCATAGCACTCTGACACGTACCTGCCATAGGGAAGAAAATGCCCTTTTCGAAATCGGCTTTCGTTAGTTTTCGCAACAAACCGTTCATATTCATAGGTGCAGCAGACTGGTTTATTTTTACAATTCCATTATTTCTGCATCTTTAAAGTCGCGTGGTGCAAACTCTTTTGCCGGGCTACCGAATGTTTGATGCGGTTGTGTTTTGGGATTTGGGCTACTTATTGTTACACCAGAACCTGCTAACAATTGGCACTCTGTGCTAACTGTTGTAACCTCAATACGTGGTTTTAAATACTTCTTCATCGCTGTTTTAATTTACAATCTTTTTGGTTTCACATCTTTTTTGGGTTCTATTCGCTAAATAGGGAGTGCTAAATAGTCCTACTATCTATAGCTGAATTGAGTTGTAGAAGAAAGTTTGTGTTGTGGCAAAACACACTTTCTGTTGGGCTATTTCTCTCCAATTGCTTGGACAGAATTTGTTAAAAGCGCATTAGGCGCTAATTTGTTCCAAAGTTATTATATTTATTTTAGATATGCAAATATATGCAGATAAATTATGTAAATTATATAAATATGGTGTTGTAATAGGCGTGCACGAGCGTTATGTTTAGGTTGTTTTTTGTATTTTTTGTGTTTTTTGCAGGT
>ENA-OWNK01000580-OWNK01000580.1-metagenome-genome-assembly--contig:-NODE-580-length-16915-cov-10.742942_pt1 | contig 16915 bp, 18 predicted proteins | sample MGYA00245343_ERZ651121 | MGnify/ENA primary metagenome ERZ651121 (study PRJEB26857, sample SAMEA4031775) | metagenome | biome: human; feature: oral; material: saliva | place: Philippines | collected 2014... | reverse complement strand
TGATAAGACTGGGGCGCGTATTCTTTCCATATGCAATGCCTCTTTTTTAGGAGTTGATTTTACTTCTTCAATTTCCTCAGGTTCAGGCACTTCTTCAATTTCATCTTGAACATAAGATGATGATTCATTTGGTTCAACTTGTTCAAAATCTGAGTTGTCATTTATAAAATCATCATCTGTAAGTTCTTGGATTTCTTCAAATTCTTCATGAGTATTTACTGAATTAAAATCATTATCTAAGGACGGGAGTTTACGCTTTGGTAATGGCATATTAACTTCCTCTCTCTATATTTTTTAAATCATTTTGGGTTGTTCCCGGCATGAATTTTACATTACTTATATCGTCATAAGTTTTATCTGGGTAAATCAATCTGATTGTATCATTCCCTTTAGTTTCGTTCAATCTTTCTATATATTGCTCTCTAAGATTTTTGTTTTTAACCTTAATCTTATGAACTAATTTACCCTCATGGGATAGAGCAACTCTTCTAAGAGCAACAATCTTGGGATTGCCATATACTTCAACACCGTTACGCTTGAATTTAGGTGTTATTATGTCAACTTGATAAACAATATTTTCAATAGGAGTAGGAATGGCCTTAATTTGATTGTATCGTTCCATTTTCTCTGGGTCATTTATTAATCCTAATTTCTCTGGTGCCTTATCGCCAAACTTTTGAATAGCAGTGTATTTTTCAATTCCAGCTAACAAATCTTTATCCATACGAAGAACAGCACGAGATAATTTATTATCAGTTGTTACTTGCATATATTTATTCTTTTGTTTAGTAGTTTTTACTTCTACTTTAGGGAAAGTAACATATTGTCCAGTAACATTTACTTCTTGAGCGTCAAGATGAACTGCTTCTTGTTCGATTTTGTCTAATGGGTGGCGAGATAAGAATAATTCAGTTAAATCGGCTTCATATTTAGCTTGTACTTCATATGAGAACTCATCAGTATTTAATTTAATTTCATCTGAAGCTTCTACCCCACCAATTGAAAATAAATTCTTTCTCTTATTGAGTTTTTCTTGTTTTTCAGCAGTCTTGATTAGTTTGTCTGCATTATCAACAATAGATTTACGAGTAACACCTAAGCAATCAAAAGCACCTGTAAGAGCAAGAGCTTTTAACGCACCTGTCGTTAATCCTTTATATTTAATCATACGAGAAATGAAGTCAGTGATTGAAGTGAATTTACCTTTTTTATCACGTTCTTTAATAATGGCTTCTGCTAATGATTTAGGGAATCTCTTGATGCCTGACAATCCATAAATGATTGTATTTGGTTCAGTCATACTAGGTGTAATAAGAATGTCTGACTCATTTACGGATGCTGGTTGGATTCTCAAATTCATTCTTTTAACTTCAGCAATGTATTCTCTTATTTTATCTGGCGTGTCATTCAATTTTAATGCAGCTGCCATAAATTCAACTGGGTAATGAGCTTTTAAATATCCAGCAATGTAAGCATTTAAAGCATATGATACAGAGTGAGATTTATTAAACGCATATTCCCCGAAAGCAACAATACCTTCCCAAAGGAGATTTACTGCTTTTTCATCATACCCATTATCAATCATACCTTTAATGAACTTACCACCTAATGATTTCATTAAAGCCATTTTCTTTTTACCAATCGCTTTACGCAAATCATCGGCTTCTTTAGGAGTAAAACCAGCACATTCTTTGGCGATTCTCATACAATCCTCTTGATAAACTACTAATCCATAAGTATCTTTTAATAGTTCTTCAACTTTTGTACCATAAAACGCTTCATGGACTGGAACACGAACATCTGGGTTATTTTTTCTTTGTGCAAATTGTAAATGACTGTTAAGACCCATTGGCCCCGGACGATACAAAGCAGTAACGGCTGCTAAATCCATAAACTCTGTTGGTTGTAATTCTCTTAACATTTCTTTTACCCCAGAGCTTGAAAATTGGAAAATAGCAGAAGTTTCTGCATTAGAGAATAATTTATAAGTTAATTCATCATCTAAATCACTTTGAACCAACTTATTAACATCAATAGTAATTCCCCTTGTTTTTTGAACATTTTTAATTGCTTCATCAATCAAATCAACAGTTACTAACCCAAGGAAGTCCATTTTGATAAGTCCTAAAGCTTCGCAGTTGTAGTAATTCCATTGAGTTACTGACAATCCGTCACTTTGTCTAATTTGAACGGGTACAACTTCTTTTATTGGTTTAGAAGAAATAAGCATACCACAAGGGTGAACTCCAGTCTCTCTCATTCTGCCATCAAGAACAGCTGCAGAATGAGCAATTTCTTCTAATTGTGGTGTATTTAATTGAATACGCAAGTCAGCACCAGCTTCGTAATATTCAGAATTTGGGTCAAGCATGCTTTTAATAGTCATTTTCTTTTCAATAGCATCTGGTAATGTATTGCTAATTGCTTGAGCTTGTGCAAAATTTAAACCATAAATGGTAGCCATAGATTTGAAAGCATTTTTTGCTTTGAACGGGCCGGGTGTAATAATTCCAGCAACATTATCTGCTCCATATAAATCCATAACGTGTTCAATAGTTTTTCCACGGCCAACTGTATGAAAGTCACTATCTACGTCTGGGTTGGTACCTGGGTCAATAATTTTAATAGATTTAATCTTTCTACTCATCTTCTATTACATCTCCAACTTCTAATTGATAAATATATTTTTCTTGGCCATTTACTTTTTTCTTTTCTGATACAATGATTTGCTCTTTTTCTCCGTCCTCATACTCGATTTCAAAGATTGCTCCACGACCATCAGAGATAAAACGTTCAAAAAGCAAATTAAATCTAATCGGGTCAGTGTTTGAAATGTTTAATAGATAAGCTATTTCACTTCCCCCAACACTTCCACGGCCGGGCCCTATTGGATAACCATTATTGATAGACCATTGTAAATATTCTTGTACTACTAGGAAATATGAGATAAAGTCATTACTTAAAATAACTTCTCTTTCAAAAGCAATTTTTTCTCTTGACAATTCTTGAATTTCTTTAGATTGATGAGCACGTTTCTTCTTAAAACCTTCCTCAACTAAATAATCAAAATATTCTAAATCAGAATTAAAGCCTTCAGGTAATTTTGGTTTGGGTCTTAAATGTACATCATATTCAAGATTTACTGTTTCAATCTTATCTGCAATTTTAATTGTGTTGTTGATTGCAGGTAAATATGGCAAAGTTTTATACATTTGGTCATAATCAGCAAAGTTTCTACTATTTCCGCCTAATGCTGGTCTAATACCACCTCTATAAGTAGGAGTTTCAGATAATTTCATATTAGCACCAACTGCCATAAAATGTTCTTGGTGTACGGCATCCTCTTTATCTAAATAATGAACATCATTAGTAAGAACTGTTTCAATATCTAGTTCTTTTGCTAATTTGGCAAGTTTTTTAGCAGAATAATCGGGAATGCTTTGGTATTCCATTAGCTCAATATAGAAATCATCACCAAAAATTGATTTCATTCTTGAAGCATATTCTTTAGCTTTATCTATTTGATTATAACGTAATCTAATATTTAATTCTGAATCTGGGTCGCCTGATAAAACAATAAGCCCCTCTTTATATTGAATCAATAAATCTAAATCAATTCTTGGTACAATATAGAAGTTGTCTTGATGAAATGATTCGTTAAGTAATAGAAATAGATTATGTAATCCAGTATCATTTTTTGCAATAACTGTTAAATGAGTATTAGCACCTTTATTAGGGATAATTTGTTTAACATTTTCTTGATAAACCACTTCACGCATAGGAAAACGTTCATTTGTAATTGGAGCCATGTTAAATTCTACGCCGACAATTGGTTTAATATTTTCTTTTTTACATTCAGCAATAAATTGATAAATACCTGTCATGGTATTAGCATCTGTCAAAGCTAGAGCTTCCATTCCAAGTTCTTTCGCTCTAGTAACATATTCTGTTATTGTTCCATATCCTTTCAACAAACTATTGTCTGAGTGGACATGAAGATGAACAAATTTTGATTTTTCCATTTTGACTCCTTTTAAAATTTTATAGTTAGTTCTATTATTCCAAAAATGCTAGAAAAAAGCAATATTTTTATATTGCTTTAGTTCGTTCATAGCTGCAATTTTAAGTTTCCATGATAATTTATCCATAGGTAAGGGTAAACTGTCTTAGCAAGCAACTACAGCTGTTTAGTGTGTATTTAAGTTATTTGGCTCACTCTTGCTTTTGAATAGCAGATAAAATACTAATGAAGTAATAAATAAAAGCAAAATAGCAATGAATAAGCTCAGATAAATAGATAATTTACTTGTATAAGCAAATAATAGAAAAACAATTGATACATCTATTGCTGGAATAGTAAAACTTAATAATGCTTTATGTTTATAATCTTTTTGAATCATTTCTACCATTGCAAGTATTCCAAAATATAGGAAAAATACAGATGGTAAAAATACTCCAGTCAATCCTACATAATTAGGCTCTAACATTGTAGAAGCTATTGAAGCAATTACCAATAAACCGATAAAAGAAAATAGATTAAAGATAAATTTTCTTACAGTTCCAGCCAAGAACCATGCTAAGACATTAGAATAAATTAACATAGCAAGAATTGACGGAATAGAGAATAATGGTAAAGCAAAAATAACGCTTAGGAAAAAGAATGAAGCAATAAGAAATGTAATCCATTGTTTAGTTGATTTACTTAATAAACTTTTAAAATAATTCATTTCGTTGCTCCTTAATGTCCAGTTGAGCCGAATCCTCCAACACGTTCCCCATTAGCATTATCTCCGTCAGCGACAAGGAATGGAGCAAATACTGCTTGTACCATACGAGTTCCTTTTTCAATTGTTACTTCTTTGTCAGTAATGTTAATAAATTGTCCATACATAAGGCCTTCATTACCAGGGTTATTATAATAATCTCCATCAATAACACCAACTGAGTTAACAAGTACAATACCTAATTTATTAGCACCTGATGAACGGTCGTATAGATAAAGGACTTCACCATCTTGCATATATGCTTTTAATCCAGTTGGAATAAGTTTAATTTCACCCGGTTGGATTGTCACTGTTTCTGCAGCCTTTAAATCATATCCAGCTGCATGAGCTGTTTCTCTAACTGGTAATAAATCTGTTTCATTTTTATATTTTTCTACTAATTCAAAGCCTCTAATTTTCATTTTTATTCTTAAACTCCTTTACTTTTAATTTGTAATCATCAAAGACAATCCATTTGTTTTTAACAATTGAATTATATAGCAATTTGTTAGTTTTGTTATAAAGTTCTTCTTCTATAACTTTTAAGTCAAAACGTGGCTTATCTTCATTTTCAAAACAATCTAACAAATATTGGCACATTTCACCATATGATAGGTCAGAGGCAACTTCCTCTGTTAAGCCATCATCTTTATATTTACAGATAATATTATAATACATTCAGTCACCTTATTTAATAATTTTTTCTTGACCTTTATTTAGCAATGATACACTCTCTTTATTGATTGGTTCTTGTACATCTTCTGTATAATTTTCTTTATCAATATCCCAAAATGCTCTATAAGCACTATGTAAATCATAACTAAATGAAGCACGTTGTGAATCAGAAGCTTCCACTTCTTCAGTAATCTTATATTTCATTCCAAAAGTCAAGCATTTTTGAATATCTTCTCTGAATTTACTCATATCTAATGCTGTTTTATTTTGTTTTGAAATATTGACAAGTGTTACTCTCAAAATAGGTGTTTGTGTAAAATCAATCTTCTTAAATTCTTTAGCAATTTGTTGCTCAATTTGAAGAGTAGTTTTGTCTTTACATTGAATAATAATATCTTTTTGTAGTCGTTCTTCGATAATATGGAACTCTGGAATCATTTCTTGGTTATCCTTGATAGTCCACATAGTCCAACCACGACCTAATTTACATTCTTTATCAGAAAATCCACGGCGAATTAAACTACCACCATAGAATTGTTTTCTGTTTGAAGTGTCAGTCAAGCCATCTGTTGATGATACCCAACCTCTTTCGTGAATATGTCCCATTAAAGTATAATCCCAATCCATATTCATAATTTCTTCGGGGATTACAATTTCACGTGGCTCACTTTCTGAATGAAGTATTATATTCATATTAGTATCATATACTGAGCCGTGTGTTACTAGAATATTAAATTTACCTTTGATTGTTTTTAATTGCTTCATAGTTTCTTGTTGAGCAATGAAACCATGGTGAGATACAAAGTGACAAACAATTCCTGGTGCAATTTCAACAACAACATAAGGCTCTGTATAAGAATATAGATTTAAGAGTGGTTCATCAATTACAGCATTTGCTGGAATTTCTCTAATTGAGTCTTCAGCGTCATGGTTTCCTGCTATATTATAAAAAGGAATACCCGCTTTGACTAATTTTTGTAAAATTCTTTTACATTGAATGATTGTATAAATACTTGGCTTAGGAGAGTGAAACATATCACCACTACAAATGACAACATCGGGTTTAGCTTCGACAATTTCATCAATTGCTTTCTCTAAAGCATTGTAGCCATCTTGTTCTCTCAAGTTTATACCTGTTTCAACATCTCTAAATTGCCCAGACCTATAACCTAGATGGCAATCACTAATTTGTGCTATTTTAAATTCTTTTGGCATTTTGCTCCTTTCAGTATTGTAACGGTGCATTGCATCTTAATGCTTGATAAATCTTTGCTAAAACATTTCTAAAATGATTGTCTTTATCAATACATCTAAGTTCACCTTTATAATACAAATTCAATTCAGTAGTTTGTTTTAATATATATTCTAATGTTTCAGCTTTTGGATAAGTACCATTACTTTCTAAATCTCTAATAGTATTACTTATTGCATAAGAGTTTTGTTTTGGTAGAGATTTGGAAATATCTCGCCTTGGAACACCTGATTCCAATAAAGAAGCTACTTCATAAGCTAATTGATAATGTCTATTCAACCAACTAATTAAACCAAACATAGGTACTTTATTATTTACCATTCTATTATAACAATCTAATGCTAATGCTAGATTATGTCTATCTAAAGCACCTGTAACGTCCCAAGGAAGTTTAACTCCACTTTTTGCTGGAAGATAAACAGCTACATCTTGAATTGTAAATTTTTGAATTTCTTCTTTTGGAATATTCTTCAATGCTTTTTCTAGCATTACAAGAGCTTCAAAATTTTCCCCCACATATTCTCTAAGTTGTGTTTTAATATTAGAATTAAGTGGAATATTCTTAAGCACATCAGTTTTTAAAGTGTCTACTCTCTTACTTGAGTTATCTTCAATAGTACCACCTGAATATTCAACAAGATTTTTAATAGCAGCTAATCCAGCAGAAGATTCTTTACCGTTGATAGCTTTATCGGGATATAAGAAAGTTATAATTACTCCATTACCCCACCATTTACCATTAAATAAATGTTTTTCTTCTGTTAATTTCTTCTTAGTTGGAATCAATTTGCTGAAATTCATTGCAGCTTGTGCATCTGATAAATCTAACCAAACTGCTTGTACTCCACCAAACAAATTTTTACTTTGTACTAATCCTTTTCTCCAAGTAGTAGTTTTTACCACATCTTCTTTATTGATTTTCCATTTTTGGAAAATTTCTTCTTGTCTTTTAAGTAAATTAGTAGAGCTTTTATCAATGATTAAAATTAAATTATTTTTCAAATGGATAATCCCCCGTACTGTATGTTATCAAATCTCTTTTTACAAGAAAATCATTATTTCCTAATGAGTATTCATATAATGAGTCATGACTTTTACCAACATTATCCCCCATTACAAAATATTCATTTTCTTTTAATGTTATATCTAGTTCTTGTTCAATTTTTACTTTACCTTTAATTCTTACTCTTTCTTTATTATTCACATACACGAAGTCAGAATCAATTTTTAGATTATCATTTGGCCCAGCAATAACACGTTTAATCAAGCTTTTATCTTCTAAATAAGACCAAGATTTTGGAGCAGTAAATGAAACAATGTGCTCCCTTGGGATTTCATTCTCTTTGCGTAAGAGTATTAAAGTGTTATTATGAAGTGTTGGCTCCATAGATTGACCAGAAATCAGAACTAATCTAAATTGAGATAGAAAAACAAATAAAATAAAGAATAAAAAAGAAAGTGGTATTACATAATAGCTTTTCTTCATTATAATTTCATTTCCTGTCTAATATTAAATCCAATTGTCTTCAGTGTATCTAATTCTAATCTAAGTTGATTAGCTTTTTGTGTTAATTCTCGAATAATTTCAGAAAGATAAGCTAATCTTGCTTCTAATTTTTCACAAGCTAATTCTGCTAGAATCTTCTTTTCAGTAGCGTTAGCAGCTTCAACAGTTAGAATATGGTAACGTAATTTATGTTTATATTCTAATTCTGTTTTTACTTTCTTTTGAGTGTAATCGTTAATTTGATTGTTTATTTCATTCATTTGTAAGACAGTGCTTATTAAAGTTTCGTTATATTGTTCAACTTTTAAAGAATCCCAAAAATTATCAAAATAATTACTATAACTGACAACTTCTATTTCCTTAAAATCTGGTAATTTAATTTCACTTTTTAAAGCAGTAATGTCTAATTTGTTTTGATTATCCATTCTAGCTCCTCTCGCAAAGATTATAGTATAGTTATATTATTCCTTTTTTGAAACAAAAAGGAATAACTTTTTGAGTTATTCCTTATCGTTTTTTTCTTTAATTAAATCTCTTTCGTCAGTCACATTATTTTCAAATTTTTTGGTTTCATCATAAGTAGGTCTTATGAATGTAATCAGTCCTAATGAGATAGCACAAACCACACTTCCACTAACTGTATAAGTTGGACTGCCTGATTTAACTAGAATTAAATCCAATACAATTACAATAAACCAAATAAGCAAGCTTAGATTTAATCTTTGTTTAAAGGATAATGCTTCTCTTAATTTTAGGATTTTATAATCTTTATTCTCTGGCATATATACATAAACAAGAGAAAACATTGCTAATCCAATAACAAGTAAGAAAATACATCTAACTGTATTGATAAAATAATTCCAAGGCAAATAAATATCTGTTAAAACTCCAATTGCAATAAAAGCTGTAAGAACTCCCAATATTGCTAGAGTAAACATTTTTAAATTTGTATTCTTTTGCTGTCTTAAAAAAATCAAAAATTTTCTAAAATTGTTCATTTTTACTCCTCATTTTGTTTTAGGAATATGTAAGCATCTCTAAGAGCTTCATCTCTAAATTCAGAATCATAAATTTGTTTAGCTTCTCTTTTCGCTAATTCAATCAATGATAATGTTTCAATGTCAGTCAAATCACAGAATCTAAAAGTAGACTCACCTGATTGTTTTACTCCAAAAATATCGCCCTCTTTACGAGTTCCTAAGTCGACCATTGCTATATCAAATCCATCATTACTATCAACTAAAGACTGTAATCTTCTAATAGCATTTTCTGAATCAGCGTCTGAAATTAGGTAGCAATATCCTTGGTCTTTTCCACGCCCAACACGGCCTCTAATTTGGTGTAATGAACTTGCTCCAAATCTATTCGCATCAAGAACTAGCATTACTGTAGCATTAGGAATGTCTATTCCTACTTCAATAATAGAACTTGCAATCAAAACATCACTCTTTCTGTCCCTAAATTCTTCAATCTTTTTGTTTTGTTGGTTTTTATCAAGTCCACCGTGTACATATTCAATTTTCAAACTAGGGAATTTTCTAGTTAAAATTTTTGCTGTCCTTTCAACAGAAGCAGATTTTGCTTTTTCTTGTACAGCTGGAGTAACAATAAAGACTTGATGGCCTTTTTCTATTTCATTATAGATATGAGTCCATTCAGCACTTACTAATTCTTTCAAGAATGTATCTGAACTCTTCTTAATCCATTGAGTAATATTTTCTTTTCTTCCTGCAGGCTTTTGAGTAATAGTAATTAACTCAACATCACCATATAATGCAAGAGCAGTAGTTCGTGGTATAGGAGTAGCCGTTTGACTCAGCACATCAATCTTTCTACCATCTTTTCTACTATCTAATAATGCTTCTCTTTGATTAGCTCCAAATTTTTGTTGTTCATCAATAACAACTAAACCTAAATTGTTGTATTCAACATTTAGAATTGAATGAGTACCAATCAATACATCAACAGTACCATTCTTAACTGCATTTAAGATTTCTTTTTTCTCTTTTGCTTTTGTCGCACCAGATAGATAAGCAACAACAGGTTTGTCTTTTAATGGAGCAATCATTTTAACAAAAGTATCATATAATTGTTTAGCTAAAATTTCTGTTGGGCCTAATAAGCAAGCTTGATAACCACAATCAACAGTATATAGACAAGCCGCAGAAGCGATAGTCGATTTACCAGAACCTGTATCGGCACTAATTAAGAGATTTTCTGCAGTTGGTTCTTTTAATTTCTGAATAATCTTCTTGATAGCTTCTGCTTGTGAGCCTTCACCTTTTGTTAATTCATAGGGAAGATTTTTAATAGCTTCTTTCATTGTTTTAGGATTGTCAATAACTTTTGCAATTCCTAAAGCTTTTTCTGTATTTCTTTTCTTATGTTCAAAAATTAACTGCATATAGAACAACTCAATATAAGATAAGTTATTCAATGTTTCATCATATTCAGTAACGTTTTCGGGGAAATGTAACTTTTTAAGAGAAGTCCACAATCGCTCTTTGTTATGTTTAATATAATGTCCTATATTACTACCGTCAAAACGAAGCAATAATTCTTGAACAGCACTTGTTAATACTTTAGTAGTAATCTTTGCTCTAGGAGATTGTCTATAAATCGGCACAATAGGTAAAGATTTCACTTCTTCTTCTGGCAGTATTTGCGTACCATTGAATTTATCTCTACCAATTCTAGTAAGAGAAACATAAACTTTATCCCCTGGGCGATAGATTTTAGTTAAATAACTTGCGCCCCAAAAATCAATTGTAATACTTCTTTGTCCGTCATTAAGTATCATTCTAGCATTTCTGTTTAGATTTGCTGAAAATGACTCAATATTTCCACAAATAAATACTCTCTTACCAAATGGAGCATTATATGAATTAAATATTTCAGTTCTGTCAATATAATAACTTGGTCTTGATAATAGTAAATCGACTGCATTGAAATATTTAAGCTTTTTAAAGCCTTCTGGCTTAATTTGATAACCATCTTTGATTGAAATTAAATCATACAATTCTATATTAAATAATTCTTCAATAGTTGAATCATTACTTAATGGTTCTGTTAATTTTGCTTCTAATTCTTCTGACATTTTAAATTTTGGTAAAAACGGGTGAGAAAAAGAAGTAATCAATCTAATAGTTTCATACATACGGGAGAATGGAATAGAATAGATAGTAAGCATATGATGAGTTGCACCCACTATTCCTAATAGTTTTGTATAAGAGATAAGCGCTGGAGCTTTAATTCCAACATGACTTTTATCTTTTAGGTATAATTCTGGTTCATCAACATTGCTTGCTAATGCTTCTATATATTCCTTTTCAGATTGGTCTAAATATTTAACCATTTTATCACTTAATAAACTTAGCCTATAAATAACATAACAATTAAACATAAGTAGGGGCATTTCATAAAAATACCCCTTATCTGTTTCTGTTTCTGTTACTGAGGCTAATTCTTTTAATATGACATTAGGTAAATTCTTTTTACATTTTAAATGTAAAGTATCTTTTTCTAAATTTGCTCTTACTATAATATTAGCCATTTTGTTCCTTTTCTAGTAATTTAAAATTTCTTCTAATCTTTCTAAAAGTGTCAATGCTTTTTCTGGTAACTTTCTTAGATTATCATTTAAATTCTCAGCATATTCAATTTTTTTATTTTCTGAATATGGAATTTGTTTATAATCTGAAATAAAACGTGAAGCAATTTCGTCCAAGCTTTCTAATTGATTTTGATTAAAACTCATTAAGCGGAATGCTCTTTTAACTTCATCTTTTTGCAAGATTGCAACAAAGTTAATCAGACTTTCTCGTTTGTGAGAATCAACACTAATAACCTTTTCGATAATAGTTGGTACATCATTGCTTGGTTCAGCATTTACAAACTGAATAACAACACTCTTTTCTTGTTCTGTCAATTCAACATATCTTTCATAAACTTTCAAAGCATTGATAATGATTTCTTTTGTGTTAGAATCATTAGTAACTTTTTGTTCCACTTTTACTTCTTGTGGTTTTTCTTCTTCAATTTTAATTGGTTCTGGTTTTACATATTCTGTAGTAACTGTAGTTTGTTGTACTGGTGTTGGTTGAACAACTTCATGTTTCTTTTGTTCTTCCCCGCCCTCTTGCTCAGAATAACCAGCTGCTATTCTCATTTGTTCTTCTAATGATAAAGTCATTTGAAACTCCTATTTATTTGATTTTTTCATATTGATTTTTGCCTTTATATAGTTATATTATTCCATTTTTACAGACTACTAATAATTATATAATATAAAAATGTTATCAATATGGACGGTAATAATATAAATCCACTTATTGCTTCTATTTTGTACTTTCTTCTTATCACATCTAATACTAACAATATTAAAGCTAAAGAAACTATACTATGATAAATATTTACAAGTGAAAACAATAAATATCCAATATACATAGCTCTCCAATCAGACATACCTATATCTTTAAACTTGAATGATAAAGCAAAAATAATTACACCTATTATAAATAAAAGTATCAATTCCCTATCAAAGTTAATTATTATATTAAACAATAACAATAATAAAGTATTGTATCTAAGTAACCAACGATTTGCTTTATAAGTTTTTAAGTCTGTAAATAGTATTTCTATTGCAGAATATAAACTTACAGATATTCCAGCATTCAAAATGATTATATAGTTAATTCGTTCTTCAATATTGAAATAGAGAAGTAACTTCAACATCAAGCAAGAGATAATCAAAGTACTAATAAAAGTAATCAATATATGTTTAATAATATCTTTTTTTTCTGAAAAAATCTCTTTATATATTCTTTTGCCAGTTAAAATGTTTATCAGAAATGCTATAAAAAGTGTAAGGCACGAAAGTCCCCACACTTCTATATAGTTAATCATCAATCTTCTTCATCATAAAGAGTAACACCAATGAAAACATTTTCATCTACAGTGCCATCTTCTTTAAGCACATTGAATTTAACAATTTCAGGTGCATCTTCGGCCCAAGTTAATTGTACGTTTTCCTCTAAAACATTAAATACTGGCAATAATGAAATTTTAGAGAAAGTCAATGTAATATCATCAGCAGATTTGTCAATAACAGTAAGTTTCATATCATCTTCATTGTCATTTACTGCCATTGTATCATCATTGATTACATAATGAATTAAATCAGAAGTAGGACAAAGTTTAAACATTGAGTTAGTAGCAAATCTTAATGAGTTAGTATCAAAGGTAATTGTTTGTTCATCTGATACACGAGTTTTTAAGATTTCATAAGCAAGAGGGTTAATATCTGCTTTAGAAACAAGGGCAATAATATTGTTGCTATCTTTATATCCAAACAAGTTATTAGATTCAATCAATGTAAGTGTTGTATTAGCTTCAAAAGCATTAGCTAATAGATTTAATTGATTTGAACGTAACAATACAATTGGTGTATCATCAGAGTCAACTTTCAAATCATGTTCCACTGCGATTTCAACAAGTGAAAATCCATTAGTACCAACCATTTTAATCTTATCATCAAAGATTAAGTGTAAACATGAAGTTGCTGACGCTGTTGATAATGGTTCAGAGTCAAGGAATTTGCTTGCTCGTGTAAAGTTTTTCATAAATTCTGTTGAGTCAATTTCAGAAAGAACTGTAACATCTTCCATATTATACTCAATTACATGGTCATTAACTGGTAATTTAAATTTACCATTTCGAGTAGTAATGTTAAATTGACGATTGCTTGAGGACATTGTGAATTTGGCATCCATAGGGAAGCTTGGTAAAATTGATAAAATTGTTGTTAATTGTTTACCATCAACAGCCCATTCTGTAACTTCATTAGTTTCTTTATTAACATGAGATACGGGAATCTCTCCTTTAAAGAATGTTGTTTGAGAAGTACATTGGATAATCAATTTATCCCCATCTAGTTTAAGTAATGCTTGACTTACTTCATCTTTCATGTCAAGACCTTTAATAACGACTTTTGCTACATTAGCAAATTGAATAGTATCTACTGTAAATTCCACTTGTTTAATTCTCCTTTAGTAAATCTTCTGCTTCTTCTAAATCTCTTTGTGAATCAATAGCTTTCCAAAATCCATTATGAATATGAGCTCTTAAATGACCAATCAATTCTGGCTTTTCTAACACATCATGAGAGAAATCATAATCTTTTTCAGTGAAGAAGTTGAAAATTTCGGGTTTCATACAAATATACCCACCATTTACAAATTCTTTTGAGTCATTGCTTTTTTCTTTGAATGCTGTTACTTCTGAATCGTTTTCAATAGTAAGCAATCCAAAACGCTCTTTTTTAGGTACGGCGCATAGAGAAATAATAGTTTCGTCATTCTCTAAAAGCAATTTTTCAATAGCTGAAGTGTCAACATTACTAATGCTATCTCCATAAGTCATTAAGAACGGCTCTTTCAATTCATCTTTTAATTGATACAAACGTTGGGCAGTGCCGGAGTCCAACCCTGTATCTAAGATTTGGACTTCAATATCTTTCAAGAATGACAAGTTATTTGTCATTTCCAAGCCTGACAAAGCGTTTGAGAAAATCAATTTATTGTTTGAAATGTTAATATTACTTAAAAAGTATTTATAAATTTCTTCAATTTTGTAACCACCCAAAATATAAAACTTTTCAATACCGTCTTTAGCGAGTTTCTCCATAATGTGCAAAATGATTGGTTTGTTATGTAATTCTACAAGTGGTTTAGGAATTTTATGAGTTTGTTCACTTAATCTAGTACCACGACCACCAGCAAGAATTACAGCTGTTTTAATAGTATTCATTGTTGTTTACTCCTTTAACTTATTGTAATAATGAATAAGTGAGTTGTAAGGTAATACCTCATGTAGAGGACGAACTCCTAACTCAACTTGAATCGTTGAATCAAGTACATTCGTTAGAAATGACACAATTTGACCATTTCCTTTTATCTTATTTACTTTTTCCTTGATTTCTTTTTTTTTCGATTTTGGTTTAACTCTCTTAGTCTTTGCCTTTTTAGGTAAAGATTTTTTAAGTTTAATGTTAGTAGAGCGAATGGCAATATTGATAGCTGCTAATAAATCCCTATCAATCTTTCCAGTTGTAAATTCAACTGTTCTATCTTGAATCACACCAACTTCTTTTGTTATTGGGTGTTCCTTACTTGTATTAAAAGCAGAAACTTTCTTAACTTCAATTCCATACATAGTAGCTTTTTCTATAATTTTAGAATGAATTTGAGAATGATTCCATTTACCACCTTGTGAATTTAACCAAGATAAATCTTCAATATGAATTGTTTTACACTTCTGCTCTAATGCTAAATTTACAATTTCGTTTGACAAAAGCTTTGCTTGATAATCTTTTGTGTTAATAATTTTATTAGAAATATTTGAATAAAGATTTTTCCAAATTTTATATTTAGATTGATTTGTTAATCTTAAAGCTTCATAAGATTTAAGTTTATCATATAAGATTTGTTTATTTTCATAAAGTTTATTGATTTTATATTCTGTTTCTTGGCTTCGTTTTGTGTTGACAAATTCATTACTGAAATTACCTTTTCTATCAACAACAACAGAACTAAATAATTTAATTTTACCTATATCCACACCTAAGATTTTATCTTCTAACCCATAATCCCCCACTTCATATTCATAAGAGCAAATACCTATATATTGATTATCTCTTTTACGTTTAATAAATCTAGGCTTCGCAATTCTGCCTGTAAATCTTTCATCTATACTACTTGGAAAGATTATTTCATATTCAATCCAATCTTTTTTGCTCACTTTTATTTCACAAATATTACCTTGTTTCATTCTGAATATTTGCTTTTCTGAAATAGTATAATCAAGATTGAATACAGCGCTTCGTGCTAATTCGGGTATAGAATTACTACGTTTAATATTGGCAATTCTACTTCTTGTTGGGTAAAGTTTTAATTTGTGTAATGAAGTTAGTTCCTGCTTCGATTACTGTAACTGGAATTAATTTTTCATCTTCGAAAATTTGAGTCATTCCGATTTTCTTACCCATAATGCTTTTCATCAAGCACACCTCCTATAATCTTACAGCGGATTGCTACGCAATCATTCTAAGATAAGGTACTTCTATATCCATACCTTAACTTCTACCTTAGGTTTACAGTTTGATTTCGATATCTACTCCTGCCGGAACATCAAGTCTTGTTAATGAATCAACAAATTTCGGACTTGGATTGCCGATATCAATCAATCTTTTGTGAGTTCTGATTTCAAACTGTTCTCTCGAATCCTTATACTTATGAACAGCTCTCAAAATTGTGATAACTTGTTTTTCTGTTGGAAGCGGAATCGGTCCGGATACATTTGCACCTGCTACTTTTGCAGCCTCCACAATTTTTTCTGCTGTTTGTTCCAACATTCCGTGATCATAAGATTTCAAACGGATTCTGATTTTTTGATTGTTAGACATTTTTTTACCTCCTATCGCACGATTTTCGTACGACTGACCTTCATAAACTGTTCCGGGTGTTTTCTGATCCCTCTTAAAAAAACAGCTTCAGTCAAGCCGCCACATTCAATGATGTTGCTGCTCCACGAAAATTCCCCAATACGTTGATATTGGCAACCTTTCGCTTCAACGCAAGATGTGTATTCTCAAAACACACTCATCTATTCTACCTTAATTTATTGTAAATTACAAGGTTTTTTAGGAATTTTTTTATTTTT
>ENA-OWNK01000578-OWNK01000578.1-metagenome-genome-assembly--contig:-NODE-578-length-16921-cov-8.010732_pt1 | contig 16921 bp, 16 predicted proteins | sample MGYA00245343_ERZ651121 | MGnify/ENA primary metagenome ERZ651121 (study PRJEB26857, sample SAMEA4031775) | metagenome | biome: human; feature: oral; material: saliva | place: Philippines | collected 2014... | reverse complement strand
TTTCCATTCCATTCAAGTTGAATCCATTCCATTGCATTAGAAAAAGCTGCCCGTGAGAAGGCAGCAAGAGAGAAAGCTGCTCGTGAAAAAGCAGCAAGAGAAAAGGCTGCTCAAGAAGCAGAAGCTAAGAAAAATAGTGCTAAACCTTCTGAGAATAAACCTAAAACACCAACTAAACCAGTTGAAGTACCAATTGTAGTTGATACAAGTGATATTGAATTGGAAGAAAAGAGAGAAATAGAAAAAATAAGAGAAGAAGAAAAGCAAGAGCTTAGGGAAATAAAAGCAGCTGCAACAGTTGATATGCAAAAAATTAGTAATCCTGAGGCATATAAGAGAACAGGGAAAACAATTAAACCTTTAAATGGGCCAATAGTAGTATATTTTAGGCAAAAGAAGGCAGGAGTTGTAGAAAGTAATGGTATAGAAATTAGAGGGAAAGTAGGAAACCCTATAGTAGCTGCGAAAGCAGGAACTGTTATCTATGCTAGCAACTTTGAAGGACTAGGAAAGGTTGTTATGATAGATTATGGTGGAGGAATGATAGGAGTATATGGAAACTTACTAGCAATAAAGGTTGGATATAATTCAAGAGTAAGTGCTGGACAAACAATAGGAGTTCTAGGGCTATCTAGTGAAAAAGAACCTAATCTGTACTATGAATTGAGAGCGAATTTAAGGGCAATAGACCCATTACCAACATTTTAAGGATTAAGGGAAATGATAAAATTAAGTATTATTTACAACAGTGAAAAAGAAAGTGCTATAAATATATACAAAGAACTTTTAGAATTTTTAAAAAATAAAAAAGAGTTTGAAATACTGGACGAAGAAAATCTACATAAGGCAAGTTATATAGTTACTATAGGTGGAGATGGAACTTTACTAAGAGCTTTTAGAAATATAAAGAATAAAAAAGCTAAGATTATTGCTATAAATTCAGGAACTCTAGGTTATTTGACAGAAATTAGAAAAGATATGTATAAAGAAATCTTTGAAAATATTTTAAAAAATAAAGTTAATATAGAGGAAAGATTTTTCTTTATGGTAAATATAGGAAATAGAAGATATAAAGCTTTAAATGAAGTGTTCTTAACAAGAGATACTATAAAAAGAAATATAGTTGCCTCTGAAATCTATGTAAATGACAAGTTTTTAGGAAAATTTAAAGGAGATGGAGTGATTATTTCAACTCCTACTGGTTCAACTGCATACTCGCTTTCAGCTGGTGGACCAATAGTTACTCCGGAGCAGAAGTTATTTATTATAACTCCAATAGCTCCACATAATCTAAATACAAGACCTATAATTTTATCAGGAGATGTAAAGTTAGTTTTAACTCTTTCAGAACCTAGTCAGCTTGGTTTAGTTAACATAGATGGACATACTCATAAAACAATAAAATTAGAGGATAAAGTAGAAATATTCTACTCAAAGGAAAGTTTAAAAATAGTTATACCTGAAGCAAGAAATTATTATGATGTTTTAAGAGAAAAACTTAAATGGGGAGAAAATTTATGCTAAGAGAACTAAAGATTGAAAATTTAGCTATTATAGATGAATTAGATATTGAGTTTGAAAAAGGTTTTATAGTTTTAACTGGAGAAACTGGTGCAGGGAAATCAATAATCCTAAGTGGTATCAACTTACTTATAGGTGAAAAAGCTAGCGTTGATATGATTAGAGATGGAGAAGAAAATCTTGTAGCACAAGGTGTTTTTGATGTTGATGAAGAACAAAAGAAAAAATTAGAGGCCATGGGTATAGATACTGATGGTGATGAAATTATAATAAGAAGATATTATAATAGAAATGGAAAAGCTAGAGCCTTTGTAAATAATGTTAGAATAACTTTAGCAGATTTAAAAGAGATTGCTTCAACTCTTGTGGATATAGTTGGACAACATTCTCACCAAATGTTATTAAATAGAAATAATCATATAAAACTTCTAGATAGCTTTTTATCTAAAGAAGATAAAGATATTAAAGAAAAATTATCAAGTTTACTATCTCAACATAGAGAAATTAAATCTAAAATTGAAAAGATAGAAAGTGATAAAAAAGAAACTTTAGAGAAAAAAGAATTTTATGAATATCAACTTGAAGAAATTGAAAAATTAAAATTAAAAGATGGAGAAGATGAAATTTTAGAGGCTGAATATAAGAAAGTATTCAATGCAGAGAAAATAAGAGAAAAGGTTCATGAAAGCTTAGAATATTTAAAATATGATGATGATTCAGCTTTAGGTTTTATTCTTGAATCTATAAGAAATATAGAATATCTAGGAAAATATGATGAAAGATATTTAGAACTAGCTAAAAGAATGGAAAATGCTTATTATGAGCTAGAAGATTGTGTTGGAGAAATTGAAGATATTTCTAAAAATATAGAAGTTACTGAAAGTGATTTAGATAAGATTGCTGGAAGAATGAATACTTTAAAAAGAATCAAAGAAAAGTATAAAAGAACTCTAGCAGAACTTATTGAATACAGAGAAGATTTAAAAGAGAAACTATCAGATATGAATAGTGGAGATTTTAAAACTAGAGAATTACAAAAAGAGCTAGACAAAATTAAAGCTGAATATGATAAGTTGGCTGAAAAGCTTTCAGAGTCAAGAAAAGAAATTGCTTTAAAAATAGAAGATGAATTATTGAATGAATTAAAGTTTTTAAATATGGAAGATGCAAAATTAAAGGTACAGATGAATAAAATTGATAGAATGACTAATGATGGTTATGATGAAATTGAATTTTTTATCTCAACTAATGTTGGTCAAGAATTAAAACCTTTAAATAAAATAGCATCTGGTGGAGAAGTCAGTCGTGTGATGTTAGCACTTAAAGTTATTTTCTCTAAGGTTGATAATATTCCAATTTTAATTTTTGATGAAATTGATACAGGTATTGGTGGAGAAACAGTTAGAAAAATTGCTTTAAAACTTAAGGAAATTGGAGATAGTACTCAAATTATTTCTATTACCCACTCTCCTGTTATAGCTTCTAAAGCAAGTCAACAATTCTATATAGAAAAATATGTAGAGAATTCTAAAACTATAAGTAGAGTTAAAAAATTATCTGCCAATGAAAGAATAAAAGAAATAGGAAGAATGTTAGTGGGAGAAAAGATAAATGACGAAGTTTTAGAAATTGCTAATAAAATGTTAAATGAGGGCTAATGTGGATATTTTAGAAAAATACATAGAAAATTTAGTAATTAAAAAAAATTTATTACAATCTAGTGTAGAAGCTTATAAGCTGGATATAAATGAATATCTTTCTTTTTTAGAGAATAAAGAAAAAGATATATTTAATTCAAATGAGGACTTATTTATTGAGTATTTTAAAGAAATAGAAGATAAATATAGTGTGGCTAGTTTTAAAAGAAAATATAGCACAATTAGAAACTTTTATAAATTTCTTTTAAAAAATAGATATATAGATAAAATTTTTGAATACAAACTTACAAAAAAAACAAATGATAAAGTATCTAAAGAGAATAGGACAGAAGTATTTAAAAAAAATGAATATGAAGCTTATATAAACTCTCTCTCAGATAATTTTAATGAAGTTAGATTGAAGCTAATTTCAAGAATGATAGCAGAAGCTAAGATAAGTCTTATCAATATCTTTGAAATTGAAATTAAAGATTTGCTTAAATATAATTTTGAAAAAATCATAGTTTTTAGAAATTCTAAGATAGTTACTTATGAAATAAGTGCTGAAATATCTAAGGAATTGAAAGAATACTATGAGAAATATGCCATAGAAAAAAGATATCTATTTGGCTCATATAAAAAGTCAAGCTTAATTTCAGACTTGAAAAGATACAATTTAGATTTTAAAACTTTAAAAAACTGTCTTCAGGAAGATGAAGAAGAAATAAATAAAAAAATAAGAGAGATCTATTTTAAAATAGGAATAGGAGATAATTAATGAAAGCAGGATTTATAGCTATTGTAGGTAGGCCTAATGTTGGGAAATCAACTTTAATAAATAAAATGGTAGCTGAAAAAGTTGCTATTGTATCAGATAAAGCAGGAACAACAAGAGATAATATAAAAGGTATTTTAAATGTTAAGGATAATCAATATATTTTTATTGATACTCCAGGGATACATAAACCACAACATCTTTTGGGTGAATATATGACTAATATAGCAATCAATATTTTAAAAGATGTGGACGTTATACTTTTTTTAATTGATGCTTCAAAGACAATAGGTACTGGAGATATGTTTGTTATGGATAGAATAAATGAGAATTCAAACAAACCTAAAATTTTACTTGTAAATAAAGTTGATTTAATAAGTAATGAACAAAAAGAAGAAAAATTAAAAGAAATAGAAGAAAAATTAGGAAAATTTGATAAGATAATCTTTGCTTCAGCTATGTATTCTTTTGGAATTGCTCAACTATTAGAAGCCTTAGAACCTTATCTAGAAGAAGGAGTTAAATATTATCCTGATGATATGTACACAGACATGTCAACTTATAGAATAATAACAGAAATTGTCAGAGAAAAAATTCTATTGAAAACTAGAGATGAAATTCCTCATTCTGTTGCAGTTGAAATAATTGATGTTGAAAGAAAAGAAGGTAAAAAAGATAAGTTCAATATAAATATCTATGTTGAGAGAGATTCTCAAAAGGGTATTATAATTGGAAAAAATGGAAAAATGTTAAAAGATATAGGAATGGAAGCAAGACAGGAAATAGAAGATTTACTTGGAGAAAAAATATATTTAGGTCTTTGGGTAAAAGTTAAAGATGATTGGAGAAAGAAAAAACCATTTTTAAAAGAATTGGGTTATGTTGAGGAAAAATAATATTTTAAAGGAGATGTTATTGTATGAAAACAATAGGACTTATAGGTGGAATGAGTTGGGAAAGCACAGTTACATATTACCAAATCATAAATGAAGTTATAAAGGATAAATTAGGAGGACTACATTCTGCAAAATGTATATTATATAGTGTAGATTTTGAAGAAATAGAAGAATGTCAAAAGAATGGTGATTGGGATAGAAGTGCTGAAATTTTAGGTAAGGTGGCATTATCTTTAGAAAAAGCAGGAGCTGATTTTATTGTTATATGTACAAACACTATGCATAAAGTAGTTTCTGGAATAAAGAAATATACTAAACTTCCTATTTTACATATTGCTGAAATGACAGCTATTGAATTAAAGAAAGCTGGAATTAAAAAAATTGGTTTACTTGGAACAAAATATACTATGCAACAAGATTTCTATAAACAAATATTAATTGACAATGGTATAGAAGTTGTTATACCCAACTCAAAAGATATAGAAATAGTCAATTCGGTTATTTTCAATGAATTATGTCTTGGAAAAATAAAAAAGGAATCAAAAGATAAGTATTTAAGAATTATAAAGGACTTATCAAAAGCTGGTGCAAAAGGAGTAATTTTAGGTTGCACAGAGATAGGATTATTAATTAAACAAGAAGATACTGATGTGCCATTGTTTGATACAACAAATATTCATGCAACATCAGCAGCATTATATGCAATAGAAGAAAAATAAATTAATTTAGAATATTGTAAAAGAGCAAGTAGAAGTGAAAACTTTGAAAGCTCTTTTTTAATTATTTACAAAATATTTTTGATAAAAAATTTACGGATAAGGGGTAATAGAAAATGTTTTTTAGGGAATACTGTGAATTTATAGAGGCGATTTATATAGTTTATTATTCAAAAATGAGTAATAATGACAAAAATATAAATTATAGAAAAATTAAAAAGAGCTATGATGATTTTGGAGAAATCAATTCAGATTTTGATGAAATATATAATGAAATAATGACAGGGGCAGTCTATACTCTAAAAGAGAGTGATTTAACTTTTTTAAGGAGGTATAATGGACTGCTTTTATCTATATCCAAATTACTAAAAATGAATATTAAACTTCATTGTTTAGATAATTGTCAATATATAAGTAAATTGTACTCAGTAAATGAAGATAAAGGTAAGTTTCACTGTTTGCAATGTGATAATAAAGATCAGCAACAATTTTTTACATTTATTAATAAAAATCAGAAAGTTACATATTGTAGAAGATGTATAAATTTTGGTAGAAGTGATGATTATTTTATAAAGTTTCATATAAATATACCAATTTTAGATTTAAAAGTACCGGAAGAACCAAGTGTTGAGTTAAGTTATGTTCAGGAAGAGGCAAGTAAGATTTTAGTGGAGAACATAGAAAGTGCGAAGAGTACTTTAATCTGGGCTGTTTGCGGGGCGGGTAAGACAGAAATAGTTTATGATGCTATATATCGTGCAATCCTCGGTAATAAGAATATATGCTTAGCAATTCCAAGAAGAGATGTAGTCAAAGAATTATCTGAACGATTTGTGCGTGATTTTAGTGGCTATCCAATGAGTGTTTTGCATGGTGAGGAAAAGACTTTTGGCGATTCGAACTTCTATATTATGACTACTCATCAACTAGTTAAGTATTACAACTACTTTGATATTGTTATTATTGATGAGGTGGATGCTTTTCCGTATTCTGGTGATGAATGTTTAGAAAATGGGGCTAAAACGAGTTTGAAAGATGATGGTGTCCTTGTATTTCTTTCGGCGACACCTTCTGAAGTAGTAAAATCTAGTGTTGATGAAGTTATAAAAATCCCTATAAGGTATCACAGATACCTGTTACCTGTTCCGAAAATAAAAATTGAAAAGCCCGAAGTGTTTGATTTTTCTAGAAAATCACGATTTCTAGAGAAATTCATTAAAGAAAAATTGAAAAAAGATAGACGAATATTGATATTTGTTCCTGAAATAGGTATGTGTGAGACGGCGGTGTTGTATTTTAAAAAATATATTTCCGAGGAAATAAATATAGATTTCGTCTATAGTGGAGATGAAAATAGGAGTGAGAAAATACAGAAATTCTATAATAGAGAACTAGATATTCTTATTACGACAACTATATTAGAACGTGGTGTGACTTTTGACTATTTAGATGTAGTTGTTTTCGATGCCAAGCATATAAATTTCACGAAGTCTGCATTAATTCAGATATCGGGCAGGGTAGGTAGAAAGGACTATGATAATTCTGGTGATGTTGTATTTTTATCGGATAGTATAAGTAGGGATATGAAGGCTGCTATTAAAGAGATTGAGTATATGAATAATCTTGCGAAATACAGAAAGTTGAATAGGAGGTAAGATATGAAGTGTAGTTTTTGTAGTTTGGAAACAAAGAAAAAGTTAGGATTTGATACATTATTTTCAAAAAAAGAGGATTTTTATCTTTGTACTAGATGTAGGGAGCATATTGATATAAATGTTCTGGAAGTAGGAGAATATATTTTGTATTATTTTGCTGACTACGAATTTTTAAAAGATGAAATCTATTCTATAAAATATTTTGGAGATGTGGCTTGTGCAGTAAAATTTAAAAATCTTCTAGACAAGTTTTTTTCTTTAAATAATTTTGATTTGGTGACTATTGTCCCAGCAAACGAGATTCGTGAGATTATTCGCGGGTTTGATCATATTGAACAAGTTTGTAAGTTATGTGATGTGAACTACAAGAAAATTCTTAGTTGTGATTATAGAAAGAAACAGTCTAAACTTCATAAAGAAAGAAAGGAGAATAGGTATTATCTTTTAAGCGATGAAATGATTCTAGGAAGTAGTGAATCTGTTTTGATAATAGATGATATATATACGAGCGGAAATACTTTATTAGGATGTGCTAAAACTATAAAAGAAGCCTATCCGAATTTAAAAATAAGTTTTTTAACGTTATCGAAAGTAATCTAACAAATAATTTGAGTATATTTTTCTTAACAACATATGATTTTGTGGTATAATGTTTAAGTTGAATTTTAAACATGGTTATACTACTTTTGATTCGACATTTTATAAAAATTACATAGTTAGGAGATGGTTAAAACAAAAATTTTATTTTCATTTATAATGATCGCATTAATTCTAATTTTGGTAATCTTTTTATCTAAGAAATTCGAATTAAATAAGGATCAAATTATTATATTTTGGATATTAGTTTTATTCTGGTCTGCGATAAGTATTATACGTGCTTATAGAAAGTTATACGCGGTTACACCGATAGAGCAAGGTGGACTTTCTTTAACGCCGGTACTCGCAGCTCAAATAGCAGCCGGATATGGACTTATGAGTTTAATAGTAAGGTTGCCGATGTTTTTAGCGAGCGATATTTTCAAAAGACGTAAAATATTCGTTCAAATTTCACTATTCTTATTAATAGTAACGTCATTTTTAGTGGCGTTTAACGGTAGCTATATTACTCTGTACTTATCTTCATTATCATTAGGGATAAGTGCTACAATGCTTGCTTTGTTCAATGTTATTTTCTCAGAAACTTTTTCTAGAGATAAGGCAGCAGTATCAGTATCGATACTATCTGTTGCACCGTTATTAGCTGAATTTATCGCAGCACCGATACAATATGTCTTTACTATGAATACATACAAACATTTTGACTATATGTGGATAGTAGCAGGTATTATCGCAGTAATTACGTTTATATTATCATTTATGATGAAGGATTATCGTCCTGTCGATAGTGATTTTTCATTTGATAAGGTGAAGGTAGTAATTAAACATAAGAGTTTTATCTATATTTGTTTAATAGCATTATTGCTTTCATTTATAAAGTTTGCCACAAGTGGAGCAAACATGATTACTTACGGTAAAACAGAACTGAATATGACGCCGTTAATGCTAGCGTATATGGATGCAGTTTTCGCAGTACCTCAGCTAATTGCTGGAGTTCTTGTTGGAGTGTACTTTACGAGAAAATGGGGTATTCAAAAAACTCTATTATTCTTACTAGGATGTTCATTAGCGTTCTATATTATAGCGTTATATGTTAATAACCCGTATGTTATTTATTTTAGTTATATTTTAAATGGATTAGGATATGGTGGTGCTTATAATGCACTTATTTCCCTTGCTATGCAATATTTCGATAGAGAATATCGTAATGTAAGTATGGGGATCTATCAAGCATTCTTTGCATTAGGTATCTATTATGGAGATTATGTGTATGTTTGGATAGGTAAACATATTAAGAATGGCTTACTTGGTTTCACACAAAGTAAATCTATTTTCCTTATTGTTATAGGAATAACTTTAATAAGTATGCTTATGGTTAAATTAAAGGTTAGAGATAATTAAAAAAGTTGATTCACAATTTTGTGAGTCAACTTTTTTTTATATTCTGTTTTTTTATTATCCGCCGATTAAATCTCCACGAATGTATCCTGTGTAGCTTCCGTAATCAACATAGGCCCAAGATTCACCATCTGAATTAGTTTCAAGAGATCTTATTGTAACAGCCGCACCACCTTTTATTGATGTTATTATTCTACTAGTGTCATTTTTGTCACTTCTTAGATTAACCCCGACAGATGGTTTTACATAAGCTGTACGTCCACTAATGCTATGGCTTCTTTCGTTTGAAGAACTTGAAGAACTAGATGAACCTTCTTTTACGATAATAGTTTCTTTTTCTTTTGCTTTTTCATTTAATCCGTTAACAGTGAATGTACGTTTGAATTCTCCTGTTGTTTTCAGTTTTAATTTATTTACAGTATTTTTATTTAGAGTAATAGTAACTTCAACTTTGTCACCATTTTTTAAATTACTTTGTTTACTGTATGAAATGTCTGGATTTGATAATAAATTAGAAATTTCTGCGCTAGAATTTGCAACTTCTGGAACTTTTTTAATATCAACTTCAGGTTTTCCTTCACCCTCTGCACCGTATGTAACAAAATTAACTTCGTAAGTAGCTAAGTCAACAACATTTTCTTTTTTAAGGAATTTGTTATATCCAAAGTATAAGGCTACTACTAGAACAACGAATGTAACGATTGCTGTTAAGACAACTGGAAGGATGCTTTTTTTCTTTTCTTTAGGTTCTTCCATGTACATTGGAGGAACGTTGTAGTTTGGCTGATTATTGAAATTTTGTTGTTGATTATTGTAGTTTTGTTGCTGATCAAAATTTTGGTATTGAGTATTTTGATATTGCTGATCATATCCTTGGTTGTTATATTGTGTATTGTCAAAATTTTGATTATTGTAGTTTTGATTATTATAATTCTGGTTATTTGGACCTTGATTATTTCTATTCATTAATTTCTCCTTTTACTTATAATATTTTAATTTGCATAGTCTCCACCAGGAGCGTTAAGGTACTCTTCTAGTGAAATATTTTTTTCGTAAATTGTTTTGGCTACGTCTTCACCTACATAGCGAATGTGCCAACTTTCTTCCATGTAACCAGTTTTTTCAACGAACTGAGGTTTATATCTAACGATAAAACCGTATTTATGAGCGTTTTTGTCTAACCATTCTGCTGCTTTCTTACTGCTTTCGCTAGTTCCTTCAGCTCCTAAAAGTTGTCCTTGATTATCAATAAGGTCAAAAACTAACCCAGTTTGGTGTTCGCTATACCCAGGTCGTGCTGAGAACCTATCAGCTTCTTGTTTACCATGTGAAGCAACATAGTTGTTGTAAAGTCCAGCCTGTGTATCGTAAGCTCTAAAACCAGAAACTTGATTAGAGACGTTTAATCCTAATGCTTGAGCGTCACTAATTAATTTATTGACTTTTTGTCGTGCTGTAGGATTTTCTCCAGGATTATAGTTAGCTGGCAGTGGATGTTTTTTGTTAGCTAGCACAATGCCGTTGATAACAGTAGGTTGAGTAACAGTTTCTGGAGTTTTTCCGTTAGTTGACGGAGTATCTTCGCTGTTTTTATTTGTCTTATTATTTTCTTTAGTAGTAGAAGATTTTGTATTATCTTTTTGAGTAGTTTGACTAGGTGTTGTTGATTTATCATCTTTAGTTAGATAATAATAACCACCTAATGCTAAAATTAATACTACTAAAGTAACAGTAGCAATAGTAATAATATATTTCTTCATAAAAAATATGCCTTTCGCTTAATATAGTAAATGTATTTAATAAAAATTAATACAATAAATACGAGATAAAGTATAACTCTTATTAAATATCATAAGTTGAATAGCCTATTTTGTCAATTATAAACATAGTTTTTCTTAAAAATAAATAGAAAATAATGAAGTAATCTTAAATTTCTAAAATATTAATGAAAATAGTTAAGTGATGTTGTTTTTTTTCTATGAAATTTACAAGATAAAATAAAGGGATTTGTTACAAACAGTAAAAAGATTTATATTATCTTTCAACAAAAGTTAGAATTATTATTTGTGATAATACAAGAATTTTTAAAACTTTAAATGAAAATAATTAATACATATATTGAGATTGATTATTAATACTTGATGGATTGCAATATTGGAAAATGTACTAATAAATAGTAACAAAATAAAATAATATCAGCTATAAAATTAATTAATAGAATAGTGAAATAAATATAACACTTGAATTATTTTGACTAATACAGCATAAGAGGTTTATTTACATAAATATTTATGAAAACAAGTATTTCTCGTGTGATAAAATCTTACATAAAAACATGATTTTTTGCCTGATTTATATCAGGGTAAGTAATTTTTAACATCTAAAAAATAAAAGAAAAAAATAAAAATAGCGATTTTTTTGCCAAAATACTTTGTTCGCACTGATTCTCTGCTTAAGTTTGTGATGCCTAAAATTGCGTACAGCTATGAATCAACCAAATACGCCCCTCAACCGGCAGCGGAAGTCAGCCTTTCGTCTCCTTTTTGTGTTTTTGCTGACAACCCTTGCTTCGACACTTTCCGCACAGACGTTGCACGGCATTGTGACAGATGGCAGTAATCATCGACTGAAAGGCGTTTCCGTCTCACTTTTAGACTCCTCCCGACAGATTCTCTCCTTTGCGATGAGCGCGGCGGATGGGCGCTTTTCGCTGGAAGTGCCCGAGGGGAAGCGTGGAGCGCTGCTTCGCTTCAGCAGAATGGGTTATGCCGCCGACACATTAGATTTACAGGCGTTCAAAAACGGACAAACCGTAGTTTTAGGCGCACGCGAGCAAGCTTTGCGGGAAGTTCAAGTCAGGGCGCAGGCCATTCGGCAGCGCGGCGATACGATCGATTATCTCGTCAGTCGATTCAAAAACGCCCAAGATCGCTCTATCGCCGACGTACTCAAGAAAATGCCCGGCTTGAAGGTGAGCGAGGATGGCGGCATCTCCTATCAAGGCAAGCCAATCAATAAGTTTTACGTCGAAGGTATGGATATGATGGGTGGCAAATACGCTATGGTCAGCGAGAATCTATCGGCCGACAAGGTGAGTAAGGTGCAAGTGATGGAGAATCATCAGCCCATCAAGGCGCTCAAAGATGTCTCTTTCAGTGAGAATGCTGCGCTCAACATCATCTTGAAACCCGATGCCAAAGACGTATGGCAAGGCGCTTTAGACGGTGCTATCGGCTGCCAACTACAAGACGATAAGGACCTTTTGGGCGATGTGCGGGCCATAGCGATGCTCTTCTCGCGGCGCAAACAAAGCCTTTCGATGTATAAATTCAACAATACGGGCAAGGACATTCGCCAAGAGATCTCCCAAAAGTCGATTTTCGATGCCGCCGCGCCTACGGCGAGCGGATTTGTTTCTAATCTTTCGACCGGCAGCGACGTTTTGAGCAATGAGCGCACCGCTTTTAATCGCACGCATATCTTTGGCAACAGTTGGTTGTTCAAACTTAGTAAAGATGCCGAACTGCGCACGCAGTTGACCGGCCTTTGGGATAAAGGCGCGGTTCGGCAACAATATCGCACAATCTATACCGACGTTGTCGGCGATTCCGTTATCGACGAAGTAAGCAGCGCCAACAGTTACCGAGCAGCGTATAGCGGCGAACTACTTTATATTATCAATTCCGACAAACTCTATTTGCGCAACACAGCGTCGGGCTACATCGACTTCAACCATAGCTTTGGCCAAGCGCAGCTCAACGGGCGCAGCGTCGTGCAGGCTGTTAGTCCGCACCGTAGCTATTTTAGCGATTACATCGACTTTGTTCGCAGATTCAGCGGCGGCAAATCATTCGGCATGCAGGCCTATTTTTCTTACAACTATCTGCCTTCTTCTCTCTTGCTCGCCGATAATTCCTGGCAGGTCCTCAATCAGCACGCGCTCTATTGGGGCTTGTCCACCAACTTCCGCCATCGGCTCTTCGGCTTCAATATTACGTACGATGCAGGGCTGGATGGCGTGCGTCAACAGCTGCGTCTGCACAACTTTATGGCCCATCAGCGTTACATCGCAGCTGACAATAAGGCCTATCTTATCCCGAGTTTCGCCTACAAGACCGAGCGTTTTGAAGTTGCGCTCGATGCTGACGTCAACCTCTACCTGCGCCGACTCGACGATGAGCGGAAAGTCGACCTGACCGTCAATCCCACTTTTTTATTGGCCTATAAACCGACGGCCCGCTGGAGCTTTCGCTGCTCTGCCGGACTGTATAAGGGCTTACTCGAAGGAACGAGCGCCCTCGAAGCCCCGATTTTTACGAGCTACATGAGCCTGCGCCGCGGCAACGGGAAGCCCGATTTTGTGCGTTCGGCCAATCTTTCGGCCACGATAGCTTATAAAAATGTGCTCAAGGGTTATTTTGCCAATCTTAATATGCATACGAGTCGCACGGGTCACGTGTTGCTCTATCGCAATGCCTTACATCCCACTTACTTTTACTATCAAACCGTGCCGACCGACCTGCATACGCATAGTTCCAATTATGGTTTGGAAGGCGAAGTCAGCAAAAGTTTTGATTGGAAACACTTGCTGCTTTCCCTATCCGGCCAACAGAGTTGGGACAATAGTAACATGCTGCTCCAAACCTCCATCATTCCCCTCCGTATGCTCAATGGCGGCGCCAGAGCCTCCGTCTCTATACGCCCCGTGGCTTGGCTTTCATTGTTTGGCAAGACGGAATTTTCTTACAGCAAGCAGCAACGCCGCGATGCGCTCCGTACGGCTTCGCCCACCTACTTATATTATCGTCATGCCCTGCGAGCCGGCGTCGTTTTCGGTGCGTGGCAGTTGAATTGGAACAATGAATTGTTTCACGACAACGATGATGCCTCCTCGGCCCACTTTTTTGCCGACGTGGATCTTCGGTATGTCAAGAAGCAATTCGAATTAGGCTTTTACCTGCACAATATTTTCGGCCATTCCACCTTTGAGCGCCGCTACATTACTTCGACCCAGCGCTCCTATACGCTCACGACGCTCCGCCCGCGCGAGTTCCTCGTTCGTGCAGCCTTTAGTTTCTGATGCGTACGGCTGATTTTTGTTTCCTTTTGTCCGTATAAGCCGGCAAAGATTCAAGCCTTTTGTCCACCTAAAGTGGAATATTTTCTATCCTCCACCACAAATAGCTTTATCGGCTTAATGCTTTGTTCGGTTGATGTTGCGCCTCGCGTGCGTCACGTCGTCAATATTTTTACCCCGTTTCCTCTTCGTTCGGTTGGCGTGTGGTTCTCTTCGACCTTTCCACATAAATCGGCTCCATCGAGCTTTGCTGATTATTCATTCAAATCAGATTTTCATTCGTGCTCTCCGTTGGTAAGTTCATCAAACTTTGTTTTTTTCCTCCAAGCTATACTGCCCAAAGTTTCCCGCCTAAAATATCCTCACCAATCCTTACGTCTTACAGCAAATAATCCCCAAACGCCGAAACGAATCTCCCAACCTCCACAACCAGCATCGCAAATAATCCGCACAAACTCAATACATATTTCGCGCAACTCCTCCCTGCCAACGCTTTCCGCCTCAAATAACCCTCCTCAAAATCGCTTTACACGCCACGTAATTCCTCCGCCATCGCCATCCGCCTCAAATAACCCCAACGGGGTTAGTCTTTTGGTAGGGCAGGGTTAAAATGCGAAGCGTTTTAACCCTGCCTAACGCATCGCCGCATAGACAACCCCTTAGGGTTGGTCTTTCAAAAACGTCCAATGACCGAAACTTGCGACCTTCCATCCATAATATACGCCATCAAATTGAACACTTACAACACAAAAGACTTAATTGCTAATACCGACCGCCTATTTTCGTACACTTCACGCCTAAAATACCCGGAACAAACTCAACCCAATTTCCACACATGTTCGCTCCCACACGCTTCCCGTCTAAAACAACCCCTAAGGGCTCGTCTTTCAAAGCACCCAAGGCTTGGATTAAAAAGGCAAAAATCACGAAAACGTGCGCACGAGCACAACCAATGGACGGGTGAAAATCCAAGTGGGGAGTTTGCGTTCGTGAGGTGAAACCTTTTTTCTCGTGAGGTGAAGCCCTTTTTCTCGTGAGCGCAAACCTTTTTTCTCGTGAGAACAAACTCGACGAGCCAACTTTTGAGGCTTCGTTTTTGTCTCGACTTTGCCCCATTGCCTGACTTTCGCCTTAGGAAAATAGATCTTTTGTCGATAAACGTTTGTGCTTTCATGATATTGTTCTAATTTTGAGCGAGCATACAAGCCCCTGACCATCCGCATCTCTTGTTCCGCAGTTTCTTGCTTGCAAGAAAGCGGTAAACGACATTAACTTATGCAAACTCTAACCCTCACTTGCCGAATTAAAATCGTTTGTTGTCTGCTGCTTTTTGCCCTGTCTGCAATGGGACAAAAGCAAAAGGCCATGCGTATTACCTATAAAGTTGTCTATACTTATAGCTCCGATTTAGCACCTCGGCACGATGTAAGTTATTTAGACATACAAGCTGACGGCGTCTCTTGCTTTTACAGTCATTATTTTGTAAAAAGTCAGGAGATTCAAGACAGCATCAATCGTAGAGCGAGCGTTTCTGATGATATGGTGAGTAAGGCCATTGCGCCTTACGATGGTGGGCAACCCAACTTTGTATATAAGCATATCCCCGCAGAAGGGAAGTTGACGTTTGCCACTTATCACGTGGATTGGTTCAAATATAGTGAGCCTATTCCTGCATTACAGTGGAAAATAGAAGGAAAAGATTCGGTCATTGCCGGTTATCATTGTCAAGCGGCTACGACCTCCTTGCGCGGACGTCGGTGGAGGGCGTGGTTTACTTTGGACATCCCTGTATCTGACGGGCCTTGGAAGTTGTGCGGCTTGCCCGGCTTGATCCTACGCGCGACGGATGAGCAAGGATATTTTGATTTTGACTGCACGGGTGTTGCTTCGATTGAAATTCCTCCTATTGAATTAGCTAAAAACAACTATGTAAGTTGTACGCCCGAGGAGGCTTTCAAAATGGAGCAGGAACGTCGAGAAAATCCTTTGGCTTTTTTAAATCGCCAATTTGGAGGTCAGCAGCAATTTCCTGATGAATTGGTACGCAAAGCAGATCGCAGCAACAACGAGGAGGAAAAAGCAAAATTTACCTACATAGAAAGGTATGATTAAGAAAGAGGCAGATATTTCTTTCGAAAATTTTGTAGATTAAATAAAAATGCTTTCTATCGTTTGTGGGATTGGTAATGAAGTCGGTCCAAGAGAAATAATTTAAAACTATATCTAAGATGAAAAAGTTTTTTCTTTTTCTGAGTCTTATGTTAGGCTCTATGTGTTATTTTCCTTCTACTGTGGAAGCAGAGAACATCTTCATCGATGCAATTGTTCATGCGGAGCACTTTAGGGGCGTCACAAAGGTTAAGGACTGCACTATTGGTGGTAAGAAGTATTCTTTATGGAGAGCGAAAACAAGAGATGGAAAGGTTTACACTTATTTTAAGGACGCAGACGGAAATGTCGTAGAGCCTTTCTCACTCTAAAGTTCTTGTTCAGGCCTTTTATTAAGATGGAATGCCTGAATTTTCTATCCAAGAATAAAAACTCTTATTGCTAAGAATGGAACGTTTTATTGCTATTGTGTTTTCTTGCCTTTTATTTTTATTATCCTCTGCACAAGATAACAAGCAAAAAAAATTACGTATTAAATAC
>ENA-OWNK01000577-OWNK01000577.1-metagenome-genome-assembly--contig:-NODE-577-length-16975-cov-4.328546_pt1 | contig 16975 bp, 5 predicted proteins | sample MGYA00245343_ERZ651121 | MGnify/ENA primary metagenome ERZ651121 (study PRJEB26857, sample SAMEA4031775) | metagenome | biome: human; feature: oral; material: saliva | place: Philippines | collected 2014 | study... | reverse complement strand
CTGGCAGCTATCAATGGAACAGATGGTGCATACCTTGAAACACTCGCACAATATCCGCACAAATATGGCTTCACGACTGAACAAGTACGCGGAATGCAGCATCCGCGTGTTGTGTTTATGGCAGATGAGGCCATGCCATACACGGCCGAGACGTTCGCCAAGTTCAACCAGCAGGAAATGAAAGGGCAGAGCAAGACCGAACAGAGTGTTAAGCTGGGCAAGGTGGTTAGTGACGAGGTATTCAACCGTATTATACGTGGCATTAACGGATATGAGACATTGGCCGAGTTCTACGCGGACACTAAGGCAGCACACGAAGCACTATTAGAATTACAAGACGCAGGCGTTATCACACAAGCGCAGATGGCAGAACTTATAGACGGTGACGGAATAAGTACTCAAGGCCGTGAACTACTGGAGAATGTACTTATTGGTAAAGCTTTTGAAGGTAACCCCGATGCTGTTAGACAGCTGGCTGAATACAAGGGTATTCGGCAAAGCGTAATTACTGCACTTGCGGAGATTGCCAATAATAAGGCATTGGGCGAAGCCTATGAGTTAGGCACGGAGATTGCTGCTGCTATATCATTGGCGTACCAAGCGCGCAAAGCTGGGTTCAAGGCTGGCGAAAAGGTAAGTAGCTATGCCCGACAGATGAACTTATTCGCCTTTGACGATGGTGATACCGTGGCCGACTATACCAATGCTACTATGCTAATGCTTGCCGATGTGCTGAATGATAACCGTACATCAGCATTGAAGAAGTTATTGGCCGTGTATAACCACCGAGCAGTTGACCAAGCAAACGGACAACTAGACTTATTCTCTGGCGGTATAAAAGACAAAGCTACAATTATTAACGAAGTTAAACAACTTATATACAATGGAACAGAACAAGAGCAACAAAAAGCAATCGACCAGGCAGTCGATGCAAGAAGAGAGAGCGTTCAACAAGATGGCACTTCTGAACGAAGCACTAAGAGAAGTGAACCGAAACGAGGAGAAGTAGATGAAACGTCTAGTGCTGCAAGAGGCGTTGAGAGAGCAACGCAAGGTGTAGCCAACAATGAGAGTAAGACAGAGGTAGATGACAGAAAAGAAGAACTTAAAGAACTTGAGGACTTCATATCTAGCACTGACAGCAATAAGAGGACTGCGTTGAACGTAGACGAATATGATGCTGAAGAATTGTACGCACCTCTACTCTTAGATGGGAAGAAGTCAAACTTGGCTGTTGCCATCAATCTCCCAAACCGCATAACGGACCCAAGTTATCCAATAGCATTGTACGATTTCGAACACAGTGTAAATGACTTTGATTGGGAAAGAATGGAAAGTGCGGTTGAAGAATACAATAACCATGCAAAAGAAGAAGATAAAGCCTCCATGTGGGGTGATAGTGGGAAATTAGCTTTTCGTTCGGTTGATGCGGCTGTCAAGTTCAATGATTGGATGCTAACAAAAGAGAGTAAGGCTGAAAAGCCTAATGACAAGCAGGAAGACCTGATGTCAAAAGCGGAACGCATTGCCAAAGAGGATGCCGAACAAATGAAATCCAAAAGGAACGACAAGAAAATCGCAAAAGAGGTAGCAGAGGCTGCAATAACCTTGTCGGATAAGGAAATAAGTGAGTTGCTGGACAAAATGAAGTCCAAAGCAGAGCCTATGCCAAACGTTGAAGCGACAGAAGATAATTGGAAACAAACAATCTCAACTCCAATTGGGGAGGTAAAGATGGGTGAAAACCAAAAGGAAAAATTGTATCTGAACAAGAGGCATAAGCAGTACGGAATGCTCTTGGAGACATTATCTAATCCAGACGTTGTTCTTGAAGAAGCTGATAAGGTTGAAAATCCCGAACATGATAGAAGTAGCTCCTACGTTTTTGTTAAGACATTCCAAAAGGAAGATGGTACTAAATTCGTTCATTTTGAAAGCGTTACCATTTCTAAGGATGAGAGAGAAATCTCAATAAGTTCACACATTGTCCGAGAGAACCAATTAAGAAATAAATTGAAGAGTGATAGGTTGCTTTATAAGTCGACAGCACTAGACGCACCTGCCAATATGCCCGCTGAACAACCTATCAACTCTGGTGGCAGCCAGTCTTCCACTGGCAAAGTTAAGGATAATTTTGCTATTGCGCAAGCAGATAACGTTAAAAACGAAGGAAAAGAAACAAACGAAACTATCTTGTCTCAAAAGGACTATGTGCAAAAACGCTTGTCCGAAGACCTTGCAAATACCCCTTACAAAACATTGGAAGAGTGGGAAACGGCAGACATTGAGGGATATTCGGAACAATACGACAATATGATAGCCGAATATCCTAGCTACATACGTGAATTGGCTGAAAGTGAGAAATTACAGGAAATCTACGACCGCTCTTCGGTGAAAGAGCAAAAGGAGATAAGGGAGCATTTGGAGGATGCGGACATCGACTATAAGGAAGTATTAAACACATCGCCACAGCGTACACGTGTACAAGATAGACTTACAGAGCCTATAACTTACGCCAAGGGTGTATTCTCTGACGGAACAAGAGTAGAGGGTAAAGTAGTTGCGCAAACACCTGAAAGTATTACCATCGAGCAGAATGGCAGGAAGTACACCATTAAGGCCAAGGACATTTTGAAACAAAGTGACGAGCCTTTTGATAAGCATAATGAGAGAAATAAGACAGAAGAATTAGACGGCACAACCGTATCTAACAAAGTGGTAGGAGAGCCCGATGGAAATATTACTACAGTGAAGAATGATAAGACAGGTAACGTTAATAAAAAGAAATTACCCACTACAATCTTTAATCCATTCTTGCCAGAAGACAATTATGCTGAACAACGTCTTTTAGAGATGCTTCCCGATACTCCTTATGAAACCTTGTTTGATTGGGAACTCTTAGACGAAGATGGATATTTTGAACTATACGACAAGATGGTTCTTGAATATAATAAACTACTGAAAAAATGGAAACGTCTTACTGACAAAGAGCTGTTAGATGAGATTGCTAAGTCTGATAGTGAACAGTGGAATATCTATGTAAAAGAATACGACATTCGCCACAATAATGAATATCAAGAAGAAGTAAATAGTCGTAAACAATCGCTTGAAGATGAAAATGTGTCGTTAGATGCATCGTACACCTTATATATGGGGCTTGCAAAGAGATGGGCAGATGGCGGATATAGTAAGGCTGAGCGAACATCTTTGCGTGCTCAACTTCATGCGCTTGAAGATTATATAAGTAGAAAAGAGCATAATAAGTTGCCTAATACGAATAGAACAGCTTATAGACAAGCTCAAGAAACTGTAAGAGAGGTCGGCTACAACCTAACCGATTTACGTCTACGCCCATTAGAAAAAGGAGAGATTTGTCATGTGGAACGCAGATATACAGAAAGTAACGCATTCAGTTTCACTGGTAAGGAGCATATTGAGAGTATTGATGATGTAGCGTATATCTTCAAACAATTAGAAACTTCGTCTGTTGAGAACTCGTTTGTTGTGTTGATAAAAGACGGTAAACCAACCGTTATTCACCTCGCTATTGGCTCGTATTCGGCAACCCTTGCCCCTATTGAGCAGGCTATTGTAGCCGTTGAAGCTATTAATCCTGATAAAGTTGTATTTGTTCATAATCATCCCTCTGGTAAACTTATAGCCAGCAAACAAGATATGGAAATGCAGTTAAGGTTTAAGAAAGTCTTTGGTGACAAAACAATGCCAGCCATAATCATCAATACTACAAGTGGTAAGTTTGGAACTTTCTCCGAAGCCGGTAATAAGGATGAAAGGATAATCCCAGGGGCTGATGAACAAGATAATATTCCAATTACTGTATATCAGTTTAATAAGCAGGTTTTTGATAAGGATTGGAACCCAGAAACAGCCTTCAAGGCTAACTCTCTAGAAGATGTCGCTGCATATATTAGTAGCCATCGACTTGGCGAACATAAGAAAATGAGCCTCCTTGTTCTTGATAACTCTTTGCATATTACGGGTAATGTGTTTCTTCCTTGGACAAAGCTGACAGATATAAATAGTAAGAATAACATTATGCAGATAATCTCTTATGTTAATCAGATGGGGGGGCGTTCTGCTATTCTGTATGGTAATTACGAACTTGGAGAAGATACAACCGAAACGAATATAGTTATCTCTAACATTAAGACCGCTTTGAGTAATAATAATTTACTCCTAACGGATGTTATTAATATTGATGATAGCGCATCTTTCCGTGGAGTGATGGAGGATGAAGTCGCGTATGTAAAACGTAAATCAATTGACAAACCCGAGTTTCAAGTCGGAGAAGACATTTCATCCTCTACGACAGACGAGCAGAAACTCGCCACAAATGCTGTATTATCCCTATTGGAGAACGCTGGAATACCCATAGAGGTGGTAAGTGAAGAGACGGCCGTAGAGGTGATTGGTGAAGATGCCGAAATGATGAGTGGCAACTCTGAACGAAGAAAAAAACGCGAGGAGAAGAATAGGCTCATTGACGAGGCTACCGCCCTTATCACAGGCAAGGATGTTAAGCAAGTACGTAAAGAACGTATCGAGGATGAACGCCACCGCAAGGAAGAGGCGCAAGAAATCTATGAGAAAGTTTTGTCGGGTGACTTTTCTGACGTAACTTTGCAGAAGATAGACAAATACATAAACAAAGTAACATCAAACAATGTTTACGGAAGACGGTTATCTCAACGACTTCCACAGAGCGTGGAACGAAAAATGTATCAAAGACGACAAGGAGCGTTGGGCTTTGATGCAATCGAAAGGGATGCGCTATTCAGCAGAATTTCTGAGAGCGCAGTCCCAAAGAATGGACGCGCTAGTAAGGCAGGAAGAAGAGAAGTTGAGAGAAGAAAAGAAAAGGCGCTCAAAGGCTGGGCGATAGCCACTGGTCATTGGCATACGGACTTGTCGGAATTTACCGACGAACAGATGCCTTTTGCCATTGGCACAGACTCTGATGTTTATCTTTCCAAGGATGGGAAACATGTAATCAAACTTTCCAAGGGTAAGTTTGATGCGAAGTTTCCGACTGATATTGATGCTGTTCCATTGTTTAACAGCATATTCCCCAACTCTGCATATCGTATCGTTGGCTATGGTGAGATTGGCGGTCATTTCGTGAAGATACTCGAACAAGATGCGGTGGATTTTTCCAACGCCACACCATTGTCCGTTGAAGAACGCGTTGCATATATGCAGAGCTTAGGCTTTAACCCTATTAATTCCGAGAATACCGTATTCTCCAATGGGCAGATTGTCGTTGCCGACTTGCAGAAAGGGAATATCGTAAAAGATGTGTCAGGCAATATCCGCGTTATTGATGCTGATGTTAAGCTACATACCAAGGACTTTGGTGGCAATTATACCTATCCAAGCGTAGAGCAAGACTTACCGCACACCGAAATGAAAACACTACAAGGGACAATCTACGGATGGACTGTTGGCGGTAAGATATACTTGACCAAAGACGGCCTCAATCCCGAAACGCCAATCCACGAATACACGCACATCTGGGCGGAGGCTATGAGAAGAAAGAACGCTGACGGATGGAACAGCGTTAAGCAACTCTTAAAAGACACGTCCGTTTGGAGCGAGGTATTGAACGACCCTAACTATCAGGATATAAGGGATAACGAAGATAGCGTTGCAAGCGAAGTTCTAAGCCGTATCAGTGGTAAGGAGAATGCCAAGAAGTTCGAAGAGCAGGCGAAGAAAACACTAGCCGAAACTCGCGGTATTGAAAAAAAAGCACAAGTGTCCCACCTCATTTCTAATGTACACCGTGCACTGAACAAGTTTTGGAATTGGGTTGGCAAAGACCTCTTTGGTATCAAGAAATTTAGTTCGATAGAGGAAATTACCGATAGGGTTCTTTACGACCTTGTCAACGGCACTGATTTAGGTGAGGTAAAGAGTGATGATGTTCAGTTCCATAAGGGAAAATCAGAAGACGACACGAAGACCTTGATGGGTGTGCATAACATAACCGAGGATAAACTTCTTAAAGCAATTAAGATGGGCGGACTTGCAAACCCTAGTGCCGCAATCATCGACACGAGCAAAAGCGTTCACAATGATTATGGAGAAATATCGCTTATCATGCCGTCTGACATGATTGACAAACGAACTGGGAAGAATGCTGGGACTTTTGATGGCGACGCATGGACACCTATGTACCCTACCATTGAAAGGCATGCGTCAATTCAAGGCTTGAAAGTCATGAATGACGAAATTAATTCTGTTCCAAAGGAGATGCGGAATGGTGTTCGTAATGCAGTAAATGCTTGGATGGATGGTGGTTCGCCCCTTGATTTGGCATATCTATACCTCTTTCAAAAGGGTAAAGCATCACAAGTCCTTATGGAACAACGATTTGATACAGACGTACATAAGTCACTAGACAACATAATGGATGGGAAAGACAGTGCCTATGACTTAACAAAAGACGAGGTAAAAGAATTAGTAACCCTATATGTACAGGTGAATTATGCTGGGAATATAAATGAGTTCGAACAAAAAAACGAAAATCAAAAAGCCAAGAGCAAGGCGGCATTAGAGAGTGTTAAGCCTAATTCATTTGCATACAAAATTGCGAAAGAGAACTTGGAAGACATTGAAAGATATGGTTACGCCATGTCACCATTAAACAGATTTGTAAATGATGTTCAAAGAGATAAGATGACACATGGAGTTGTAGACGTGAACGCAACCCTTAATTCAGCTAACGATATTATAAAGAAAGAGAAGTTAGAAGATAATTTTAATGAATGGTTGGAAAGCCTGGATAATCGTTACCAAATAAAGGAAGTTATTTTTGACGGCTTTACCCCATCGGGCAATCGCAGATACGTACCGAACACGTTAGAGAATGTCTCCAAGTTGATGAAAAGACAAGGCAGGCAGGCTTCTGTCGGCATGTCGACATCTTTTTCCAACTTTGCTGCAAGCGTTATGAAAGCCAACGGCACCCTTGCCAGCATTAAGGAGAAAAAGGGGAAACTGACAAGCGACCATCAGCACATAGAAGATTTTGAAAATAAATGGAAAGATGTTTATCTTGACTTAGGAGAAAAACTGCAACCAGACGCAAGTTCGTATGAGGATTATGGCCTTGCTCGCCTACAAGAGGCGGCAACCAAGAAGAACCCACAGGCGTTCCTTAAAGACGAATATGGTATAACGTTGTCTGATGAAGATGCCCAAAAACTACGCGATTTGATTAAGGCAATCCGAGAAGAAAGGCCTGCAATGTATTTCGAGACGAAGTTTGAACGTCCTGTGATGTTGGAGGAATTTGCAGCCGCCGTTATACCGAGTAATCTTAGCAAAAAGGCGCGCGCGGCTCTACAAGATGCAGGATTGGTTACTTATGAGTATGAGCCAGGCAACGAGGAGGATAGGAAACGCGCCGTTGACGAGGCTAAACAAGGGGATGGCGTTTTGTTCAGGGATTGGGATAATTCTGGTCCCGTAGAGCGTTCACGCGAGATGTACATCGAGGACAAAGTACAGGAAATGAGAACAGCCGTAACGGATGCTGCTGCAAAGATGAACCTAGTTAATGTTGAGGTTATAACATCAGCAGATGAACTCACAGAGCAGAAGAAACGCGCAAAAGGGTGGTTTGATACAAAGACTAAAAAGATTACTATTGTTCTATCAAACCATACTAGCGTTGAAGATGCGATAAAAACACTCATGCACGAAGCTGTTGCGCACTATGGTTTACGTATGTTGTTCGGTGACAATTTTGATACATTCCTAGACAACGTCTACAAGACCGTACCTAACGATATTGCGCGAAAGATTGTGCAATTAGCTATGCGTAACGGATGGAATATCCGCACTGCAACCGAGGAGTATTTAGCAAGTTTAGCAGAAGAAACAGACTTTGAGAACGCGAAAACAAAAGGCTGGCTTCAGAAGATAAAGGAATTCTTCATTAAAATGTTAGACGCGACAATTGGTAGAAAGACAAATATAGAGATTAGCGAAGATGAATTACGCTATATACTATGGCGAAGCTATGAGAACCTCAAAGGACGAGACCAAGGTATCGGTGGGCATGCTAGAGACGTTGTAAAACGCGATGAGTTATTGGGTAATACCCAAACAGCCAAACAGCCGAATATATTATATCGTAAGGCCGAAGAAGAAAAAATCGAGTTTGAGAAAGTTCTTGTTAGAGGTCGTTACGAACACAGAATGCAAAGTGGGGGAGTACAGCACATCGAAGCAATGCAAGACAGTATGAAGAGCTTATTGGAGCTTTACAAAGCCGTCGATGAAGCAGAGAATGTAAAACGTGAAGTCGAGGATATACCAGACAATGAAAACGCATACGTTGGTGAAAACAGATTGAGTTCTGTTAATCAAGCTGATTTGGATGATTTCAACCGCAGATGTTTCAAACCCCTACTCAATAGTATAGGAGCATTAGCTCGTACAGAAGAGGAAAGGCAAGAATTGTACGACTACATGATGGCCAAGCATGGGTTAGAACGAAACAAGGTAATGGCTACTCGCGAAGCGGAAAAAGAGTTTAAAGAAAAAGAAACTGCCGCTGCTGGCGGTGCCGGCAAAGCACCTAACATGGATGAGATATTAGAAAAGTATCGCAAACGCGACTATTCAGGACTTACAACCCTAATGCGAGGAGACGAAGCGGAGATTGACACAGCAACGGCCGAACAGAGGGCAAAAGAGTTTGTAGAGAAGTACGAAGAAAAGAAGAACGCTTTGGCCATCAAAAACCTTTGGTTGGACACTAGAGGTGTAAATGAAAATGTGCTTTTGAAAATGTACCGAGGTGGACTTCTAAGCAAGGAAGCATATAACGAAATATCCTCAATGTATCAGTACTACATTCCCTTGCGAGGTTTTGACGAGACCACATCAGGTGAAGAATATGCTTACCTTATGGGTAAAAACAGTTCTTTCTCTGCACCTATAAGAACAGCAAAAGGGCGTACATCTAAGGCGGATAATCCAATCGCACAAATGGCGTTGATGGCAGATAGTGCAATAATGCAAGCTAATAGGAATAGGCTAGTAAAGATACCTTTCTTAAATTACGTCACCAAGCATCCTAGTGACTTGGTTAGTATTAGTGATATGTGGTTAGAATATGACGAGGTGAACGGCGTGTGGAAACCGAAATTTCCCGATATAGACCCTAACGACAAACCCGAACTAGTCGATATAAAGGTAGAAGAGTTTGAAAAGAAGATGCAGGAATTGGCAGAAAAACAACCCGATAAGTATGTACGACAAGCGGATAAACCGAATATCCCCTATCGTGTATTGGGGACTGATTTGCGCGAACATCAGATTATAGTGAAACGCAATGGCAAGGACTATGTGTTAACCATCAACGGTAACCCAAGGGCTGCACAAGCGATTAACGGCCTTACAAACCCCGACAACAAATCTACTGGGGCTATTGATAAAGTGTTCGAATGGATTGCGCAAGCTAATAGATGGTTAAGTGCTGCATATACTACACGAAACCCCGACTTCGTTATAAGTAACTTTATACGTGATACATTCTATGCAAACACAATTGTACACGTTAAGGAGAGTGGCAATTATGCAATTAAGTTCCATATCAACCATGCGAAGTGCAACCCTGTAACGATTGGTAAACTACTAAGAAAGTTTAATGATGGTACGCTTGATATGAGCGATGAGTTACAACGCTATTTCTATGAGTTCATAACGAACGGCGGTGAAACTGGATGGACGTCTGTTAAGAATGCGGAGCAGCACAAAAACGACATAAAGAAAACCCTAGACAAAGGGAAAGGAAGAAAGGCTGTTGAAGCAATCTTTGAGAATTTAGACTTCCTAAACCGCTCTATTGAGAACAGCGCACGTTTTGCAGCATTCGTTACATCGCGGCAGATGGGTAGACAACTAGGTAGAAGTATATATGATGCCAAAGAGATAAGCGTAAACTTCAACAAGAAAGGTAGTGGGTCAAAGATGTTAGGCGCAACAGGTCAAACTTGGCTAGGTAATACATCCGCCTTCATATCAGGGCTAGGCCGTGGACTATATACATTTTGGAATGCCAGTGTACAAGGACTAACGAACTACATGCGTTATACAAAACGAAACCCACAAAAGGGCGCAGCCTTAGCAACAACGATGCTTGCTCTTGGGGTACTTATCCCTTATGTAGGTTATCTCTTGAGTGGTGGCGATGAACCCAAAGGAGGTGAGGGCTATTATGATATTCCCGAATACACAAGACGTTCTAATATTCTTATCCGTGCTGGTAAGGGTTGGATAAAGATAGCTTTACCGCAAGAATTTCGAGCCATTTACGGATTGGGCGAACTCGCTATGACCGCTATGCAGGGGCAAGACCTAATGACACGAACAGAGACTATGTGGGCTGCAGCGGAACAACTCACCCAAGTATTGCCTATCAACTTCTTGGAGGGTGGCGGTTCAATGACGGCATTTGTTCCTACAGCACTTAAACCTATTGTTGAGGCAAGTATAAATAAGAGTTGGACAGGCTTACCAATCTATAACGAGAAGCCGTATAACACGGACGACCCCGAATGGACAAAAGCATTTAGCAGTGCAAGTTCAGAGGTGAAAGCCATAACAAAGTTTTTAAGTGATATAACAGGCGGTGACGACTACACACCTGGTGCTATTAACTTAAACCCTGCACAGATTGAGTATATAGCGAAAGGTATGCTAGGCGGACTCTATTCTTTCCCCGATAAGATTATAAAGACCGCTAAAATGGGTTTTGGTGACCAGCCAGTAGAAGCAAAGGATATGCCTTTTGTCAATCGTCTGTATGTGTTTGGCGATGAACGTACAAAGGAACGCGCTATAAACAATGCTTTCTTTAAGTACACTAAGGAGTATGAACAAACAAAGAAGCGTATTCGCAACTATGAAGACGAGGCCGACAGGGGCTCTTTGAGGTATGCAGAGAAACTAGACTTAATGTATAACAAGCCTGAATACGCGCGTTTCCTTATCTATCAAGAGTATGAGAAAGAAATAAACCACCTTAAGAAAGAAAGGAAAGAAGCGCAAGGAGACGCCGAGGAGACCGCATATATTGAGAAAGAAATATCAGACTTGCGGGATGAGGTTGTACACGAATTACGCAAAGTCAAAGAATAGTAACGGCACGTTACGGATAAAGGGAGGGATGGGGGGCTATTTAGTATTTTTGCAAACAAAACGTAAGCTTATAGTATATGGCAACAAAACTAATGTCAATGCGTAAGGTGATGCCACGTAAAGATAGTATGGATAGTATCCAACAATCCAAAAGGCGCGATGGTGATAATAGAGCATACGAAGTGTTGATGCAGGCGCAACAGCACTGGTTTAATATGCAAAAGTTTCGGGAGAACCGCGAACGATGTAAGAGATATTGCTACGGCGACCAATGGAAAGATGTGGTAACAGTTGACGGCAAGACGCTAACAGAGGAAGAATATATCAAGGAACAAGGTAATATCCCCCTTAAGAACAATCTCATACGCCGACTTGTACGTAACGTGTTAGGCGTATATCGTAACCAAAGTAAAGAGCCGACTTGTACAGCACGAGACCGCGAAGAGCAAAAAATTGGTGAGACAATGAGTACCGTACTACAATATAACATGCAGCAAAATCGCATGAATGAATTGTATGCGCGTTCAATGGAGGAGTTTTTAATAAGTGGGCTTATTGTTCACCGCAAATGGTTTGGTTGGCGTAATGAAAAGCTAGATTGTTGGACAGACTATGTACAGCCAAACAATTTTTTTGTTGACGCCAATATGCGCGATTTCCGCGGTTGGGACGTAAGTTGTATTGGCGAGATACACGACATCAGTTTTCAGTCACTTTGTAGTCAGTTTGCTGAGACACCCAACGACTACAATAATCTAGCCACGATATATTCTGGTGCGCGTGACGCAGAGCGTGTTGTATCGTACTATAATTCGTTTGGCATGCCACGATTAAAAAACTTATCGTTTCTTCTACCGACCGAGCATAACCTATGCCGTGTTATCGAAGTTTGGAGGAAGGAGAGTAAACCGCGTTATCGTTGCCACGACCCTAACAACGGCAGTGTATATAAGATAGACATTGAAGATTACCACGAAATGGTGGAATTGGAGAACGCAAGCCGAATAGAACGAGGCACGCAATTTAAGATGGATATTGAAGATATACCGCTAATAAAAGCCACGTGGTTTATAGATGATTATTGGTACTTCTACTTCCTTAGTCCTTTTGGTGATATTCTAAAAGAGGGAGAAACCCCCTTTGCACACAAAGGCAACCCTTATGTTTTTAAAGCCTATCCGTTTATTGATGGTGAGATACACTCTTTTGTTGCAGATGTTATAGACCAGCAACGATACACCAACCGACTAATCACTATGTATGATTGGATAATGCGTTCCAGCGCAAAGGGTATGCTTTTGTTCCCCGAAGAAAACCTTCCTGAACACATGAGCCTAGAAGATGTTGCGGAGGAATGGAGTAGATACAATGGCATTCTAGCCATTAGAACTAAAGGTACAGACAGGATGCCCCAGCAAATATCTACAAATAACACCAATATTGGCATTGATAATTTGCTGAACCTACAGTTGAAATTCTTTGAGGATATTTCTGGCGTTAATGGCGCATTACAAGGCAAGCCAGGTTATAGTGGTACTAGTGGCAGTCTTTACGCCCAGCAGACACAGAATGCGACAACTTCTCTAAGCGACTTATTGGAAAGTTTCGGCGATTTTGTTATGAATGCAGCCTATATGGATGTTAAGAATATACAGCAATACTATGATAGTAAGCGTGTATTTAACATCGCAGGTAGAAAAGGTGTGCTTACTATATACGACCCCGACCGCATACGCGATGCCGAGTTTGACCTTAGCATTACAGAAAGCACCCTAACCCCTGCATATAGGCAAATTGCCAATGATTTTATTATGCAACTGTGGCAGAGTGGGCAAATTACCTTACAAGAGATGTTGGAAAATGGAGACTTCCCATTTTCAGACCAGTTATTGCAAGCTATCAACAGCAGACAACAAGAGCAAATCCAACAGATGGTTGGTGGACAAAACACTTTACCGATGCCACAACCACCACAAGGACAACCACCAGCTCAACAGAGCGCATAATAACAAGCAACCCCAACCTAAATGTTGGGTTTGTTTGTTTTACATAGTTGCTGCTGATACAACCTTTTTCCTTTTTGGTATTCGCGGTTTTGTTAGGTCAATGAATTTTGGTAAATCCATCTCAAAGAAACATATATGAAGACCAATTGCGCGCGTCATTAATAAGTCGTCGTGCTTTCCAACGATAGCTCCGTATGCACCATTCTTCTTGCGTTCATAAGTAAGGTATTCATCTAGGCATCGTTCGTCACGTTCAACATATAGATTTTCGCGTACTACTTTAATGAGTGTAGCAATAACCATTGGTTTGGTTGATACATTGGTGTGGAAACCATATTTTTTGGGTCGCCCCTCCTTAATATCGTCTTCACTCTGTTTACGCGCATACAAGTTGGGATAGACCTCTTTTATTTGATTTAGGATGAAATGCGACAAATCACCATCAACTTGGCGTTCTTTATCTTTTGTCTCGAGTGTGTTACTTTCAATAACAAGTAGGGCATTATCATAGAATGCTGCTATTTGTGCAGCTTTCCATGCAAGTATATCCATATCCACATGCCCATACCATTGCGCCACAACAATAGGCTTTCCACCATCGGCCATAAACACACGGTCGAAAACAGTGATAACAGACCAGTCCGCCTTTTTAGAACGGCCACCAATATCAACAACAACAAGGTATCGTTCTGTTACTTTCTCTGTGTTAGAAATATCTGGTAAGTTCCACACAGAAAATAGACCTTGTGTTCCTTGTGTGAAGCGTAGGTTTTTCAAAGCATCGTTTCCTTCTTGGGCATCTCCGTACACTTCGCCTACAAACCTAGGTGGACGGCATGCTGGCTTAAGTTCTTCTATTTTGTATTTATCAAACACGCGTGCGCCAGAATGAACGAACGCCTCCACATCGTCAGACGGATATTCTGATGCCATGTCGCCGTGGTCTGCATACTTCGAACGCTCTTGTATATACCAATTTATTGCTTCGAGTGTAGCACCTTTCTTCCACAGCCAATAAAGGTATTGTCCGCTTTCCTCGCGGTTCGATGCAGTAAAGTCGTTTTCGCGGTTGGTGTATAGGCGTGTTGCAAACTCCAGTTTTTCTGTTTCGTTCTCAAATGGTATTGCGTACTGTTCGATTTCGAACCATGAGATAAACAAAGCAAAAAATTGCGAAATACCTTTTTTAGCTGCATCATATTCTCGTTGAAAGAAATTTCCTGTACCATTAGCCGTACTCTCATATACAATCATTGTGTATGCCTTTAATAAAATACCCGAACAAGCAGAGCGTACTATTTCGTCAGGTGTCTTTCCCTCTGTCGTCTTCCAAAGTCCAACCTCTGTACAATGTACAAGGTTATAGTCTCCACCGCGTGCAGAGTCAGGTTTTTCAGCCGTACCAATTTTTATTTTACAATTGCATTGTGGTATTCGGTGAATATTGCCACTCTGCCCGACACCGACAATCTTTGGTTCGTTGGCATTGTAGCTTTCACCCATGCGGTAAAGTAATTCAATTGGATACGCATTTATAAGGCGGTCAAACATATCTTTAACCTCAATTGAAGCATCCTTTTGATGCCCGACAATAAGAGAGTTTAACCCCACTTGATGTTGTAACTGAAGCCACGCCATGTAAATTTGGGTTGCTGTTGAGCCTCCCCACTGTCTAGCCTTAAGTAGTATTACTCTTATTGGTTTGCCTGCAAGACGCATGCGCTCAAACACAGTAACAAGTTTTCTCTGTGGTCGATTAAGAATAAAGCGAACATCAGACCCACCACCTTTGCGCTTGATAAAAGCGAGTACAGCAGCCCAAAAACAAAAGTCGTATTTATAGCGAACTCTTGTAAATTGTTCTATTACTTTGTGTTTCTCCTCTTGTGTACACTCAACGCCAAGTTCCTTTTCTAGAAATGCTTTTATTGAGCCATGTTTCTTGATTAGCTGAACAAGCGGTACGCGTAGCATTGAATTAGGTAACCACTGATGCTGTATCGGAAAATCTTCAATAAATACCTCGGTCCTATCTAATATAGAGTTCTCGCCCGTTATAGGGTTAAAGATTGCATTTATAACATCGTTCCTATGTTCGTTCTCCTTGATTATTTGCTTTATCGCGTAATCATTTCCCTTAACTGTACGTTTTGTTTCTTTTGTGTCCATTTTCTTCTAATCCTACATATTATCACACGTGCTGAATTTGGCTTAAGGTAAAATTTTGGGGCTGGTTGTTTTAGTACTTGGAAAACACAATCACTAAAAGACTTTTTAGGATGTTTAGCCATAAATGCAATTAGTCGTTTGTATATTTCAAAATACATTTCTCTCTTCATCTCTCCCATATTGGGTAGAGTATCACCACGTAACATGTTTGCGAGTACTATTTTGGCGCGCGTCTCACTAACCCAAAAGCGACTACATTTCATATCAACCACTGTTGCATATATATCATCCATTTTAATATAGGATGCTTTCATCATACACTCTCTGAAAGCCCTTATTAGGTCGCTTTCTAACTCTTGTCTATATTCAAATTCACTCCCTTTCCTCTTCATAATGGCAGCTGCTTTTATTCTTTGATTGTTTTCGTTTAGTTATTTTGATAGAAAACTTTTTGTAATCAAATAGTTTTCTATACTCCAAAGTTACAGAATAGGCATAAACAAATAAAAAGCCCGATGAAAAGCGGTATCGTATCTTTGTGTAATAAATAGTAATGTACAAAACATATTGCGATGGAAGAAGTTGTAAATCAAGGCAATAAGAGCAGGCGAGAGTTATTACAGGAGCGTCTTGCCAAGAAATACCCCGACAAAGATTTCTCTGATGAGGAGAGTTTTTATGGGCAAATATCCGATGATTACGATGCAAGCGAAAAAGAGCTAAACGCCTACAAGGAGAACGAAAGCAAGTTTGCCGACATGTTTACCAGCGATAGACGTAGTGCATCTTTTATGGTTGACTGGATGAATGGCAAAAACCCGATTGTTGCCATGATAGAGCGTTTTGGTGAAGAGGATTTCAGAGATGCATTAGAAGACCCCGAAATGCGTGAAAAGCTTTCAGAAGCAAACCAGCAATATGTAGAACGCGTTGCAAAGGAGAAAGAGTTAGAGGAAGAATATAATTCTAACCTTACCGATACTTTGGCCAACTTAGACAAGTTACAGGAAGAAGAGGGTCTTACCGATGAAGATGTTGCAGAAGTAATGGAATTTCTTTCAAACATTGTCAGGGACGGCATTGTAGGAAAGTTCTCTCTTGAAAGCATGGCAATGGCACGAAAGGCATTGCATCACGATGAAAATGTTGCGATAGCTAGTGAAGAGGGAGAAGTACGCGGAAGAAACTCCAAGATTGAAGAGAAGTTGCGCAAGAGAAGTGCAGGAGATGGACTACCGCATCTAGACGGTAAAAACGATACGGCCCCCAAAAGAGAGAAGCAACCAGCGACAATCTTTGACCAAGCACGCTTAGCGCGCTAAGATTAAGCAGAGAATTAGAGAGAATGGCAATAAAAAGAGTACCACCTATAGAAGGACAGCAAATAATACTTGTTACAGGCACTAATGAGCCAACAGTAGGAAGCGCAGGTATCAAGTCTCAATTGTGCGGACAAGTGACAACGGTATCTAGCGTTGCAGAGGCAACAGGAGGGATTAAAGCTGGTAACCTTATTGAGGTGGATGTTTGAGAGTATAATTTTTAAAATTTAGAGAGAATGGCAGAACAGAAAGTGGCCAAAGCTAACGGCCAAGAAGTAGAACTTATGACAGGTGCTAACACTC
>ENA-OWNK01000576-OWNK01000576.1-metagenome-genome-assembly--contig:-NODE-576-length-16983-cov-8.996278_pt1 | contig 16983 bp, 13 predicted proteins | sample MGYA00245343_ERZ651121 | MGnify/ENA primary metagenome ERZ651121 (study PRJEB26857, sample SAMEA4031775) | metagenome | biome: human; feature: oral; material: saliva | place: Philippines | collected 2014... | reverse complement strand
TGATGCGGGCCGGAGATGTGGTGATCATTGCGATCGTGGTTGCTTTTGGGACCGAGGCAGTCGCAGGAAATGCTATCGGAGAGACCCTGACCCAGTTTAATTATATGCCTGTATTTGGAGTGGCCACAGCGACGGTTATGCTCGTAGCACGGAGCCTGGGTGAAGGTGATCTTGAGCAGATTGCCCGCCTTCGAAAGCAGTCTTACTGCTTGTCCTTTGTATTAATGTTACCTATTGCCTTGGGAATCTTTTTTTGGGGCACCCTTCTGACCCATCTCTACACACAAGATACAAAAGCAGTAGAAGCTAGCCTGTCGGTTGTCCTCTTTTCTTTGTTGGGAACGCCGTTTACAGCAGGAACGGTCATCTATACAGCTGTTTGGCAAGGCTTGGGAAATGGGAAACTTCCATTTTATGCAACGACGATTGGCATGTGGGTCATTCGAATTGGAGCCGGTTATCTGCTTGGAGTAACCCTTGGCTTTGGCCTTCCAGGGGTCTGGACGGGGACCTTGCTAGACAATGGTTTCCGTTGGCTATTTTTGAGTCAGCTATATAGACGAAAAGTAGGAGAGAAGAAAAAATGACAAAACGAGCCTTTATTTGGGATTTGGATGGGACCTTGCTGGATTCCTATGATGCTATTTTAGCAGGTCTTGAGGAGACCTATGCAACTTATCAGCTTCCCTTTGACCGAGCCAGCATTAAAGATTTCATCTTGAAGCATTCGGTTCAAGATCTTTTAGTAGCCGTGGCGGAGGAGTATCATCTGGATGTGACCGACTTAAATCATCGCCGAGCAGAAAGTCTAGCGGAGAAAAATGCCCAAGTCCTTCTGATGGATGGGGCGCGTGATGTCCTATCCTGGGGACAAGAAGCTGGAATTGAGCAGTTTGTCTATACCCATAAGGGAGAGAATGCCTTTGTCATCCTGCGGGACTTGGGTTTGGAATCTTTTTTCACAGAGATATTAACTAGTCAAAGTGGTTTTGCTCGCAAGCCAGACCCAGAAGCTGCCATGTATCTGCTGGAGAAGTACGGGTTGGAGCTAGAAAAGACCTACTATATTGGGGATCGGAGCCTGGATATTGACTTTGCAAGAAATAGTCAGATTCAGAGTATCAATTTCTTGACGTCTGACTATCAAGGCAATCATCAGATGAACACCTTACTAGATATCCCAGCTATTTTAAACGCTGAAAAGAATCTGTAAAGAATTTGTTTTCATTTTGAAATAAAGTCGTAAGCTTTCTTTAAGAAATGTCCGCTATAATAGAGGCATAAACAAAGACCTCCTAACTTTGTTTAGAAAAATCCTAAAACTTTTCTTTTTCATAATAATCTCCCTAAGAGTCGCCCAATCAGGCGGCTTTTTTTGTGTGAAAGAATAGTGCAAGTTCTTTTTCTTGCAAGAGGATATGAAATGCTTTATAATTGATTAGTCAATTATTGATTTATCAAAAATGAATAGAGGAAGGGACATGGCAGAAATAAATGATTTGCTCTACCAACTACGCTTGGCAGATCAATCAACTACGCAACTCTTTGAAAAGCGACTAGGGATTAGCTTAACGCGTTACCAAATTTTGCAGGATTTATTGGAACAAGCGCCTTGCAATCAGATCGCGGTTCAGGAACGTTTGCAAATTGATCCAGCGGCTTTAACCCGGCATTTCAAAATATTGGAAAAGGAAGGATTTGTCCATCGGAGTCGAAATCCAAAAAACCAGCGGGAAATCTTAATTCATTTGACGGATACGGCCTATAATCGTTTGGTCAAACATCCTCCTCGCCATCATGTGGCGGTGAAAGAACAGATGAGTCGGATTTTGACTGCTCAAGAACAAGAGCAATTTTCTTACCTGCTGGACAAATTAGTATCTGGCATTGAACAAATAACAGTTGAATAAAAAGGAGAATCTACGATGTCATTACTGACGATTATTTTAGCAAGTCTTGCTGCACTGGAGCATTTGTATATTTTTTATTTGGAGAGCATCAGAACCACATCTGATACCACAAGTCGGGTTTTCAACATGGATAAAGAAGAACTCGCTCGTCCATCTGTGACCTCTTTATTTAAGAATCAAGGGATATACAATGCCTTGATTGGAGTGTTCCTCTTGTATGGATTGTTTGTTTCTAAAAATAGTGAAGTTGTTACGATTTTTGTGCTTTTTATTATTGGAGCTGCAGTCTACGGTGCGATGACAGCTAATAAAAAGATTATCTTGACCCAAGGTGGCCCTGCAATTTTGGCTTTGTTGAGTATCTTATTTTTGGGATAAAAAGGACGGGCTGCTAGGGCTCTTTGAGCTGATTTTATTAAATTAGTGTAGAAAAAAGTATAAAAAAAGACTAAAATTTTTATTGACTTTCTAAGAAAAAGGGTTATAATGGTAGCAACAGAAAAGTAATGAGTCAGCTATTTCCAGGGAGCTTGTGGGAATTGTGAACAAGCAATAGCGACTGATGAAAATTGGACTGTTATGATCAATGAATTCTAACCCATGTGAATTCGGTTGGCACCCCTTACCGTGCAACTCCTTGATAGAGGAGATAGAGATGTAGGGAAAGACCAGCTATTTTTCCCTATAAAAGAGGTGGCACCGCGGACACTACGCCCTCACACAGTTTTTGTGTGAGGGCTTTTCTATGTGCCTTAGCGAGCGAAGCGAGCTTAGGCACATTGATCCCAAAGCGCAAACAGAGCGATGGGATAACCTTAATAGCCTTAGCAAGCGAAGCGAGCTTAGGCACATTGATCCCAAAGCGAGAATTGGGCGATGGGATACCCTTGATCGCCTTAGCAAGCGACGTTACGATTCATTAGAAAAAGAGTTCTAAAAGAGAGGTTTCTGATATGAAAAAAGTTTTATCTGCTGATGTGTTGAGTCCAATTTTGGCTTATATGCGTTTGGATGCGCCCCATAAAATGATCTTGGAGTCGATCCCTCGTGAAAAAGAGAATGCGCGTTTTTCAATTGTAGCCTATCGGCCAGTCAGTGAAGTCAAGTTTGAAAATGGCGTCCTCTATTACAATGATCAAATTGTTGAAGAGGATCCTTTGGACTTTTTGAATCGCATCACGGTCAAAACGAAAACTTCTGAAGAGCTTCCTTTTAACGGTGGGGCGATTGGATTTGTCGGCTATGACTTGATTGGTCTCTATGAGAACATTGGTTCCATTCCTGAAGATACGATCGGCACACCAGATCTTCACTTTTTCTTATATGAAAGCTATGTGATTTTTGACCACAAAAAGGAAAAGGTCTATGTGGTGGAAGAGAACCTCTATAGTGGACGGAGTGAAGTAGAGCAAGCGTCGAGCTTGGAGCAAGTGTTAGCACAATTGGCAAGACCTGCAAAAGAAGAGTTTCAGGACAAGGACCTGCATGCGCTTCATTTCCACAATCATTTGGAGCAAAAAGAGTTTGAGGAAATGGTGGCCCTAGCGCGGGACTATATTCGAAAAGGAGATATGTTCCAATGCGTGCTCAGTCAACGTTTTTCAGCTGATTTTTCAGGTAAACCATTGGATTATTACCGCAATTTGCGCGTGACCAACCCTTCGAATTATCTCTACTTTTATGATTTTGGGGAGTACCAAATTATCGGTGCCAGTCCAGAAAGTCTGGTGTCAGTCAAGGACCGAGTGGTGACAACCAATCCCATTGCGGGCACGCGTCCCAGAGGGATCGATGAAGAGGCTGATCGGCAATTGGCAGCTGATTTGGCAGGGGATCCAAAAGAAGTCGCAGAACACCGGATGTTGGTGGATCTAGGGCGCAATGATATTGGTCGTATCGCTCAAAATGGGTCAGTTGAAGTGACCAAATATATGGAAGTGGAATTCTTCCGTTATGTCATGCACCTGACCAGTGTGGTCAAGGGTCAATTACTTCCTGGACTAGCCTCCATTGAGGCTCTGAAGGCAACTCTTCCAGCGGGGACCGTTTCGGGTGCTCCCAAGATTCGAGCTATGAAGCGAATCTATGAGGCAGAAAAAGAGAAACGAGGCGTCTATGCGGGGGCTATTGGCTATCTCTCTGTGACGGGGGATCTCGATTTTGCTATTGCGATTCGAACCATGATCCTCAAAAATAAGAAGGCTTATGTGCAGGCTGGAGCAGGAATTGTTTATGATTCGATCGCTGAAAATGAATACCAAGAAACCGTCAATAAGGCAAAATCGATGACAAGGATTGGAGAAGAAGGATGATTTTATTAGTAGATAATTACGATTCATTTACCTACAATTTAGCACAGTATATCGGAAAATTTGATGAGGTCCAGGTGCTTCGAAATGATGATCCGGATTTGTACCAAGTTGCCCAAGAAGCAGATGCCTTGGTCTTTTCTCCAGGTCCAGGTTGGCCAAAGGATGCGGGCAAGATGGAGGAGATGATCCGAGATTTCGCGGGGGTCAAACCAATCTTGGGGATTTGCTTGGGGCATCAAGCGATTGCAGAAGTTTTTGGAGGGCGCTTGGGATTGGCCCCACAGGTCATGCATGGCAAACAAAGCCAGATCCAGCTAGAAGCTCCCTCTCCGCTGTACGCGGGTGTCGCAAAAGAAGTCCCAGTCATGCGCTACCATTCGCTGACGATTAAAGCCATGCCAGAGGATTTTGTCATTACCTCTCGGACGACAGATGATCAAGCGATTATGGGAATTCAACACCGCAGCTTACCGATTTATGGTTTTCAATACCATCCAGAAAGTATCGGGACGCCAGATGGGCTCAAGACCATCGAAAATTTTGTCAAACTAGTCAAGGAGCGGAAGATGAAACAAGTGCTTGCAAAAGTAGCGGAAGGAATGGATCTAACCAGTGCAGAGTTAGAAGCTGCTATGGAGGAAGTCGTTGCTGGTCGTGCTTCAGAAGCACAGGTGACGGCCCTTCTTCTAGGTCTCAAAATGAAGGGAGAAACGGTTGAAGAGCGGACGGCTATTGCAAAAGTGATGCAGGCCTATGCAGTTGCCATTCCTACAGAAGTTCAAGGAGCAATGGACAATTGTGGAACTGGGGGTGATCGTTCGTATAGTTTCAATATTTCAACAACAGCTGCCTTCGTCCTTGCTGGTGGTGGCATCAAGATGGCGAAACACGGCAATCGCTCGATCTCTTCTAAATCTGGTTCTGCGGATGTGCTAGAAGCGCTAGGGATTAACCTTGATTTGGGTCCAGAAGACTTGGGAAGAGTGTTTGAAAAGGCGGGGATTGTCTTCCTATTTGCCAAAAATCTGCATCCTGGCATGCGCTATATTATGCCCGCTCGCTTGGCACTAGGGGTTCCAACGGTGATGAACTTAACTGGTCCTCTTATCAATCCGATTCCTCTAGAAACCCAGCTATTGGGAACCAGTCGTCCAGATATGCTGGAAAGTACGGCGGAGATTCTAAAGAATTTGGGTCGGAAACGCGCAGTGGTGGTGAGTGGTCCACAAGGTTTAGACGAGGCAGGTCTTGATGGGGAAACTCAGCTCGCTATTTTGGAAAATGGACAGGTGACCTTATCTAGCTTTCAACCAGAAGATATAGGAATGGAGCGCATTGAAATTGATCAAGTACGAGGTGGAGACGCCAAACGCAATGCAGAAATTTTGCTCAGTGTCTTGAAGAATGAAGCGAGTCCCTTCTTAGAGGTGACTGTCTTGAATGCTGGCCTTGGTTTTTATGCCAACGGCAAGGTAGATTCTATCAAGGAGGGAATTGCCTTGGCACGTGAAGTGATTGCCAGTGGGGCTGCCTTTGAGAAATTGAGATTATTACAGGAGTATCAAAAATGAGTCAAGAATTCTTGCCAAAGATTCTAAAGGAAAAGGCGCGTGAAGTGGCTGCGATGAAAGAAGAGGAAGTCCAACCTTTGCGCGAGACCTACCGCCTGTATGATTACCTAAAGAGTCATCCAGAAAAGCTTCAGGTCATTGCGGAAGTGAAAAAGGCCAGCCCGAGTCTGGGAGATATTCATGTCGATGTGGATATCGTCGCGCAGGCTAAGACTTACGAAGAAAATGGGGCAGTGATGATTTCTGTCTTGACCGATGAAGTGTTTTTCAAGGGCAGTATCGAGTATCTCCGGGAAATATCTAGTCAAGTACGTATCCCCACCCTCAACAAAGATTTCATTGTAGATGAAAAGCAAATAATTCGGGCGCGAAACGCAGGGGCGACCGTGATCTTGTTGATAGTTGCAGCCTTATCAGAAGCTCGTCTGAAAGAACTCTTCGATTTTGCGACCCATCTTGGCCTTGAGGTCTTGGTGGAAACCCATAATCTGACAGAACTAAAGGTCGCTCACCGGATTGGGGCTCAGATCATCGGGGTCAATAATCGCAACTTGGTGACCTTTGAGACAGATCTTCATACTAGTCTTGAATTGGCGACAAGCTTTGAACAAGAACCGGTTTACATCTCTGAGTCTGCTATTTTCACAGCAGCAGACGCGCGCATGCTGGCTCCTTATTTTAATGGCATTCTCGTTGGGACAGCTCTCATGAAGGCAGACAATGTGGCTGAAAAAGTAAAGGAGTTGCAGATTGACAAAGGTTAAAATTTGCGGATTGTCCACTCCAGAAGCCGTGAAGACGGCTGTTGAAGCTGGTGCAGATTATATTGGTTTTGTTTTTGCACCAAGCAAACGGCAAGTCACGCTGGAGCAAGCTCGGCAGTTGGCTACAGGGATTCCAAAGGGGGTTCAAAAAGTCGGTGTTTTTGTATCACCACAAAGAGAAGAAGTGGAGCAAGCTTGCCAAGTTGTGGGCTTGGACCTGATACAAGTGCATGGACCGATAGATGATACCATCTTGCAAGACCTTCCCCAACAGACGATTCGCGCTGTTCAAGTGGGAAAAGACGCGGCTCTTCCTGAGACCAGTGCCGATTATCTGCTCTTTGATGCTCCTGTAGCAGGAAGTGGAGAGACTTTTAACTGGCAAGAACTCGAAACCCAAAACTTCACAAAGCCTTTCTTTATTGCAGGAGGCTTGACAGCAGACAATGTAGCAGATGCCATTCGCTTCTTTCATCCTTATGCGGTGGATGTATCCAGTGGGGTCGAGACAAATGGAATAAAAGATCAAGAAAAGATAAAACGATTTATAGAAAGGGTCAAGCATGGCATATAAACAACCAGATAAAAACGGATTTTACGGGCGGTTCGGGGGACGATTTGTCCCTGAAACCTTGATGACAGCAGTTTTAGAATTAGAAGAAGCCTACAGAGAAAGTCAAGCAGATCCTTCTTTTCAAGCAGAATTGGATCAGCTTCTGAAACAATATGTCGGTCGGGAAACACCGCTCTATTACGCTAAGAATCTAACCAAGTATGTCGGTGGAGCCAAGATCTTTCTTAAAAGAGAAGACCTCAACCACACAGGGGCTCATAAAATTAATAATGCCCTAGGACAGGTTTTATTGGCACACCGGATGGGCAAAAAGAAGATCATCGCAGAAACAGGGGCTGGACAGCACGGTGTTGCAACGGCAACGGCTGCTGCTTTATTTGATATGGAATGTACCATCTACATGGGAGAAGAAGATGTCAAACGCCAAGCCCTCAATGTCTTTCGGATGGAATTGTTGGGCGCCAAGGTTCAATCAGTAACAGATGGGTCGCGTGTTCTCAAGGATGCGGTCAATGCTGCCCTCAGAGCCTGGGTAGCAAATGTGGAGGATACCCACTATATCATGGGTTCTGCTCTAGGACCTCATCCATTCCCAGAAATTGTCCGTGATTTTCAAAGTGTCATCGGCAGGGAAGCCAAACGCCAATTTGCAGAGCAAAATGATGGTGCGCTACCAGATGCAGTCTTAGCCTGTGTAGGAGGTGGATCGAACGCCATTGGGCTCTTCTATCCTTTTGTTGAGGATACCTCTGTTGCCATGTATGGGGCAGAAGCTGCTGGCCTTGGGGTAGATACAGACCAGCATGCAGCAACCTTGACCAAGGGGCGTCCGGGAGTCCTTCACGGCGCCTTGATGGATGTTTTACAGGATGCGCATGGACAGATTTTAGAAGCTTTCTCGATTTCAGCAGGTCTCGATTACCCAGGGATTGGGCCAGAGCATTCTTATTTCCATGAAATCAAGCGGGCGACCTATGTGCCTGTGACAGACCAAGAAGCACTAGAAGCTTTTCAAGTGCTTTCAAAAGTAGAAGGAATCATTCCAGCTCTGGAATCGAGCCATGCTATCGCCTATGCGGTGAAATTGGCCAAGGAGATGGGGCCTGAAAAATCCATGATTGTTTGCTTATCAGGTCGTGGGGATAAAGATGTGGTACAAGTCAAAGACCGCCTAGAACAAGAGAGAGGAGAGTAAGATGGGAAAGACCTTAACAGAGCATTTACAAAAGCTGAAAGACCAGCAGCAAGGGATCTTTGTTCCTTATATCATGGCAGGAGATCATGAAAAAGGCCTGGCAGGTTTGCAGGAAACCATCCAATTTTTGGAGGAGCTTGGTGTCTCAGCCATTGAAGTTGGCATTCCTTTTTCAGATCCGGTGGCAGATGGCCCTGTGATTGAAGAGGCAGGATTGCGCAGTTTAGCCCATGGGACAACGACAGAGGGTCTGGTGCAAACGATCCAGCACTTGGAGACAAGTGTTCCTTTGGTTATCATGACCTATTTCAACCCCTTGTTCCAATATGGGCTCGAAAACTTTTTTAGAGATGTAGAAGGAACAGCGGTCAAGGGAGTGATTATTCCGGATCTTCCTCATGAGCATGCGGATCTGGTAGAGCCTCTATTAGTGGATAAAGACATCGCTTTGGTGCCGCTAGTGAGCCTAACCACAGGAATCGAGCGCCAAAAGAAATTGATCCAAGATGCAGAAGGATTTATCTATGCCGTTGCTGTCAATGGAGTGACGGGGAAAGCTGGTAGCTATCGAGATGATTTGGATCACCACTTGGCCCAATTACACGAAATAGCATCCATTCCTGTTTTAACAGGTTTTGGAGTTTCCAGCATGGAGGATGTTCACCGTTTCAACAAGGTCTCAGATGGGGTTATTGTGGGGTCTAAAATCGTTAAGGCTCTCCACCAAGGGGAGACAGACGCCATCGCACGTTTTATTTCTCAAGCAGTGAAGGGCTAGAAGGTTCATTCCATTCATCATCAGCTTGATTCTCCTAGATCAAGCTCTTTGTCTACTATTTTAAACATTCCCCTCGTTTGTCTTTACAAACGAGGCTTTCTCGTTACAATAGAGGTAGTAACAAGAAAAGAGGAGAAGAGAATGATAAGCCTTGAAGAGATTGATCAAGTTGTCCAGTCAGGTCCTTTTGAACCAACCTGGGACTCTCTTAGCCATCAAGTCTGTCCAGATTGGTATCGAGATGCCAAATTTGGAATATTTATCCACTGGGGGGTCTACAGTGTACCTGCCTTTGGTTCGGAATGGTATTCGCGAAATATGTATATCCAAGGGAATCCTTGCTATGACTATCATAGAGAGCATTTTGGAGACCAGGCTAGCTTTGGTTATAAGGACCTCATTCCTCTATTTACAGCCGATCGTTTTGATCCGGCATCTTGGCTAGATCTCTTTCAAAAAGCGGGAGCTCAGTATCTTTTCCCAGTTGCGGAGCACCACGATGGCTTTCAGATGTATGCCTCTACTCTCTCGTCTTATAATAGCTTAGAAATGGGGCCGAGACGAGATGTTTTAGGGGAGTTGAGGGAGGAAGCAGAAAAACGTGGCCTGCACTTCTGTACGTCCTCTCACCGGGCAGAACACCAGTTTTTCTTTTCACATGGCAAGGAATTCACTAGTGACATTCCGCAAGAAGTCCCAAGAGACAGCCTTTATTGGCCAGCGGAGCCAGAGCCCAAGGATCATTTTGATCTGACTTCCAAGCCTTATCCAAGTAAAGAATTCTTGGAAGACTGGCTTTTGCGAACCTGTGAACTGGTGCGGGACTACCAGCCAGAGCTCCTTTATTTTGACTGGTGGATCCAGCATGAGAGCTTCCGTCCCTACTTGATGCGCTTTTTGGCTTATTATTACAATCTAGCAGCACAAGAGGATCGCAAGGTGGCTGTTTGTTACAAACAGGATGCCCTCCCTTTCGGTTCAGGAATCGTCGAGATGGAGCGGGGAGGATACGGAGAGACGCAAGCCTTTCCGTGGCAAATGGATACCGCGATCGCCCGTAATTCTTGGTGCTATACCCAGGATCTAGCCTACAAGACCAGTAAGGAATTGCTGCAAAATTTAGTTGATGTTGTGGCAAAAAATGGCAATCTTCTGCTCAATATTGGGCCCAAGGCAGATGGCACTATCCCTGAGCAAGACCAAGACATCCTCACAGAGATCGGGGACTGGCTGGCGGTAAATGGAGAAGCCATTTATCAGAGTCGGCCTTGGCGGGTGTCATCGGACGGACCGACCGAGGCCCAGGAAGGTTCCTTCTCAGACGGGCAAGCGCCACTCTATACCAGCCAAGATTTCCGCTATACCATGCGTGAAGGCCTGCTTTATGCTATCCAGCTGGAACCAAGTGGAAGGACAGAAGAGCTGACCTTGCCGTCTCTCGCCTATGATCTCAAGCAACCGAGAATTCTTCATGCGCGCATTCAAAAGGTAGAGCTCCTTGGAGAAAGTCAGCTTCTTTCTTGGAGCCAAGATGAGACAGGGCTCCATCTTCAGTTACCAGCTTGTAGCAAAAAACAACCGCGTGTTTTGCGCCTCAGCTTTTAGTTTTCTTGAAGCTTTCTATAAGGAATCGTTTAGGTTTCTCTTGTATACTGTACTCATCCAATAAGAAATGAGGTACAGAAAATGAAAATCTCAGTTAATTATCCAAAACGCTTTAAGAAATTGCCACAACAAGGTTCTTGTTACGGCGAATAAACACTTCTCTTCATTTTTCATAAGAAACTCCTAAAGAAGGCTCTACCCGAAAGGGTAGAGTTTTTATGTACCAGAGACCTTGTGATTCGTGGTATAATAGGCCTATGGAAAAAAAGAATAAATTACTACTCATCGACGGGTCTTCCGTCGCTTTTCGTGCCTTTTTCGCACTCTATAATCAAATTGATCGCTTCAAAAATGCCAATGGTCTGCATACCAATGCGGTCTATGGCTTTAATCTCATGTTGAGCCATCTCTTGGAGCGCATCCAACCGACCCATGTCCTCGTTGCTTTTGATGCAGGAAAGACGACTTTTCGGACGGAGATGTATGCCGACTACAAAGGGGGCCGTGCAAAAACTCCAGATGAGTTCCGTGAGCAGTTTCCTTTTATTCGTGAACAACTGGATCATTTGGGAATCCGCCATTATGAGCTAGCTCAGTATGAAGCGGATGATATTATTGGAACGCTGGATAAGATGGCAGAAACTACCTCGGTGCCATTTGATGTGACCATTGTCTCTGGGGACAAGGATTTGATCCAGCTGACGGATGACAATACGGTGGTTGAAATCTCCAAAAAAGGGGTGGCAGAGTTTGAAGAATTCACTCCAGCCTATCTGAAAGAAAAGATGGGACTGACACCAGAGCAATTTATCGACCTCAAGGCCTTGATGGGAGATAAATCGGATAATATCCCAGGTGTTACTAAGATCGGAGAAAAGACCGGGATCAAACTACTCCTAGAGTACGGTTCTCTCGATGGTATTTACGAGCATATCGACGAGATGAAGGCTTCTAAGATGAAGGAAAACCTCATCAACGAAAAGGAGCAGGCCTATCTGTCTAAGACTCTCGCAACCATCGATACCAATGCGCCTATTGAAATTGGGCTGGACGATATCACCTATTCGGGTCCTCATCTAGAAAATCTTGCCAAGTTTTATGAGGAGATGGGCTTCAAGCAACTCCGTCAGGCCTTGGATCTCAGTGGAGAAGAAGCAGCTCCTGTAGCTATTGACTATACAGAAGTCGAGCAAGTCACTTCAGATATGCTCACGGAAGATAGTTTCTTCCATTTTGAGATTTTTGGGGACAATTACCATACGGAACCCATCATCGGTTTCGCATGGGGGACCAAAGGTCAGCTCTACGCGAGTACAGATACTGGTCTTTTACAAACACCGATTTTCAAAGAATTTCTCGAAAAAACGCCCCTCAAGGTCTATGACTTCAAGCGGGCCAAGGTCTTGCTCAGCCACTTGGGCATTACCCTTCAAAATCCCGCGTTTGACAGTCGATTGGCCAAGTATCTCTTGTCGACCGTAGAGGACAATGAAATTTCAACCATTGCGAGTCTCTATAGTCAGATTGCGCTACCGCTGGACGAAGTCGTTTATGGCAAGGGAGCCAAAAAAGCTATCCCAGAAAAGGCGGTCCTATTAGAGCATTTGGCACGGAAAGTCGCTGTTTTACTAGACACGGAAGAGCCCATGGTAGAGCAGTTGCAGGCCCATGACCAACTAGATTTGCTCTATGATATGGAGCAACCGCTAGCAGCTGTTTTGGCCAAGATGGAAATCGCGGGGATCAAGGTAGAGCGTCAGACCCTAGAAGACATGCAGGTGGAAAACGAAATGGTCTTGGAGCGCTTGACCCAAGAAATCTACGAGCTTGCAGGAGAAGAGTTCAACATCAATTCTCCAAAACAATTGGGCGTCATCCTCTTTGAAAAATTGGAACTCCCTCTTGAATACACCAAGAAGACCAAAACCGGCTATTCAACAGCTGTTGATGTCTTGGAACGCCTGGCTCCAATTGCACCGATCGTGTCTAAGATTCTTGAATACCGCCAAATTGCTAAGATCCAGTCAACCTATGTCATCGGTCTTCAAGATTGGATTTTGGAAGATGGGAAGATCCATACCCGTTATGTACAGGATTTGACGCAGACAGGCCGCTTGTCCAGCGTGGATCCCAACCTGCAAAACATTCCTGTCCGTTTGGAGCAAGGCCGTCTTATTCGTAAGGCCTTTGTCCCAGAAGAGGAAAACAGTGTCTTGCTGAGTTCGGACTATTCACAGATCGAATTGCGCGTCTTGGCCCATATTTCGGGAGATGAGCATTTGATTGATGCCTTTAAGCATGGGGCAGATATCCATACATCGACTGCTATGCGCGTCTTCAATATTGAAAAACCAGAAGACGTGACGCCGAATGACCGGCGAAATGCCAAAGCAGTAAACTTCGGTGTGGTTTATGGAATTTCCGACTTTGGACTGTCTAATAACCTAGGGATCAGTCGAAAAGAAGCCAAGGCATACATTGAGACCTACTTCGAACGCTACCCTGGCATCAAGGACTATATGGAGAGAGTGGTACGGGAAGCGCGTGACAAAGGCTATGTAGAAACTCTCTTCAAGCGTCGTCGGGAGATTCCAGATATCAATTCTCGCAACTTCAATGTTCGAGGCTTTGCGGAGCGGACAGCTATCAACTCACCCATCCAAGGATCTGCAGCAGACATCTTGAAAATTGCTATGATCCACTTGGACCAAGCGCTAGAAGCAGGAGCATACAAGACCAAGATGCTTCTTCAGGTGCACGATGAAATCGTTCTGCAAGTACCAAGTGATGAACTGGTAGCGATTAAAGAACTCGTCAAAGAGACTATGGAATCCGCTATCGAACTTGCAGTTCCACTAGAAGCTGATGAGAATGAAGGCAAAACATGGTATGAAGCCAAATAAAATTGAGTTTGTTCAAAACAGAAAGCGGTAGGAGACTTTTCAGTTTCCTACCGCTTTTAACGACAAACACTTGCAATGCCTTCCGTATTGTTATACTATTTAAAGAAAGGAAACGCATACAAAAGGAGATTCTTATGGCTTATTCATTTCGCAATCCTAGTGATGGCATTATCAAACATTACCTAGAAACCAGCAAGATCATCGCTGTAGTTGGATTATCTGACCGTGAAGATACGACCAGTCATCGTGTCAGCAAGGAGATGCAAGAGCGGGGCTATCGGATTATTCCCATCAATCCTCGTGCTGCAGGAGGCCAGATCCTTGGAGAAACGGTGTATGCTAGCTTGCAGGAAATTCCTTTCCCAGTAGATATCGTTGATGTGTACCGTCGCAGTGAGTTTTTACCAGATGTGGCACGTGATTTTATTGAGACGGATGCGAAAATTTTCTGGGCACAATTGGAGCTGGAAAATCAAGAAGCAGAAGAAATCCTTCGTGGAGCTGGACGAGAAGATATCGTCATGAACCGCTGTATCAAACGGGAACACACCCGACTGCTCTTAGGAGACTCCCTATACGGTTTATAAATGATAAACAATTGAATAGAAGAAAACCCCAGCTTGCTGGGGTTTTCTTCTTACTCTTATTCAGTTTCATGGCTTGGATGGTCTGTAAAATGGCGCGGCCCTTGTTTAATCTGCTTGATTTGATCATAAAAGGCAATTTGGCAGTTGATAAAGTAAGGCATGGTATAAAAGCCGATGACATCGCGCGTGAAGTAATTCAAGAAGTACCAACCAACCAAGGTTAGATCGAGCACCAAGCGATTGCTGCGGAACCCTTTCATGGTTTCACGACTTTGGCGAAGGACTCCAAAGGCTCCCTTGTAGTCGCCGTCTCGTAATTGCTCATAGAGGATCAATTCGACCAAGCTGAGACTGTAGTATTGTGGCAGATAAAAGAGGAGGCCAATCAGGCCAAGTACAACACCAGCAGTCATCAGAGGCATTTGTTGCATGAGAGATTGGAATTCAGGACTAGAAGCACTCAGGGTGCTAGGGTTGCTCACCTTATCGTAGATCGCCAAAAATCGAATGCTAGCGTAGGTGCTGATGAGACTCCCCACATAGAGGATGATTCCCCATAAAAAGAGGACGACTTGCTTTAAGATCAAGGTGGCAAATACAGAGGTAAAGCGGTCTTGTTTAAAGATATCTAAGACGCGTGTTCGGTGTTCGATCTTGGGATTAATCGTATCTAAATAGCTAAAAGTCGCACCAACCACTAAAATGGAGATGACAAAGGAGACGACAGAAGGAAAGAGCTGCCGCTGGATCATGTAGATACTTGCTTGCAGCAAGGTCATATCCGGTAGTAGATCGATCAGATCTTGCCCACTTAAGAGAAAGTTAGCAAGAATGGTCAACAGGACCGGAAGAGCAAAAAGGATAGCTAAGCCCGGTTGCTGGACTTGCATGGTACGTGCCCGGAGGCGAATCAGTTTAAGGTTCATAGATGACACTCTCTTCATAGTAGTACTTTTTATTATAACATAAGTCCGTGACAGAGCCGGTAAAATTTGGTACAATCGTACAGGTGCTCACAGGAAAACTGTGACAGGAATAAGAAGGCTGGGACTGTTTTTCCCAGTACGGAGGTAACCATGACAGATTCACCGATTCAATATCGATTAATCAAAAAAGAAAAGCATACAGGTGCTCGTCTGGGAGAAATTATCACCCCTCACGGGACCTTCCCGACCCCAATGTTTATGCCTGTAGGGACTCAGGCAACCGTTAAGACCCAATCGCCAGAAGAACTCAAGGAAATGGGTTCCGGAATTATCTTGGCCAACACCTACCATCTCTGGCTTCGTCCCGGGGATGATCTAGTCGCAAAAGCAGGAGGACTGCACCAGTTCATGAACTGGGACCAGCCCATTTTGACAGATAGTGGAGGCTTTCAGGTCTATTCATTAGCGGATACCCGCAATATCACCGAAGAAGGGGTAACCTTTAAAAACCACCTCAACGGCTCGAAAATGTTCCTTTCTCCAGAAAAGGCCATTTCCATCCAAAACAATCTAGGGAGCGACATCATGATGTCCTTTGATGAATGCCCTCAGTTCTATCAGCCCTATGATTATGTGAAAAAATCGATCGAACGGACCAGTCGTTGGGCAGAACGTGGCCTGAAGGCTCACCGTCGCCCTCATGATCAAGGTCTTTTCGGGATTGTCCAAGGGGCTGGATTTGAAGACTTGCGCCGTCAGTCTGCCCAAGATTTGGTCAGCATGGACTTCCCAGGTTATTCCATCGGTGGCTTAGCTGTTGGGGAAAGCCATGAAGAGATGAATGCCGTGCTTGATTTCACTACTCCGCTCTTACCAGAAAACAAGCCACGCTATCTCATGGGAGTAGGAGCTCCAGACAGTCTGATCGATGGCGTTATTCGTGGAGTGGACATGTTTGACTGTGTCTTGCCGACGCGGATTGCGCGAAATGGTACCTGTATGACTAGTCAAGGACGCCTAGTAGTGAAAAATGCGCAATTTGCAGAAGACTTTACACCGCTAGATCCCGAATGTGATTGCTACACTTGTAAGAACTATACCCGAGCTTACCTTCGCCACCTCCTCAAGGCAGATGAGACCTTCGGCATTCGCTTGACAAGCTACCACAACCTGTACTTCTTGATCAACCTCATGAAGCAGGTTCGTCAAGCCATCATGGATGACAATCTCTTAGAATTCCGTGAGCATTTCGTTGAAAAATATGGCTATAACAAATCAGGACGGAATTTCTAGAAATAGATAAATAGGAAGGAAAAAGACTACAGCCATCTGAGAATAATAGGAATAACTGCTAGACGCAGTGGTTGATTGGTATCTTTGTTCGCTTGTTAAGCTCCAAAGATAACCTAATCAACTGTGCGGGGGCGAGACGACGAACAAATTGGATATAAATTTGTTCTGTCTCGCTCCCTTTTCCTATATAATAGCAACTTTTTTAGCACTCTATTTCTTCCGAAAACACTTTCATCAAAAAAACGAAAAAAATCTTCTCAAATCCCTTGCATTGGGCCTTTGTTTGTGTTAAACTACTATGGTGCTGTGAAAAACAGCTATTAGCTTTGATGCAAGAGGTTGCGACACGCTCGGTTGCATTGCCACGCAACGCGCGTCGGTTTTCTTGTGGAGCTAGCCTATTATCTTAAATAGACGAAAAGGAGAAAAAGATGGCAAACAAAAAAATCCGTATCCGTTTGAAAGCTTACGAACACCGTACGCTTGACACAGCGGCTGCAAAAATCGTAGAATCAGCTACTCGTACAGGTGCACAAGTTGCGGGTCCAATCCCACTTCCAACTGA
>ENA-OWNK01000575-OWNK01000575.1-metagenome-genome-assembly--contig:-NODE-575-length-17001-cov-11.711908_pt1 | contig 17001 bp, 4 predicted proteins | sample MGYA00245343_ERZ651121 | MGnify/ENA primary metagenome ERZ651121 (study PRJEB26857, sample SAMEA4031775) | metagenome | biome: human; feature: oral; material: saliva | place: Philippines | collected 2014... | reverse complement strand
AGCCTAGCCTGTCCGTGCCTTACCTGGGCTTCTACGGCGACTGGGGCAAGCCGGCAATCTTCGACGCACTCGCCTCCGAGGGCTACGGGCACACTCACGCCTCACAGATCGTGAATGGCGCGACCGGCAATCAGCTCGGCTACAACCCCCTTATCAAGGTGGGTGCACGCGAGGGTCGGCCCAACGCCGACCGCTACGTCATCTCGCGCTCCGGGGCTCCAGGTGCGCCCACGATCCTCGAACCGCGCACGGGCACGCTGCGCAGCGTCCACACGCTCACCAGCACATACACGAACGAGGCCGGGGAGAAAGTCGCCTCCGTCACGAACCATCGGAACTGGAAGTCCGTGTATCTGACGAGCACCGAAGAAAACACGTGGGTCGAGGCCTACCACGAGCCCACTGCGCTGGACTCACGCTCTGACGCCTACAAGGACTTGCCCGACGGTGAATACACGCTGACGATTGAGGCGAGCAACGACGGGCCGTCAAGCGCAGAGCAGTCGATCTCCTATAAGTTCCACCTCGACGCGACCGCGCCCGTCATCTCCAACCTGACGTACGGGGGCGAGGGGCCAGACATGGTCATTTCCTTCGACGTCACCGATGCCTCGCCCCTGGCTGGCGTCGATCTGCACGATCCTGCCGACGGCCTGTGGTTCTACCGCCACATTTTCACCCCCAGCGAGGGCAGCGTCGGCGAGGATGGGATCTACAGCTACCACGTGGAGCTGCCCATCATGACGATCATGCAGGCGTGGGAGAATCAGGGCGGAACCGGGGGAGTTGTCGCGCACCCCTACGTGCTTGCATGGGACTACGGCCTGAACCCCTCCGATCTTGTGACCCTGGACCTGCCCACCAATAACAATCCGGACGTCCGGCTTCCCTGCGCCGACCCTGCGGGTGGTTCCTGGGTGAAGGATTCCGTCGGCTGGTGGTACCGCTGCGCGGACGGTGTGACTTACCTGAAGGCGGGTTGGTTCACCGTCAATGGCTCGGAGTACCAATTCGGTCCGTCCGGCTACATGATGACCGGGTTCCTCAAGCGTGTGAGCGGAGAGTGGGTCTACGCGGACCCCGAGGGCGCTCTGGTGGGCGGCTGGGTCCGCGATGGAGTGTATGGAGGACCCTATTGGTATTACCTCGACCCAGCCACGAAGGTCATGCGCACAGGATGGTTGTTCGAGCGCGGTTCCTGGTACTATCTGGGAGTGTCCGGCAACATGCACACTGGATGGATCACGTACGGCAGCTCCTGGTACTACCTGAACTCAACTGGAGCGATGCGCACTGGATGGTTCAACCAGAGGGGCACCTGGTACTATCTGGGGTCCGATGGGGTGATGCTGACCGGTGTGCAAAAGATCAATGGGCGCGCCTATACTTTTGACCCTTCGGGCGCGTTAGTCGGGTGATGTGAGGGGGAGAAGACCGCACAAAGCCTGGGTTCGATGGTGCTTCGTGAGAACATCACCGAACCCAGGCCTTGTCGTTGAAAAAGTGTCGGGATTTTGCAAAAGGACTTCCAGATTCTGCGATAAGTGTTGTACTCTAATTCCGGGTGACCAATAGGTCAGACTTTAGGTAGGCCTGTAAGGGTCCCCAGACGCCAACATTGGAGTTAGACATATGACACTGAAGAAACCGGCGAAACTCATCGCTATCGCCGGCGCATGCGCGGTTGCAGTCGCGCTGCCGACGTCTCTTGCGCTGCCCGGGTCTTTTGGACCCGAGGCTGATTCTGACCCCGAGGCTGCGCAATCCGCAGCCGGAGTGGTCGCGCAGCCTGAGCCCGAGCCTGAACTGCCCGTGGGCAACGCTGAAAATGCGTTGACCTCAGAGGAGGGCGAGCAGGTGGTTGATGGGGAAACTCAGGCCTCCACCGATGACGGATCCTCGCGCGTCGTGGATATGATCGTCCAGCTGAAGGACGGCACCGACACCGCCGCCGCCCTCGCCTCTATCAACGCGGCTGTTGCTGCGGCCTACCCGGATGCCTCCGCCGAGGTGACACGGGAGTACAGCAACACCTTTACGGGCTTCGCGCTGAGCGCCCCCATCGGCTCGATGGATGCGATCCGCGGCGTGAGCGGTGTCCAGAGCGCCTTCATTGATCGCGAGACCCAAGTCAGCGACGATGCAAACGACGACTCTGACGATGCGGGCAGCGGTTCCGCAACGACTGCGTCACGTTCGCAGCACCCCGATAACCTGAGCGCGCAGATCATGATGCACGCTGACAAGGTTACTCAGAAGGGCGAAGGCAAGGTCGTCGCCATCATCGACACGGGCGTGGAAATGAACCACCCCGCATTCTCGGGAGCCCTGCACGGAACTCCCGCGATCGACAGTTCCAAGGGCGCTGCTCTGGCGCGACAGGTGGGCAAGAGCGGCACCTACGTGTCCGAGAAGTTCCCCTTCGCCTACGACTATGCGGACGGTGACAACGATGCCTCCCCGGCTGGTTCTCACGGCACGCACGTTGCCGGCATCACCGCAGCCAACGGTGATCAAATCATGGGTATTGCCCCCGATGCTCAGATCATCGTTGCGAAGGTTGCGCGCAGCCGCGGTGGCGGCATCCCCGACTCCGCGCTGCTCGGAGCCCTGGATGACATGGCGGACATTAAGCCTGACGTCGTGAACATGTCCCTCGGCCGCACGGCCGGCATGGACAGTGCGGCCGACACCCTGTTCGCGGGCGTGTACGAGAAGCTGCAGAACAACGGCACTATCGTCGACGTGGCCGCCGGCAACGAATACTCGGCTGCTTATGGCAACAAGTCGGGCAAGAACCTGCCCTACGCCTCCGACCCGGACTCCTCGACCCTGGGTGAACCCTCCACCTTCGCGCCCGTCGTGTCGGTGGCCTCCATCGAAAACGCGCGGAACGGTCGCGGTGCCTACAAGATGTCTGACTTCAGCTCGTGGGGCGTGTCTCCTGACATGCGCCTCAAGCCTGAGGTGACCGCCCCCGGTGGCAACATCTACTCCTCCGTGCCCGGCGGCGGCTACAAGATGATGTCCGGTACGTCCATGGCAACGCCCCAGATGACCGGTGCCAGCGCCGTCGTACTTGAGCGCGTTCAGAACGACCCGCTCTTCTCGTCGCTGAATGACCGTCAGAAGGTGGATGTTGTCCAGAACCTGATCATGGGAACTGCGGTCCCGGTTGTGGATCCCGGACAGGGTGGCGGTGCCTACTACTCCCCGCGTAAGCAGGGCGCAGGCCTGGCTAACCTTGAGGCTGCCACAAACTCGTCCGTGTACCCGACCGTGAACGGCGCGACCGACGCCTCCCGTCCCAAGGCGGACCTGGGTGACGGCACCAACGGCTGGCACTTCGACGTCACCTTGCACAACGTGTCCGACACTCCTGCTACGTACGAGCTCTCTTCCCAGGCTCTGTCCGAGAACATTGAGGGCGGATTCTTCACCGGTCACTCCACTGACTGGAACGGCAAGGGCGTCAGCGTCTCCTTCTCTGGCTCGAGCGTGACGGTTCCTGCCAAGGGTGAAACCACTGTCGGCATTGATATCAAGCCCGGCAACGAGTTTGCCCAGTACGTCTCCGCCAACGCACCTGCGGGCACCTTCCTGGACGGTTTCGTGCGCTTCACCTCGCGTACGAACGGTCAGCCCGACCTGGGCGTGCCTTTCCTGGGCTTCTACGGATCCTGGGCCAAGCCGGCGATCTTCGACGCGCTCGTTTCCGAGGGCGATGCCCACGCTGCTTCCACGGGCATCTACAACGGTGACCGGGGCGGCCTCCTCGGCTACAACCCCCTCCTCAAGGGGCGGGAACGCCAGGGTCGTCCCAACGCCGAGCGCTACGTGGTCTCCCGTTCCACGGTCTCGGGTGCGCCCACAGCGATCAGCCCTCGCACGGGCACGCTGCGCAGTGTTCACAAGATGACCACCACGTACACGAATGAGGCGGGCAAGAGCGTTGCCTCCTTCACCTCCTTCCAGAACTTCAAGTCGACCATCGATCCTGAAGAAGAACGGATGAGCTGGGTTGAAGAGGGGCAGGAGCCTCGGTCCATCGACCTGAAGGAAGGCAAGTACGCAAGCCTTCCCGACGGCAACTACAAGCTGACGATTGCCGCCAACAACGATGGCCCCTCGTCTACTGAACAGTCCATTACGTACAACTTCCGTATCGACACCAAGGCCCCCGTTGTGGACAGCGCCAAGGTGAATGGTTCCACCCTTTCGGTGGAGCTCAGCGATGAGTCGCCCCTGGCCGGCTTCACGCTGAACGATCCGAATAGCGGTCGCTACATCCACCTCGAGGTTGCTCGTGACGAGAACAGCCAGACCTACGAGAACGGTCGGTACCACTACAAGACCAGCATCGACCTGAACCAGGTTCAGGGTGGCGCCAGCAACAATCCCTACGTTGTCGCGTGGGACTACGGACTCAACCACTCCGAGCCCGTCACGATGAACGGCGGCAAGCCCGGTAACGGTGGCGGTCAGCCCGGTGTCGGCGACGATCAGCCCGGTAACGGTGGCGGTCAGCCCGGTGATGACTGGGGCGACGATCAGCCCGGTAACGGCGGCGGTCAGCCCGGTGATGACTGGGGCAACGGTGGCGGCCAGCCTGGTAACGGTGGCGGCCAGCCCGGTGACGGCTGGGATAACGGCGGCGGTCAGCCCGGTGGTAACCCGGGCAACGGCGGCAACTCCGGTTACTGCGACTTCCTGAACGGATACTGGCTGAGCGATCCGGTCGGCTGGTGGCAGAACTGCGTTGGTGGGAAGAGCCTCCCTCGCAATCAGTGGTCTAACATCGGCGGCAAGGATTATTTCGTCGGACCTGACGGAAACGCGCAGACCGGTTGGCTGAACCAGGGAGACACCTGGTACTACCTGGATCCCAGCAACGGTGGCTCGATGTGCACGGGCACGCGCAACATCGACGGAAAGACCTACACCTTCGATAACTCGGGTGCACTGGTCAAGTGATCTGACAACCGTTGACGACTCACGGCCTGGGCCTGGAAACGCTGACATGACGGCGTTTCCGGGCCCAGGCCCTGTTGATGGACGGGTGCCGTGTCGCCTGTGAAACAGTTGACTGACTTGATGACGCAAGCCGCCCCCCGCTCGTGGTGGAATCGCACCACAACAAGCAGGCAGCTAACACGCAACAAGGCAAAAGAAAGTCGCCTCAACAACTCTCCACATAACACAGGCTGGAGGGTCTGACAGGACGATGCTGACCGATGTGCAAATGATAATGGACGGACCTGTACCTTCGACCCTTCGGATGCCTTGGTGAGGTAGTCTAAGGGGAGAAAATCCTGTAAATCATGGGTTTGATAGTATCTTGCGTGAGGTAGTCGAACCCGGCTTCATTGATGAAAAAGTCTTGGGATTTTTGCCAAAGGGCTTCTAGATTCCGCGATAAGTGTTGTACTCTGACATCCAGTGGCCATTAGGTCGAAGTTTGTGGCAGGCCCGTCCGGGTCTCCCGACACATCATTGGAGTTAGACACATGACACCGAAGAAACCGGTGAAGCTTTTTGCTATCGCCGGCGCATGCGCGGTTGCCATCGCGCTACCCACGTCCCTGGCCATGCCGGGGTCGCTCCTCCACCAGGCCGGCTCTGATGCCGATGCCGCACAGTCCGCACAGTCGGGCGCTGACGAGGCTGCGGCGAGCGAACCCGCTCCCGAACTCCCCGTAGGCGACGTCGACAACGCGCTGACCTCCGCCGACGACGAGTCCCTTCTCGACGAGGAGGTCCCGGCCACGACCGAAGAAGACTCCTCAACCGTCGTGGATATGATCGTCCAGCTTGAGGACGGCACCGACACCGCCGCCGCCCTCGCCTCTATCAACGCGGCTGTTGCTGCGGCCTACCCGGATGCCTCCGCCGAGGTGACACGGGAGTACAGCAACACCTTTACGGGCTTCGCGCTGAGCGCCCCCATCGGCTCGATGGATGCGATCCGCGGCGTGAGCGGTGTCCAGAGCGCCTTCATTGATCGCGAGACCCAAGTCAGCGACGATGCAAACGACGACTCTGACGATGCGGGCAGCGGTTCCGCAACGACTGCGTCACGTTCGCAGCACCCCGATAACCTGAGCGCGCAGATCATGATGCACGCTGACAAGGTTACTCAGAAGGGCGAAGGCAAGGTCGTCGCCATCATCGACACGGGCGTGGAAATGAACCACCCCGCATTCTCGGGAGCCCTGCACGGAACTCCCGCGATCGACAGTTCCAAGGGCGCTGCTCTGGCGCGACAGGTGGGCAAGAGCGGCACCTACGTGTCCGAGAAGTTCCCCTTCGCCTACGACTATGCGGACGGTGACAACGATGCCTCCCCGGCTGGTTCTCACGGCACGCACGTTGCCGGCATCACCGCAGCCAACGGTGATCAAATCATGGGTATTGCCCCCGATGCTCAGATCATCGTTGCGAAGGTTGCGCGCAGCCGCGGTGGCGGCATCCCCGACTCCGCGCTGCTCGGAGCCCTGGATGACATGGCGGACATTAAGCCTGACGTCGTGAACATGTCCCTCGGCCGCACGGCCGGCATGGACAGTGCGGCCGACACCCTGTTCGCGGGCGTGTACGAGAAGCTGCAGAACAACGGCACTATCGTCGACGTGGCCGCCGGCAACGAATACTCGGCTGCTTATGGCAACAAGTCGGGCAAGAACCTGCCCTACGCCTCCGACCCGGACTCCTCGACCCTGGGTGAACCCTCCACCTTCGCGCCCGTCGTGTCGGTGGCCTCCATCGAAAACGCGCGGAACGGTCGCGGTGCCTACAAGATGTCTGACTTCAGCTCGTGGGGCGTGTCTCCTGACATGCGCCTCAAGCCTGAGGTGACCGCCCCCGGTGGCAACATCTACTCCTCCGTGCCCGGCGGCGGCTACCAGTACAAGTCTGGCACGTCTATGGCGACCCCGCAGATCACCGGCGTCAGCGCCGTCGTGCTTGAGCGCGTTCAGAACGACCCGCTCTTCTCCTCGATGAGCGCGCGCCAGAAGGCCGACGTCGTCCAGAACCTCATCATGGGCACCGCTGTCCCCGTCGCCGATCCGAACGCCGGCTCCGGTGCCTACTACTCCCCGCGTAAGCAGGGCGCAGGCCTCGTGAACGTTCAGGCGGCCACGACCTCGTCCGTGTACCCGACCGTCAACGGCGCGACCGACGCCTCCCGCCCCAAGGCGGACCTCGGCGATGGCACCAAGGGCTGGCACTTCGACGTCACCCTGCACAACCTGTCCGGCACGGCGGCGACCTACGATCTCTCCGCTCAGGCCCTGTCTGAGAACATCTCGGGCGGCCTCTTCACCGGCAGCTCCACCGACTGGAACGGCAAGGGCGTCAGCGTCTCCTTCTCCAACAACAGCGTGACCGTCCCCGCCAAGGGCGAGGCTACCGTTGGTATCGACGTCACCCCCGGCAGCCAGTTCGCCCAGTGGGTGAGCGCGAACGCCCCCTCGGGCACCTTCCTCGACGGCTTCGTGCGCTTCACGGCTCGCACGAATGGCCAGTCCGACATGACCGTGCCCTACCTGGGCTTCTACGGATCCTGGGGCACGCCTTCGATCTTCGATCAGATGGTCTCCGAGGGTGACGGCCACGCTGCTTCCTCGGCCATCTACAACGGCCAGAACGGCAGCCTCCTCGGCTACAACCCCCTCGTGAAGGGCAAGGAGCGCGAGGGCCGTCCCAACGCTGACCGCTACGTGGTCTCCCGTTCCACGGTCTCGGGCGCGCCCACGGCTATCACTCCTCGCACGGGCACGCTGCGGTCCGTCCACACGATGACCACGACCTACGCGAACGAGGCTGGCAAGAGCGTCGCTTCCTTCACCTCCACGCAGAACTGGAAGTCGGTGTATAACTCCGACGAGCGGCGGATGACCTGGGTTGAGGAAAACCACGAGTCGCGTTCGATCAACCTCAACGACTACAAGTACTCGAGGCTGCCCGACGGCAAGTACACGCTGACGATTGCCGCCACCAACGACGGCCCCTCGCCGACGAAGCAGTCCCTGACCTACAACTTCCGCGTTGACACCAAGGCGCCCGTCGTCGAGCGTGCCACGCTGAGCAACGGGGGTTCCACCCTCAACGTGGAGATCAGCGACGAGTCACCGCTGGCTGGCTTCACGGTGAACGACCCGAACAGCGGCCAGTACATCTACAGCGACGTCATCCGTAACGACGCTGACCAGACCTACTCGAACGGTCGCTACCACTACACGGCTACCGTCGACATGAACAGGGTGAGCGGCGGCAGCAACAACAAGCCCTACGTGCTTGCGTGGGACTACGGCCTCAACCACTCCAAGGCCACCACGATCGGGACGGCTACCGGCAACGACGGCGGCAACACCGGGGACCAGCCCGGTAATGACGGCGGTAACGGCGGCAACGTGTGTAGCCCCTCCATGGGTGGGCGCTGGGTGACCGACGGCTACCGCTGGGCGTGGCAGTGCAACAACGGTGCGTACCTGCGTAACGGCTGGTACCTCATCGATGGTCGCTACTACTACTTCGATGGCAACGGCTACATGAGCTCCGGATGGGTGCGCGGTAGGGACTCCTGGTACTACCTGGGCAACGATGGTGCCATGCAGACTGGCTGGGTTAAGAGCGATGGTCGCTGGTACTACCTGGGCAACGACGGTGCAATGTACAGCGGCACCCGCACGATCGAAGGACGCTCCTACGAGTTCAGTGATTCTGGCGAGTGGATCAAGTGATCTGACCTCTTCTTCGTGAAACACACCGCCTGGGCCCGGGAACGCTAGTGCGACAGCGTTCCCGGGCCCAGGCCTCGTTCATGGACGGGAGCGATGTCGTTCGTGAAACGGTGTCAAACTCGCGTGTTGTGTCGTGTACCCTACGAAGTAATGACCGACGGGTCGGACTTTGTACTGCGCCCGTGCGGTCTGTCATCAACACATGGGAGTTTTACGACTATGACACCGAAGAAACCAGTGGCGCTGCTTGCGCTCGCTGGGGCGTGCGTGCTCGCGGTCGCGGCTCCGGCTGCCCTTGCGGCACCGCCCGCCCCCGCCCCCGTCACCCCACAGCCCGCGCCGTCCGCGACCGAACCGATCATTCCGGTCGGCGACGTCGACACCGCACTGACCTCGAAGAACGGACAGACCCCGGCCGCTGCGCCGACCCAGGCCTCCGCTGCTGAGGACTCCGCGCGCGTCGTCGGCATCATCGTCGAGCTGACGAGCGGCACCGACCGCGCTGCCGCCCTCGCCGCCATGAACGAGGCCGTGGCTGGGGTTGACCCGGGTGCCTCCGCCGAGGTGAGCCGCGAGTACACCAACGCCTTCAGCGGATTCGCGCTGAAGGCTCCCGCCGGGTCGCTCGACGCGATCCGCGGCGTGAGCGGCGTGAAGGCCGCGTTCCTGGAACGCGAGATCCACGTTGACGATAATGCGACGCCCGACGCTGATAATCTGACGCCCGAGGCCGAGGGCGGTTTCACGGCTGCGCGCCTGGCGGGCCAGAATCCCGACAACCTGAGCGCCCAGCTCATCATGCACGCCGACCAGGTGTCCCAGAAGGGTGCGGGCAAGGTTATTGCCGTCATCGACACGGGCGTGGACATGACCCACCCGGCCTTCGCCGGTGCCCTGTCTGGGACTCCCGCCCTGGATGCGGGAAAGGTTGCCTCCCTGGCCGCTCAGCTGGGTGCGGGCAAGACGGGTACCTACGTCTCCGAAAAGTTCCCCTTCGCCTACGATTACGCGGACGATGACGCCGACGCGTCCCCGGCAGGTTCCCACGGCACGCACGTCGCCGGTATCGCCGCGGGTAACGCCGGTGAAATCATGGGCGTGGCCCCCGACGCGCAGATCATCGTCGCGAAGGTTGAGCGTGACCGCGGCGGTATCCCGGACTCCGCGCTGCTGTCCGCCCTGGATGACATGGCCGTCCTGCGCCCCGATGTCGTGAATCTTTCGCTCGGCCAGACGGCCGGCATGGACAACGATGCCGACAGCGTCTACGCGGGAATCTTCGAGACGCTGCAGGAGAAGGGTGTCGCAGTCGACGCGGCCGCCGGTAACGAATTCTCTGCCGGCTACGGCAACAATTCGGGTAAGAACCTGGCCTACGCCTCCGACCCGGACTCCTCGACCCTGGACGAACCCGCTTCCTACGCCCCCGTGGTTGCCGTGGCCTCCCTCGATAACGTGCTTCAGGCCAACGGCTTCAAGGCGGCTGGACGAGACATCGCCTACCAGCGTGCGCGCGCGGAGAACGGCGACAAGATCGCTGACATCGCCGAGCTGCCCGCTGGCGACTACGAGTACGTTGACGGTGGAATCGCCTCCGAAGACGACGTGAAAGCTCTCAAGGAGAAGTACCCGGACGGACTGGCCGGTAAGTTCGTGCTCGTGTCGCGCGGTAAGCTGACCTTCGACGCTAAGGTGTCGAACCTTGCAGACCTCAAGCCCGCTGGCGTCCTCGTCTACAACAACGTCCCGGGCGACGCGCTCATGGTCATGAGCCTGTCGCCCCTGAGCGTGCCCGCCGGTTTCATGTCGCAGGCCGATGGTCAGGCCATGCTGGCCGCCGCCGACCATCACCTGACCCTCGTTGAGGGCATGACGATCACGCCTAGCGCCAAGCACTCAATGTCCGGCTTCAGTTCGTGGGGCGTCACCCCTGATCTGCGGCTCAAGCCCGAAGTGACTGCCCCCGGCGGCAACATCTATTCCTCGGTGCCTGACGGCGCATACGGGTTCATGTCCGGCACGTCCATGGCGACGCCTCAGATCGTCGGCGTGAGCGCCGTCGTGCTTGAACGTGTTCAGAACGATCCGCTCTTCGCCTCGATGAGTGATCGCGAGAAGGTGGACGTCGTCCAGAACCTCATCATGGGCACGGCCACCCCTGTCGTCGATCCGCTCCAGGACACCGGTGCCTACTACTCTCCGCGTAAGCAGGGATCTGGCCTGGTGAACGTTCTGGCTGCTACGACCTCGTCCGTGTACCCGACCGTGAAGGGTGCCCCCGAACAATCCCGACCCAAGGCCGACCTGGGGGATGGCACGAAGGGCTGGCACTTCGACGTCGTCCTGCACAACCTCTCCGACGCCTCGGCGACCTATGAGATGAACTCCCAGGCGCTCTCCGACATCGTGACGGACGGGTTCTTCACCGAGCAGTCCTCCGACTGGCGTGGCAAGGGCGTGGAGATCGCCTACTCCGGCGCTGCCTCGGCTACCGGCGAGGGCGCGAGCGTCACCGTCCCCGCGAAGGGCGAGGCCACTGTCGGCATCGACGTCACCCCCGGATCCGCGTTCGCCCAGTACGTGACAGACAATGCGCCGTCGGGTACCTTCCTGGAGGGCTTCGTGCGCTTTACCTCGCGCACGCAGGGTCAGCCCGACCTGACCGTCCCCTACGTGGGCTTCTACGGTGACTGGGGTAAGCCCGCGATCTTTGACCAGCTCGCCTCTGAGGGCGATGGGCACATTCTGGCCTCGGGCATCTACGACGGGGCGAACGGCAGTTCGCTCGGCTACAATCCCCTCGACGATGTGACGAAGCGTGAGGGTCGCCCCAACGCCAAGAATTACGTGATCTCCCGCGCCGATTCTGTGTATGCGCCCCATGCCGTGTTCCCTCGAACGGGAACCTTGCGTTCCGTTCACACGATGACGACAACCTTCACGAACGCTGCTGGCGAGGTCGTCGCCTCGTACACGTCTCACCAGAACTGGAAGTCCGCCCTGGACTCGAATGGGGTCATGACTGCGGTGGAGCAAGGCCATGCGTCCAGGGGACTGGACCTGACGTCCGACGAGTTCAAGAACCTGCCCGATGGCACGTACAAGCTGACGATTGCCGCCAGCAACGATGGCCCCTCTTCCGCCGAGCAATCCATTTCCTACGACTTCCGCGTCGACACGAAGGCTCCGGTTCTGGAAAGCGTGAACGTGGACCTCGGGGATGTCGTCGGTCCTACCCTCGACCTGCAGATCAGCGACGAGTCCCCCATTGCGGGCTTTACTGTCCACGATCCCGGCAGTGGCCTGTGGTTCTACCGTGATGTCATTGATAACAGTTCCAATCAGTGGTTCAACAATGGTAGGTACCACTACAGCCTGAGCCTCGGCCTGGGTGAGCTTGAGGACGGGTGGACTGCGCAGGGTGGCACGGGCGACATCGTCGCTCACCCCTATGTCATGGCGTGGGACTACGGCCTCAACCACTCCGAGGCCGTCACGATTGACCTGCCTTCCGACAACGAGGGTCCGATCGCTCCGTGCGTGAGTCCCACGGGCGGACATTGGGCCCACGACTCCACTGGCTGGTGGTACGCCTGTGCGAGCGGCACGGACTACCTCAAGGGCGGCTGGTTCACGATCAACGGCTCCGACTACCTGTTCGGTCCCAACGGCTACATATCCACCGGTTTCCTCCAGCGTCCCTCCGGCGAGTGGGTCTACGCGGACTCCGAGGGTGCTCTGGTGGGCGGCTGGGTTCGTGACGGTGCCTCCTGGTACTACCTTGATCCGGCCACCAAGAACATGCGCACCGGCTGGCTGCTCGACCGCGGCTCCTGGTACTACCTGTCCGACAGCGGTGCGATGGCCGTCGGCTGGGTGCAGGTTGACGGGTCCTGGTACTACATGAACGCCGACGGCATCATGCAGACTGGCTGGGTGAAGGTGGGTTCCTCCTGGTACTACCTGTCCTACTCCGGCGCGATGCTGACCGGCACGCACACGATCAATGGACGTACCTACGTCTTTGATGAGTCGGGCGCGTGGGTCAGGTGATCTGAGCGTCGGCGTCTGACGAATAATCGGCCCGGGCCTCGGAACGTTGTTATGTAAGCGTTTCGAGGCTCGGGTCCGGTTTATTAGTAAAATATTCTTCAATCGTTTCCCAATGTGAAACAAAGTTTGTCATAAGCCTTTTGTCATGTATGTTGGGTGTGGCGGCCGACACGGCGCGGTCTCCTTCACGCCCAAGGGCGGCCGCTTGTCGACACATTGGAGTTACGCACATGACAACGAAGAAACCTACGGCGCTCCTCGCGCTCGTCGGCGCCTGTGCGCTGGCGGTCACGGGACCCGCGTCCCTTGCATCTCCGCCGACGCCCACGGCGCCCCAACCCACCCAGGACGCCCAGGCCTCGTCCCTGCCCGTGGGTGACATCGACACCGCGCTGACCTCGAAGAACGGCGAGACCGCGACGCCCGAGGCGGACGCGACGGTGAACGACCAGGATCCGGCGCGCGTCGTCGGTATCATCGTCCAGCTCCAGGACGGAGCTGACCGCAGCTCCGCGCTCGCCTCCATCAACGAGGCCGTGGCCGGGGCCGTCCCTGGATCCGCCGCCACGGTGGAACGCGAGTATGACAACGCCCTGGACGGCTACGCCCTCAAGGCACCCGCCGGGTCGCTCAGCGCGATCCGCGCCGCGAATGGCGTCAAGGCCGCCTTCATTGAGCGCGAGACCCCCGTCGAGGATGCCGACGACCAGGTCGCTGGCGAGGGAGCGACGAACTCCGCCCGTACCTCAACCCAGGACCCCGCTAACCTCAGCGCCCAGCTGATGATGCACGCCGACCAGATCACCCAGAAGGGCGACGGGAAGGTCATCGCCGTCATCGACACGGGCGTGGACATGACGCATCCGGCGTTCGCGGGCTCCCTCGGGGGGACCCCCGCGCTCTCGGCGGACAAGGTGGCGTCTCTGACCCCCCAGCTGGGCGACGGCAAGACCGGCACCTACGTGTCGGAGAAGTTCCCCTTCGCCTACGACTACGCGGATAACGACCCGGACGCCTCGCCGACCGGACAAGCCGGATCGCACGGCACGCACGTCGCCGGCATCGCCGCGGGCAACGCGGGCGAAATCGTCGGCATCGCGCCCGACGCGCAGATCATCGTCGCCAAAGTCGCGCGCAGCGTCGAGGGCGACATCACCGACTCCGGGCTGCTCGCCGCACTCGATGACATGGTGATCCTGCACCCCGATGTCATCAACCTGTCGCTCGGCCAGCTCGGAGGTATGGACAACGAGGCCGACTCGGTCTACGCGACCGTCTTCAAGAGACTGCAGGACGTGGGCGTGACCGTCAACGCGGCAGCCGGCAACCACTACACGGCCGGATACGGCAATACCTCCGGCAAGAACCTGCCCTTCGCGTCCGACCCGGACTCCTCCACCCAGTGCGAGCCAGCGACCTACTCCTCCGTGGTCTCCGTCGCCTCCGTCGATAACTCGCTGGCGCATAGCGCGTTCACCGTCGGCGACCGCGACATTCCCTTCCAGCGGGCCGGTGGCGCTGACGGTCAGAAGATGCCCGACCTGTCCGACCTGACCGGCGGCCCCTTCGAATATGTCGACGGCGGCATCGGTTCGGCCGAGGACGGCGCCGCGCTCAAGGCCAAGTACCCCGAGGGCCTGGCCGGAAAGATCGTGCTGGTCAAGCGAGGCTCCCTCACCTTCCAGACCAAGTTCGACAACATCGCAGGCTCCAAGCCCGCCGGCTTCATCGTCTACAACAACGTTCCCGGTGACTCCCTCGTCGTCATGAGCCTGGCGACGGACGGCGTGCCCGCCGCATTCATTTCGCAGGCGGACGGCGAGGCCATGCTGGCCGCCGCCGACCACCACCTGAGCGTCGCCCCCGGCAAGGTCGTCGCCCCCAGCTCGAAGTACTCCATGTCGAGCTTCTCCTCCTGGGGCGTCACCCCCGACCTGCGCCTCAAGCCCGAGGTCGCCGCACCCGGCGGCAACATCTACTCCTCGGTGCCCGGAGGCACCTACGAGTTCATGTCCGGCACGTCGATGGCGACCCCGCAGATGGCGGGCGTGAGCGCGGTCGTCCTGCAGCGCGTCCAGAATGATCCGCTGTTCGCGTCCATGAGCGCACGCGAAAAGGTTGACGTCGTCCAGAACCTCATCATGGGCACGGCCGCTTCCATCGCCGACCCGCTCCAGGACACCGGCGACCCGTACTCCCCGCGCAAGCAGGGCTCGGGTCTGGCGAACGTCCTGGCGGCCACGACCTCGTCTGTGTACCCGACCGTGGCGGGTGCCCCCGAGCAGTCCCGGCCCAAGGCCGACCTGGGGGATGGGACCAAGGGATGGCACTTCGACGTCACCCTCCACAACCTCTCCGGCGTCGAGGCCACCTACGTCCTGAACACGCAGGCGCTCTCCGAGTTCGTTGAGGATGGGTTCTTCACCGGCCACTCCTCCGACTGGCGAGGCAAGGGCGTGGACATCGCCTACTCCGGCGCGGCCGTGAGCGGCACCGGCGAAGGCGCGACCATCACCGTCCCCGCCTCGGGCGAAGCGACCGTGGGCGTGGACGTCACGCCTCGCGCCGCCTTCGACTCCTACGTCGCGCAGAACGCGCCCAACGGCACGTTCCTCGACGGCTTCGTGCGCCTCACCTCGAAGACCGACGGTCAGCCCGACCTGACCGTGCCCTACATGGGCTTCTATGGCGACTGGGGCAAGGCCCCCATCTTCGACGCCCTCGCCTCCGACGGGGGAGCGCACACCCTGGCCTCGGGCATCTACAACGGCACCACGGGCCAGCAGCTGGGATACAACCCCCTGGTCAAGGCCGACGCGCGTACCGGCACGCCCAAAGCTGACCGCTACGTCCTCTCCCGCGCCGAGGCCTCGGGCGCTCCCACGGTCCTCGAACCGCGTACCGGCACCCTGCGCAGCGTCCACACGCTCAACACCGTGTACGCGAACGCCGCCGGTGAACCCGTCGCCTCGTACGTGACCCACCAGGCCTGGAAGTCCGGTGTCAACCCCAGCACCGGCAAGATGACATGGGTAGAGGACGGGCACGAGTCCACCGCGCTCGACCTGCGCTCCGACGCGTACAAGAACCTGCCCGACGGCGACTACACGCTGACGCTCTCCGCGCACAACGACGGCCCCTCGCAGGCCGAGCAGTCGATCTCGTACAACTTCAGCATCGACACCACCGCCCCCACGGTCGACACCCTCGCATTCAGCGAGGACGGCGACGCGCCGCACGTCACCATCGCCGTGACCGACAACAAGCCCCTCGCGGGCATCGACCTGCACGACCCAGCAGACGGCCTGTGGTTCTACCGCCACATCTTCTCCGACACCGAGGGTGTCAAGGGAGACGACGGCAAGTACCGCTACGAGCTCAACGTCCCCATGTCCGAACTTTCCCAGGCGTGGACCGATCAGGGCGGATCCGGCGAAGTCATCGCCCACCCGTACCTGCTCGCATGGGACTACGGCCTCAACCACTCCGAGCCGCGCACCGTCGACCTGCCCACCAGCAACGAGGGCGCGAAGCTTCCCTGCACCGACCCCGCGGGCGGACACTGGGCGAGTGACGCCACCGGCTGGTGGTACGTCTGCGCCAACGGCTCCGACTACCTGGCGAGTGGCTGGTACACCATCAACGGCTCCGACTACCAGTTTGGCCCTGCCGGCTACATGATGACCGGGTTCCTCAAGCGCCCCTCCGGCGAGTGGGTGTATGCGGACGCTTCCGGCACTCTGCTGAGCGGCTGGATCCGCGACGGAGGTTCCTGGTACTACCTGGATCCCGCCACGAACGTCATGGCCACCGGCTGGCTGTCCCAGGGCGGCTCCTGGTACTACCTGGGTGACTCCGGCGACATGCACACCGGCTGGGTCACGGTCGACGGTCTCTGGTACTACCTCTCCTCGTCTGGCGCGATGCACACCGGCTGGCTCCAGCAGGGCGGCTCCTGGTACTACCTGGGACCTGACGGTGCCATGTTCACCGGTACGCATACGATCAACGGCCGCACCTACACCTTCGATGAGTCGGGAGTTTGGCAGCACTAACGCCGCCTGCTTCTGATTCACGAGGCCTGGGCCCGGGAACGTTCCACCGCGGACGTTCCCGGGCCCACTCGCTGTTGCGCACGTGGACCCGCTGTTCCGTGCGTGGACCCGCTGTTCCGTGCGTGGGCAGCCTCGCCCACGCACGGAAC
>ENA-OWNK01000574-OWNK01000574.1-metagenome-genome-assembly--contig:-NODE-574-length-17017-cov-8.691074_pt1 | contig 17017 bp, 6 predicted proteins | sample MGYA00245343_ERZ651121 | MGnify/ENA primary metagenome ERZ651121 (study PRJEB26857, sample SAMEA4031775) | metagenome | biome: human; feature: oral; material: saliva | place: Philippines | collected 2014 | study... | reverse complement strand
CAACCTCTTTTCCACCTTCATTGGATGGATTTGTATATAATAATCTATTATTTATAGATCTTAAAATTCCATAACCATCGGTCACTTCATCTTCATTACTTATTCTAAGATTATCTTTTTTCTCAAAGATATCTTTAGCCAATTTGTTTAAGTTTACATCTTCAGCACTATATTCATCTATAACATTGTCTTCATCAGATTCTTTTAAATAGATAAATCTATTATTCAAACTATACTTAGCATAACTCTGTTTCTTCTCGTTAAACATAGTGTTTACTTTACCATAGATTTCTTCTTTTAATGTAATCTGTAGATAGTTTTTATCATCTTTTTTATACAGATAAATCATATTTGGTCTATCTTTTAGTAAGACTATCGTATCAAATTCTAAACTTATATTAGAATTTTCTTCAGAAAAAAACAACGGTTTTACTAAAGCAGAATCCAGGGTCACTTGATAATTTATCAGTATTTTTTCAACATTATTCGACGTAATATCCTCGATATTTCTATTCCTAACTCTAGATTCTGTACTCTCACTATCTGAGATTACCGATAGCAAATCTTTCAAAACTTTTTTGTCTTTAATAGCATCGACACTAGCTACCTTCGTTATAGAATTCTGAACTATAGCTTCCTCTCTTGATCCTTCATAGTTTTTTACAACACTGTCCGGAATCAAGAAATTCAAAAGACTATTTTTATTTGACTCTACTGATTTTTGAGTAGTTCTCTTAGTGAAAATCTCATAATCTGGTTGATAAGTAATAATAAGATAAGATAGAGTTAAACTCATTAGAACAAGTATTCCTAATATGACTGATTTAACAGTTTCTTTCCTTTTACTTCTCATATTATTTACCTCTATAACCATTCATCATCAATTTGTTCACAAGGTAGCGTTACAAATATTATACTTCCATATCCTTCTCTACTTTGCGCCCAAATACGGCCTTTATGGGCCTCTACAATAGTCTTAGCTAACGCTAATCCTAAACCTGTTCCTCCCATACTTCTCTGTCTACTCTTATCAACTCTATAGAACCTATTAAAGATTTTATCTATGTGGACTAATGGAATTCCTACACCTTCATCTTTAATAGAAATACTCACCCTATTATGGTGATAATTTTGTCTAACCCTTACTGTTATATTCTTACCATTTGGAGAATATTTTATCGCGTTATTAACAATATTATCAAACACCTGTGTAAGTTTATCCTGGTCACCTTCTACGAATATCGGACTCTTAGGAATATGTTTTATGAAGTTTTTCTCAGGGTGCGTTAGGGCGAACCTATCGGTAATCTGTTCAAGCATTTTATTTATATCAATAAACTCTTTTTCATAATGCTCTTCTTTGATATCCATCTTACCAAGTTGCATCAACTCATTTACCATCCTTATCATACGAGTAGTCTCTTTATGAATAGTATCGATAAACTGCGGAGCAAGTTCCTTATCTTCAAGCACCCCCTCTTCTAGCGCTTCGATATAACTGTTCATCGTCGTTAAAGGTGTACGAAGTTCGTGAGATACAGTCGATACGAATTCACGACGTTCTTTTTCTTGACGTTCTTGATCTGTTACGTCATAAAGCACAATAATATATCCCTCTAGCTCCGTTGACATCTGAGTTAAATCTTCTTTATCTTCTTTTTCTATCTTAGAAATCTCAGCACGCAGTAGCAATTCTTCATCGCTTCTTGAAGCATTTACCAGAAGACTGTCTTCCGCTTCTAATATTTCCTCTATACTCTCATATTCAGTAATATTAAGAATTTTCAGCACATCTTTTCCGATGAAAATTTCATCATTACGACCACCTAGCATATCCTCAGCACTTGTATTTATAAGGATTATTCTACCGTTATTATCCGTTGTAATAATCCCATCCATCATACTTTCAATAATCGTCGCAAGCTTCCTACGTTCAGTCTCAGTTACAGCTTGTTCTTCTTCGATTCTCTTAGAAATTTGGTTAAACACTTTTGCCAAATCTCCGATTTCATCATCTGTATCTATTCCGACTACCGTACCGTAGTTTCCTAAAGCCATCTTCTTAACCTGAGAACTCATCTTCTCTATAGAACTCGTCACCGTTTTTGATGCCACGAATCCTATAACTGTAGTAATTAATATCGATAGGATAGTTCCCACTATGAAGATTTTAGAAATACTATTTACCTCTTGATAAACACTTTCTATATCAGCCATAAGCGAGATTACACCGACAACTTCATTATCCTTTTTAACAGGACTCACATAGATCCATACACGCTTATTACTATCAGCATTATTTTGAATCTGTTTAGTACTCTCTCCGGTCTTAATAACCTGACTTACAAGTGGATCAAACGACCTTTTCGCAAGATATTCATCATTTCCATTTTTTGAAGAAGTCGCTATGATTTTCGAATCATTATCTATGACATTTACTAATAATAACTTTTGAATATTAAATTCACTAACTAGTTTAGCTATCCCACTTTTCGAATCTTTATTATTCTTTGTAGACTCCTCTTGAGTACCAGTATCATCAAGAGCTTTCGAAGTATCTCCTCCACTACCACTAGCTTTTTCTAATTCCTCACGAACATGGTAGTTTAAGATTTTTTCTTGTTCAATAATATTTTGTTCAAATGTATTTATATTACTGTTTCTTAATTGCGTTGTAAAGAACAATCCGATAAGTTGTAATGATATTATGTTAACTAAAACATAAACTATTACGAACTTAGTTCGAATTGATGAAAAGAATCTTTTCTTAAATCTCTTCTCGAAAAAACTCATTACTCTTCACCTATAAAGTAACCAACACCACGACGTGTCATTATATATTCAGGTTGTGATGAATCATCTTCTACTTTTTCACGTAATCTTCTTACAGTCACGTCCACAGTCCTTACATCTCCAAAGTAGTCATAACCCCACACTGTTTGCAGTAAGTTTTCACGTGTTAAAACTTGTCCGCGGTGTTGTGCAAGGTAATAGAAAAGATCAAATTCTCTACGTGTTAAGTCGATTTCTTCACCATTTTTCTTAATAACATAAGCTTCTGGATAAATAACTATATCTTTAATCACAAGATCTCCACCATTTTTCTCTTCAGCAACTTCTTCTTGTTGCTTAGTAACACGACGTAAGTTTACCTTAACCCTTGCCATAAGTTCACGTGTTGAGAAAGGTTTAGTCACATAGTCATCCGCTCCAAACTCAAGTCCAAGAACTTTATCTATCTCACTATTTTTGGCTGTTAACATAATGATTGGAATATTTTTCTTAGCACGTACTTCTCTACACACTTCCATCCCATCTTTTTTAGGTAACATTAAATCTAATAAGATTAAATCCGGATTATCATTAAAAGCAAGTTCTACCGCTTTTTCTCCATCATTAGCGACGATTACATCGTAACCTTCTTTTTTCAAATTAAACTCTAATATATTAGCAATCGGTTCTTCATCATCGACTACTAGTATTTTATATTCTGCCATTTTCTTCCTCCTTAGATTTATACTAAGTATTAAATAATATATATTCCTAATTATCTTTTTTATAAAACATTTTTTGGAGTATACTTTTTATTTTTTAACCTGTATCTTCTCATCGTTTTGAGTATATACATAGTTATCAATATTATATCATTTTTTTCTATGAAGTTACAACTTTAAGCAAACGATTAACTCTCTATCAGTTATGCGAAAAACACAAAGTTTTATAACAACCTGTAACCCATGTTAAACAATTCCAATAATCTTACAATAAAAAACTCCTCATCTGACAAAAATGTCAGACAAGGAAGCTATTATAGTTCTACTTTTTTCTTCGCAATATTATTTAATATAGCCTTGATAAAAAACTCAAAATTAACATTATAAGGATTTTTATTCAAGTTATCTATCACAGTATTACTTACTAATAGAGTATTCAGTTGATTCTCTAGTTCCCCTATACGCTCTTCTGAAAAATTACTAAGAATACCTATCTCTGCTAAACTGAAATCTTTATATTCTAACGATAAAAGGTCATCATCATTTTCTTTTTTCTCAAAGGAACTACCAAAAGATTTTTGGTATATATCTAAGAAACTCTTTATACCGTGTATTCCAGCTTCTTTTACAATAATTTCATCACCCACATAGTAACCAATCGACAACAGCTCAGAAATTCTTGTAAATATATCATATTCAGAAACGACTCTCTTCACATCTCCTGTAAAAGTTACTTTTTTAATAGCTGTTTTCTTTACATTTCTAAGATATTTTTTCATACGCGCAGCGTACAGTTCACCGTCTTTTTCCTTATCCATAAAAATATCTATACCACCGATTAAATATATCGGAGCTGCATTAAAAACGATACTTTGCTGTACATCATACTCAATAGCAACACGTTGTGCGATACTTCCTCCCAGTGAGTGACCTGTTAAAATAATATTATCACCATATTTTTTCTTCATGCGTGTATAAAATTTATAACACGGTGTCATATGTTCCGCTTGCCCCAAGCAAATACCTACTACATCAGCATACATATCCTTCTGTCTATCAAAATAAAAATTCGTTCCCGTATAAGATAAAATATAATTCCCTTCATTAGTATTTTCAAACAATGTCCCACTACTACCTGTTTTCGTATCATAAAAACTAGTCACATAATTCAACTCTTCTGGGAAACTCCCTACCGTTTTTTGTAGGTTAATATATTCTCTTATCATAGCTTTTGGAATCTTTATCTTATCCATTGCTTCTACATGATACACTATAGACGATGCATGACTCGTTATCTCAAACAACCTTTCCATTCTCTTCTCCTATCACTATACTACTTGGTTTTCTTTATTATCAATTAGTATTTTATCATAAACCATGAATTATTTCCTATTTTTTAGTTAAAACCATACTCTAATAGGTTAATTTTTCAATTTTTTTAATTTTTATCTCTCTTGAACTTTATAATTGATTATTATTTTCAGTTATCAGTTTGAAATCAAATATTTTTTTGTTATAATAATTATATGGTTTTAATTAATACGAGATATAATCTTGTCAGATGACTTATTCTAATATCCTAAGTAGGAGGCTTATTTATGAAAATTTTACTTGCTTACTCTAGCAAAACAAAAAATACTAAAAAAGTAGCCGAAGCTATTTACGAACAGATAAAAGATCAAGGAGAAGTAGATCTACTTGATATAAAAAAACAACGAAAAAAACTAGAAAAAGAATATGATTTCTATATTCTAGGCGCTTGGACAGATAAAACTAACGCCAATAAAAATATGCAACGTTTTATCGATCAACAAGAAATACATAGTAAAGACGTTGCTCTATTTCTAACTTGTGGTGTTCCTCGTGAACATTATCACGCAGATGATTCAATTAATAATTATATCGCCTTTATGGAAGAAAGAAACAATAGAATTCACGAAACTTTCGTCTGCCAAGGCAAGGTTGATCCAAAGGTTATGATAGTTTTCAAAATCCTTACTTGGCGTGACCCTAACTTTATTCACAAAGTTACACCAGATCTTGCCGACATGGTTAAAGAATCAAAAAAACACCCAGATCCAAAAGATTTAAAAGATGCTCAAAATTGTTTTAGCAATCTTTTAAAACATAAAATATCACACGCATTAGCATAACTTAATATAAAAACAAAGGTAGTTATCCATTTTTAAGGATTTCTACCTTTTTTTACGAAATAAATATAATATACTATTTTTAAAATTTTTTGAGCATTTTACCAATTGCATCCAACAAATAAATAGCGAACTAATTTTTTCCTTAATTAGGATAAGTTATATAAATACTTAATGAAATTATTTTAAGTAATATATATCTTTTTATAAGTTTAAACAATAATCAACTTTTCATCAAAATACCACTATTACCATGTATTAATCAACAACGATAAATTTTAAAAGTTATATTTTTTATCTCCATTATATATAATATACTTTAATGTTAAATATTAAAAATTTACTATTACTAAAAAATATTTTGACTTTTAGTATATAAAGTTGTAGAATATCTTAAGTGATATATTATTATATCATCTAAATTAACATAATGGAATTTCGCCGACGAAATTTCTTTGGAGGAATTATGATAAAAAAAGAATTTAGTAGCCTTTTAAAGAGCAAAGGGTTAAAAGCTACCATGGCTACCGTTCTTCTAGTTCCTGTTCTATATTCAGGAACCTTCCTAAAATCCGTTTGGAATCCATACGACAACACCGGAAACATGAAAGTCGGAGTTGTTAACCTAGACCAAAAAGTAGATTTTAATGGAAAAACTCTAGAAGTCGGGAATTCGATGGTCGAAAAACTAAAAGATAACAAAAAAGTAAATTGGCAATTCGTCGATAAAGATACAGCCGATAAAGAATTACGAGAAGGAGACTACTACATGGTAGTTACAATACCACAAAACTTCTCCAAAAATGCTACATCTTTATCAAACGATAACCCAGAAAAAATGAACATCGATTTTACTACTAACTTTACTAAGAGTAAAAACGGTGAAAAAATCATGGAAACTGTAGCGAGTAACTTAACGAATACCGTTAAAGATCAAGTTGTAAAAACTTATACAGCTACTCTATACAGTAAGTTTTCTGAGATTGGTTCTTCACTTCAAAAAGCAGCCGATGCTTCAAACCAACTGAACAATGGACTTGGTCGTCTTAGCGAAGGTGGGCAAAAACTTGGAAGTGGTATTAATCAACTTGCTGACGGTTCGGGTCGCCTTTCTGCTGGACTTGGTCGTCTTAGTGAAGGTGGCGCTAAACTAAGTGGCGGTATCGATCAACTTACCGATGGTTCGGGTCGCCTTTCTGCCGGACTTGGTCGCCTTAGCGAAGGTGGCGCTAAACTAAACGACGGTATCAATCAACTATCTGAAGGATCATGGCGTCTGACTGCCGGACTTTATCGCCTTAGCGATGGTGGTTCTAAACTTGGTAATGGAATTAATGAACTTTCTAATGGTTCTAAACGTCTAACTGATGGACTAACTCGTCTTAGTGAAGGTGGACAAAGACTTAATAATGGAGTTAACGAACTTTCTGATGGTTCTAAACGTCTAACTGATGGACTAACTCGTCTTAGTGAAGGTGGGCAAAGACTTAATAATGGAGTTAACGAACTTTCTAACGGTTCTAAACGTCTAACTGATGGACTAACTCGTCTTAGTGAAGGTGGCGCTAAACTTGGTGATGGAGTATCTCAACTTCAGGAAGGAGCTGGAAAACTATCAAGCGGTCTAAGTACGTTAAACGATAAAAAAGATGCCTTAGTCTCTGGTGTAAATGAACTTACTGCAGGTTCTAATCAACTTACTATCGGTTTTAATACATTCAAAACTAAGAGTATTATGCTAACCGATGGAATAGATAAATTACATAAAGGAAGCGAAGCATTTAAAGAAGGTCTTTTAAAATATACGAACGGAGTACTTACTCTAAATGAAAAACTACTAGCTAAAAAAGGTGATTTAGAAAAACTTAGCGCCGGAAGTGCTACACTTAACAACGGCATCGACAGATTATCAGATGGAATTTCTCAAATCAACTCTAAGCTAGCATCTAAAAAAGATGATTTAAATAGATTAGCTGCTGGTGGGACTGAACTAGAAAACGGTGTTGCTAAACTTTCTGAAAGCACACCAAAATTAGTAGATGGTGCAGATAAAATCAATACTGGATTAAATGCATTAAATTCTAACTTACCTAGTGACAGTGACTTAGCTGCTAAAAAATCTAACCTAACATCTACACTAGACAAACTAAAAGGATTAAAAATTACATATAGAACTAACTTTAATCCTCTATCTAGTGCCTTCGCAGATTTAGGTGCTCAAATAGAAAGTCTTAAAGAAATTGTAAGTCGTATAGATACGCAATCTACGACAACAACTACTACTACAACTACTACACCAGCTGCACCTACACCTGCTCCTACTACTAATTTCTCAGGGTTGGAGCAGACATTAGCATCAATGAACTTAAAACCAGAGCAAAAAGCTCAAATTCTTGCTGCTGCTAAAAGTGACGCAGCTGCAACACCAGCTGCAATAGCACCAGCACCACAACCAACTACAACTGTTCAAAATAGTAGTAACAATAATAATAGTCAGGTAAAAGCAGAACTTACTTCAGCTATTAACAGCGCTGCATCAAAATACTCAAGCATGAAATACCGTGTAGGAAAATTAAACTACATTCAAACTCAACTTGATAAATTCGATGTAAACTCTCTTGCAGCTGACCTTGAAGGATCAATTAACGGACTTTCTAGCATTAAATCAGCTGTTGGACAACTTGCTGCCGGAAGTGGTCAATTAAAAGCTGGATTAACTGTAATGAATGAAAAAACTCCTACTCTTATCGCAGGATTCAATCAATATAAAGGCGGAGTTGATGCAACTGTATCTTCTCTAACATCAGGTGAGTTAGTAAACGGTCTTAACCAACTAGCAAGTGCAACTCCAAAATTAAAAGAAGGTGTTTCTTCTTACACTAATGGAGTCAACTCACTAACTACATCAATGACAACCGGGGAATTAGCGCAGGGTGTTGGTACTCTAGCAAGCAAAGGAACTGAATTACAAGCAGGATTTGATAAACTCGGAGGCGGAATCAGCATAATGCACGAAAAACTTCCGGAATTAGCCAGTGGAATCGATGCTTTAGTCGACGGAAATGCAAGAATTAATGCGGGACTTAACAAACTTCAGGCTAAACTTCCTGAATTAAGTATAGGTATTCAAGAACTTGATAACGGTGGTAAAAAATTATATCAAGGACTAACTGATATGAAAGCTAAAGCTCCGGAACTACTTAACGGACTTAACAGCGCGAAAGAAGGATCTGAAAAACTTTCTAATGGACTAGCTGCTATGCAAGCTAAAGCTCCGGAATTAATTAATGGGGTCAACAGCGCAAAAGATGGAGCCAACAAACTTCATGGAGGACTTTCTACTATGCAGGCTAAAGCTCCGGAACTTATCAATGGAGTCAACAGCGCAAGAGATGGTGCTATTAAATTAAATGGCGCACTAACTATCATGCAAGCTAAAGCTCCGGAATTACTTTCTGGACTAGATAAAGCTAAAGATGGCTCTGGATTATTAGCAGATAAACTTTCTAGTGGAGCAGATAAACTTTCTGCAGCTAAAACCGGAGATAAAAATGTGGACATGATGTCTAACCCAATTAAAACTAATATCAGCGACATCTCAGAAGAAACTAGCTACGGTAACGCAATGGCTCCATTCTTCTTAGTATTCGGACTACTTATTGCTGCTGCGGCATTCAACATTCTATTCCCAGCTCGTAAAGCAGAATACGGAGAATCAACAAATAGCTTATTCGGTACAAGACTAGTATCAATGACAACATTCGCTATCTTAGCAACAATCATAGAAGTAGTAGCAATGAGTTTATTCTTTAACTTCAAAGTTCAAAACTTCGGAATGTACTTCTTCGGATTAATACTTTCAGGTATCGTGTTTATGCTAATAACACACTTCTTATCATACACATTCGGAAAAGTTGGTAACGCAATTAGCATCGGATTTGTAGCTTTACAATTCGTTCTAACTACACCACTATTCCCTAAAGAAATGTTACCTTCTCTATACAGTGGTTTAATTCCTTTTACACCTGTATTCTACGGTGATACCGCTGTTAGACAAGCAGTTCTAGGTGGACTTACAAATGAAATTTACAACAGTGCAATATTAATCTTAGTTGTTTTAGGAATAATATTCTTAACTCTTACTTACATCTCTTACAACAAGAATAATAAAGCAGCTGTGAATTTAGCAAAATAATACACAACAAAAAATTCTAAGTAACATCGATATTTGTTACTTAGAATTTTTTTATTTATAGAGTCTCTTTATTAGATAAACAGATTTCGTGCTCTCACCTGTCTGAGATTAATTCTATTATTTATAAATTGATTGTCTAAAATCATCTGTAGAGCGTAAGTACGCATTATAGATTTTTTGTTTTAATAAGTGTACCCAACTCGTTGATACATAACTTGTTGCACGATCAATGTTAGTAATATCTTTCGCTACTGCCGCATCAATTAATTGTTGCATTTGAGCTGCGCTTGTAATAGTTACTTCTTTTGTACTCTTAGCATCACCTAATTCATATTGAATTGTTATTGGTTTTAATCTGTCTTGTTTAGCTATACGCTCATTAAACATCGCCTTTTTGAAATCGGCCCACGATTTATATTGGTTATTAAATACCTTACTTAATACTAAATCATCAGTTACTAAGCCGACATCTTTTCTTAACCAATCTGAGTACGCTACACTACCTTTTTGTTTAGCTTCTTCTGCATATTTATTCGATACATATGGAATAAATCCATTTTGATATCCTTTTTCAGCTAAAAGCTCATAAGCAGTTTTTCTAAACATAATATCTCCAGGAGCACCTTTTGAGTTACTTAACCCTGCGTAGATAGGAGAGAACATACTTATCACATGATATCCATTTCTTACGTATTGGCTATTATCTCTATACGCACGACGATTAATAATATTATTATCTATTAATGATTCTAAAGAAGTTAATTTCGCTACTTCCTCATTCGTCAACGGACGAACAGAGTTTCCTGCGTGAGTATCTTTTTTATACTTACTATCTTTTACGTAGAAGTTTTCAATTTTTCTATACCATTTTTTCTTAACATCATTAGATTTAGATACTACAGCTTTAGCTTCCATCGCATCTAATGTGTACAGAACATCATACATTCCATGAACATATTCTTGAAGATCTGCTGCAGATTGATATCTTTCTGTCGGATTATATGTGTGTAATCTTGTTAGAGAATCTTTATCTCCTTTATATAGCGTATTTAACACTATAGCGTCTTTTTCTAAGCTGTCTGCTGATTGTAATAATCCTAGCGCGTATAATTCGGCTCCTAATCCTTCTCTACGGCCATTACCTTCAAAGTAAATATGACCATCAGAGTTATGAGTCATCTCATGCGTATAAACAGAAGTTCCATATTTATCTAATAATCTATCACTTACGTAATGTACTTCGTAACCGGTAGCATAAGCTCCTGCTGCTGGACTATTTCCATACCATTTTCCTGCTGGTCCAAAGAAATTATAAATAGAATCTATATTCTTATCTGTAGCTGTCGCCCAATAACTTCTTCCTTGCGTATCTTTCATCGCAAATCCATCAACAATTGGAACTGAACGGAATAATCTTTCTTTATATTCAGAAGATAACAAGTTATACCAGATATCATAATGATCTCTTTCCCATTTAGCAGCTTGATCAACTTTTCCATGAACATACTGACGTAATGCATCTCCAGAAAGCACAGTACCATCTACAGTATCTCTATAACGTTCATAACCACCAAATGATAATGTAGACATATTCGAAATAGCATACACACTTTCTTCTGGTAGTGTTAATAGTGGTAATAACATTCCTCGATACTTCCATGTAGGAGATGATATTCTATCATACACACCTAATGAATATTTACTGTCCGCTGCCGCTTCTTCTTGTTTTTTACGAACTTCTGGAATATTTGATTTAGTCTCTACTATATAAGCTTTAGTATTATCTTTAAACCACTGATTATTTGTTTTATTAGGTAAGAATAGTTTACGATACGCCTCTACAAAGTCAAATACTGTATCTTCTCCTTTTAGTGGAGCAAGTAGACTACCGTATAATCCTACGTTGTTACCTCCTCGTAAGTTTTCTATCTCACTATTTCCGATTGTAATAATAGTATCTAAAGTCGAAGCTTCATTATTTCCATTAAAATCAAATTTATACATAGTTAAGTCTTTTGTATTCATATTGTCATAATTAATATTATACCAACGACTCATATAAGTAAGACCTAATAAGAATGCTTCCTTATTTTTTCTGATTTTTTCACTAATATACTCAACTACACCTTCACCTACAGTATTAATAGATTTATCCATCACAAGAACTTTTCTTAAATGTTCTCCAATATTATCCTTAACTTTTTCGAACTCTTTATCTAGGTATAGATTATCTATAGCTTCATTATCTGTAACTCCTAGAACCTTTTTCATAGATTCTGAATTATAAACTACACCACGTAAGTCTCCTAACACCTTATTAGCTATCTTAGTGTAATCTGAAACAAATGTTTCCGGAGTGAATATATATTCTTTTCCTGCAACATTATATTCTAACACTTGATTATTTTCGAAACTTCCTTTGAAAGTAACATTCAAATAAGCAACAGTATTATCTTTATAATGAAGCATCAATCTATTAATAGTATTTTTATTATTATAAATATCTGTCACAATATTATTGCCATTCATAGGTATAACATCAAGTAATTCGGTAGTATATAACTTATCTGTCTTATCAACCTTATTACCATAGTTAACAACTAATTCCTTATTGTAGAACGGCATTAATTTTTCAATATTGTTATAAGCTACTTTCCTATCTGCTTGAGCTTTACTCAACTTCGTATAATCTACAGTTCGAACATTAGTTTTTAAGAATTCTCCTGTATCTTCAAGAGTCGTAGTTATTCCGTAAGTAGCAATTCTCTTATCAGCTTGCTCTTTAGTTAGCTTAGTTGCATACTTATCATCATTTTTATTATTAACAGCTGTCATAGCATTTACTATATCAGCACCGTCATATTGATCTCCAGTAATAGCATAACCATAACCGACATTCATGTTACTAACTACATTGTTAATACGTCCATCTTTCCAAGTAGAACCTACGATTCCTCCGATTCTTGAATAGTTATGACCATTTATTATTTTACCAGATGTAACAGAGTTATTTATTAAAGCTCCGCCATCTACTTTACCTGCAATACCACCTGTGTTTTGACTAGTATTACGTGCTGCAGTAGAAATCTGAGCATCCACTTTCGCTCTATCAATTACAGATTCAGAACCTGATAAGTTACCTACGATTCCTCCTGCATAACTTGCTGTAGTATTAGCATGATTCGCTACAATAGTCCCTGTGAATGAACTGTTTTCTATCACTGTATTAGCAGCACTTACCACTAATCCTGCCACAGATTTTCTACCAGCAACCTTACCTTCAACTGAAACATTACTAATAGTAGCTTTATTCGCCGTTTTCGCTAAAGCAGCAGCATTTTCTCTACTATCCACATCGACATTCTTAAGATCTAAGTCTTTAATCGTTGCCCCTCTTAACGTTTCAAATAACGGCTTCTTAAGGTCATAAATCGCATAAGATTTTGTTCCATCAGAACCAATTAATTTCCCTGTGAATGTTCCTGTTAAATAACTTGTTCCATTATTCAGAAGCCCGACTTCATCAGCTGTCATGTCAGAGCCAAGTTTAAAGACACCAGACATATTCCCTTGCATTGCAGCTACAAGATTCTTAAACGATGTATAAACCCCGTTTTGCTCAGCTTTCGTTTTAGCTACATTGAATGAATAATGATCTTTATATCCCTCTAACCCTTCTTCAACCAGTTGATTTATCGCAGCAGTAACCTTATAGTTTCCATCTGCACTTTCTGTAATAGATTGCACAGGTAGGTACATTTCCTTAAATCTATCAGATTTAACTTTTGCAAAATAATTCGTTGTATCTTTTGGCGCTTCACTTAAACTTAGATATCTACGGTAACGACCATTTTCTTTACCATATAATTCTACAGAATCGATATCTTTGATTTCTAACTTCTTATAATCTAAATTAAAGTTCTTAGTTGAAGTTTCTGTGCTGTATTCATCAAAATCTCCTAAGTTATAAGTTAACTTAGTTTTTAATGTATACGGAGTATAGTAATCTAATCCTTTAATCACTTGCTCTTTGTTAGTATTTTCGATATCAACTTCTTTTACAAGCTTATCACCATCAAAAATTTGAGCTTTTGCTGAAACATAAGCCCAAGTAGGATCTGTTAAGTTATAACTTACAGTTATCGACTTCTTACTTTCATCTTTTGTTAAATTAGCTATTTCTACTGTAGGTTTTCTCTTAACAAGTGTTCCCAATTTAACAATTTGTTTTACAGGATCTATCTGCGTACGTGATAACTCTTTAGTCGCCTCAACTTTTCCATTTACTAGGTAGTCCTCATACTCAATTGTACGAAGTCCATCACGACCTTGTTGTTCGATTCTACGACGATTTTTCAGTAGCATAGGATCTAAGATTTCCTCTACTTCGTATGGTAGAGTTTCTTTTGCTGTACGATGCTTAGTTACAACATCTAAGGCTGGTCGCTCCTCAACAGCTGGTTCTAGTTTTGCACTGCCTGTAAACTCTGGAAGAGCTGGTTGTACTAACGCTTCTCCTTCGCGTCCGACCTCTTGTGTTCCTTTTGTTGTTAACACTTCTGTGTATTCTGGAAGAGCTGGTTGTACTAACGCTTCTCCTTCGCGTCCGGCTTCTTGCGTTCCTTTTGTCGCTACTGGTCCCGTGTACTCTGGAAGAGCCGGTTGTACTAATGCCTCTCCTTCATACCCTTCTTCTTGTGTTCCTTTTGTTGCTAACGGAAGAGTGTATTCTGGTACTTCATGTACCAAGTTTTTCACCTCTTCTCCTCCTGTTGTCGCAACCGGACCTGTATATTCTGGAAGAGTTGGTTGTACCAATGCTTCTCCTTCGTGGCCTTCCTCTTGTGTTCCTTTCGCTTCTAATGGAAGAGTGTATTCTGGTACTTCATGTACTAATTCTTTTACTTCCTCTCCTCCTGTTGTCGCTGCCGGACCTGTATATTCTGGAAGAGTTGGTTGTGCTAACGCTTCTCCTTCGTGACCTTCCTCTTGTGTTCCTTTTGTTGCTACTGGTCCCGTGTACTCTGGAAGAGCCGGTTGTACTGATGCTTCTCCTTCATGACCTTCTTCCTGTGTTCCTTTTGTTTCTAACGGAAGAGTGTACTCTGGCACTTCATTTACCAATGCTTTTACTTCTTCTCCTCCTGTTGATACCACTGGTTTTTCTACTTTAGCAGGTTGGGTTTGAACTGCTTTTCCTACATTTGTAGGTTGTGTTGGTTGCACAGGTTTAGTTTGAGATTGCTCTACTTTGACAGGTTGGGTTTGAGTCGATTTATCGACAGTTTTCACCGGTTGTGTTGTTTCAATTTGTTTTTTAGGATTAACTGTTTCTTTAGGCTCCTGACCTGTTTGAACTATTGGTTGTGTTGATTGAGCTTTTTCATTTTCTAGCACAGGCTTTTGTTGTTGTGTTTGCTGTTTTGCACCTTGCACTTGATTTTTGTTATTCTCAACAGTATTCTTTTCTTGAACCTTATTTTCTATTTCTTTTTTCTCAGAAACTTCTAGTCTTAGATCTTCACTTGTTAAATATCCTATGTATTTATAACCTGGAATATCAATAACTTGTCTTTCTAAATCTATATTACTAACTACATCTGCTTGTTTATTGAATTGTATTAATGTTTTACTTTCTAAGGCAAATGTTTCATAAGGCATCACAACACTTTGACCCATCGCACCTATTAAGACTACACTTAAAACTTTATTTCTATGTTTTTTACTAATTAATAATACTGCAAGAGCTGCTGTACCTATTCCCAGTCCAGCAATCGGAAGGTTACTACTACCAGTATTAGGAAGGACTTCAGCTTTAGCTGTATCCTTAACTATTTTTTCATATACTAGATAATAAGTATCTTCATTATTGTATTCTTTAGGAATACTTTCTTTGATTAATTTTTTCTCATTTTCATTTAATTCATTTTTTTCTACATATTTAAAATTAACATCGGCTGCAAATACTTCTTGCATAGGCGCATAGCTTCCGAACATTAATGTTCCTACAACTATAGGCGCTACGCCGAATGATAATTTTCTAATAGAATATTTTAGTATTTTAGTATTTATAGTAATATTTTTCCTCAATAAAATCATCCCCCATTTACTTTTCAAACAAAATTTTTTGGTTGTATACTTTACATATACTTACTATTGTACCAAAATAAATTGTTATATTCAAGACATCTGATATATATAAATAGACCTCCTTTTTTATAACAGAAAAGTATTATTTAATCAGTTAGTTTTTCAGATGAAATATATAGAAATTTAAGATACTGTGTAATATCTTATTATTAGATAACCTTTAAATTTCACGAATCCTCCCCACAATTTTATCAAGAAATAACGACGTTATAGCATAAAAAAAACACCCTAAAGCTAGACTAGTTAGTCTAACTTTAAGGTATTTCTTTTTATATATTTTTAAATATTAAGTTTTTCAACCTATTATTTTTCTTTACGTCTTCTTGCAGCTGCAGCTAATCCAAGAACAGCTAATCCTAATCCTGCTAATCCAGTATTAGTTTCTGTTGTACCTGTGTTTGCTAAACGTTTTGGTTGAGCTTTTGGTTCAACTGATACTGTTGGTTTAGTTACTTTTCTGAAGATGTGACGTACATTTCCATTTTCATCAACAACTGTTCTTACGAACTCGTATCCTGGGATTTTACCAGCTTCTACAGTTCCTTTTTCTGTTGGCTTTAATGGATTTCCGTTTTCATCCGTCCAGATTGTAGTTCTGTTTTCAGTTGGAATACGTGGTGAAACTTTCTTGAAGATGTGTTGTACATTTCCATTTCCATCAACTTCAGTCTTAACTAATTCATATCCTGGGATTAATCCTGGATCTTTAGTTCCATTTTCTGTTGGTTTTAATGGGTTTCCATTTTCATCTACCCATGTTGTAGATTTTTCTACTACTGGAGTTGTAACTTTTTCGTAGACATGCTCGATGTCTCCGTTTGGAAGTTTCTTAGTTTCTACAAATCTATATCCTGGAATGTCTTTCTTCGGTTGTTCCCCTTCTTCTGTTGGGTTTCCTGGTATTACATTTCCTTCTTTGTCTTTGAATGAAGTTTTAACTTTTTCGTAGACATGTTCTGTATCTCCATTTGGTAGTTTCTTAGTTTCTACAAATCTATATCCTGGAATGTCTTTCTTCGGTTGTTCCC
>ENA-OWNK01000569-OWNK01000569.1-metagenome-genome-assembly--contig:-NODE-569-length-17137-cov-3.988994_pt1 | contig 17137 bp, 14 predicted proteins | sample MGYA00245343_ERZ651121 | MGnify/ENA primary metagenome ERZ651121 (study PRJEB26857, sample SAMEA4031775) | metagenome | biome: human; feature: oral; material: saliva | place: Philippines | collected 2014... | reverse complement strand
GCTATTTTCAAGCATTTATAGTGTTGATGAACAACATGCAGTTGTTGTAACAAATTTTGGAAAAATTCAAAGAATTGATGAAGCTGGAATGCACTTTAAGATTCCTTTTATTGAAAATGCAAGAACTGTAAATGTTACAACACATGGAATGGGTATTGGTTATACAGTTGATAAAAATGGTCAAAATATCCAAGATGATTCAACTGGGGTTATGATTACAAAAGATTTTAATTTTATTGATGTTGATTTTTATGTAGAATATAAAGTTTCTGATCCAGTAGCTTATTTATATAATTCAACGAATCCTGAAGAAATTTTTAGAAATATGATTTTAGCAAACATCAGAAATACAATTGTAAATTATGATGTTGATACAGTCATGACAACAGGAAAATCTCAAATCCAAAGTGAGATCAAAGAAAAATTGATTAAAGAATTAGAAGAAAATGTAGACACTTTGATTGTCATTCCAAATGATAAAATTTTAGAAATTACAAGCGAAAAAGAGGCGCAAAAGAAATTTAAAGATGCGAAAATTTGCGACTTTGGTGAGAGCGTGATCGCCCCAGCCTTCGTAAATACGCACGTTCATTTGGAGTTTAGCTCAAACGTTAGCACACTAAAATATGGCGACTTTATAAAATGGCTTGGCTCTATCGTCGATAAAGGCGGCGAGCTAGCTAAAATGGACGCTAAAAAGGCGATGAGTGAAGCCATAAATTCGCTGTTAAAAAGCGGAGTTTGTGCCATTGGTGAGATATCTAGCTTTGGTAGTGATCTTGAAATTTTAGCCGCTAGTCCGCTAAAAGTAGTGCTTTTTAGTGAAATTTTGGGCTCAAATGAGCAGATGAGTGAGCAAAATTTGCAAAATTTCTTAGCTAAATTTGAAAAAACAAAGAGCTATAAAAGCCAAAATTTCACCCCAGCCATCTCGCTGCACTCGCCCTACTCTGTGCATCCAAAGCTCGCCAAAGCCGCCCTTGAGATAGCTAAAAAGGATGGTCTTCTTGTTAGCACGCACTTTTTAGAGAGCAAGGCTGAAAAGCAGTGGCTAGAGCACGGCAGCGGTGGCTTTAAAAAGCATCTTTTAAGATTTAGCCAAGATTCAAAGCCGATGTATGATGCGGATGGTTATTTTGCGATGTTTCGTGAGATAAATACCCTCTTTACGCACTGCGTTTATGTGAGTGATTTTGCTAAATTTAGGCCTCATCACAGCGTGACACACTGCGCCGTTTCAAACAGACTACTTGGTAAAAAGGCGCTAAATTTAAAAGAAATTTTCAAAAACAACGTCAGTCTAAACATCGGCACAGACGGCCTTAGCTCAAATATCAGCCTAAATTTTTGGCATGAACTAAGAGCTGCTCTATTTACCCACGCTAGCCTTGATCTAAATGAGCTTGCCACTAGGCTTTTTGTCGCTGCAACGCATGGTGGCGCAAAAGCGCTTAGGACAAATAACGGCGAGATAAAGGCTGGACGTGCGGCTGATATCGCAATCTATAGCGACCTAGAGTGCGATGATAACGAGCTAATACTGCAACTCATACTTCACACAAACGAGGCTAAAAAACTATATATCGGAGGCAAAATTTGCAAATTTTAAGGCTTATTTTTAGAGGGATTTTGGGAATTTTTAAATTTATAAATAACTACTTTAAGGCGCTCATATTTTTACTCATCTTATTTTTTATTTTCGCGCCAGATGGCAAGATGGAAGAGCCAAATTTAGCCCGCATAGACGTCACCGGAACGATAATGGACACAAGTGAAATTTTAGATGCACTCGAAAAAGCAAGGCTTGATAGCAACATCAAAGGCGTGCTGCTCTACATCGACAGCCCAGGCGGTGCGCTAAGCCCAAGCGTGGAGCTAGCCATGGCGGTCAAGAGGCTAAAAGAGAGCAAAAAAGTGCTCGCATACGCAGCTGGCAACATGGCAAGTGGCAGCTACTACGCTGGCGTAAATGCTGATACTATCGTCGCAAATCCAGGCGCTTTCATCGGCTCCATTGGCGTCATCATGCAAGGGGCAAACATCGAAAATTTAGCCAAAAATTTAGGCGTGAGCGAGCAGGTGGTGAAGGCTGGCGAGCTTAAAGAGGCTGGCACCTTTATGAGGAGCTGGAGCAAGCAGGAGCGTGAGAGCCTGCAAGGGCTCGTAAATGACGCTTACATGCTCTTTGTAAGCGACGTGGCGGCGGCTAGAAATTTAGATATCAAGAAAAAAGACGAGTGGGCAAACGCAAGGGTCTTTTTGGCGCACAATGCCCTAAAAATGGGGCTGATAGACAGTCTTGGTAGCTACATAGACGCTCAAAATGAGCTAGCAAAAATAAGCCTCGTAGATGAGCCCATCTGGCAAGAAAAACCGCAGCTCGAAAAGATAATGGAGAAATTTACAAAGCAAGGCATAAACTCGCTTTTTAACGCATTTTTCGAGACAAAGCTTAGATAAATAGCTAATTGGTATCAACAAGTGCAATAGCTATTTTTAACAAAATATCTAAAAATTTTCCCAAAGAAACATTTAAAAATTATTAAATATGTCGATTTAGAGAATAATTAATTTATACAAAAATTTAAAGGGAAATTATGAGATCAATAACCAATAAGATCGCCTTGACACTCATTATTCTTCTTAGCGTTTGTTTTATAGCTATGTCAGTTGTAAGCTACAATAATGCAAAAGACAAAGTTATCAAACTAGTTAGTCAAAATCAAGATCAAATTTTAAAAGATGCAAAATCAGTAGCACAAAGTTTTATTGCTGATTATAGCGATGCTTCAAAGAGGCTTACTAAAAATTTGACAAATTTAAATAGCGATAATGAATTTATATCTAAACTAAAAGTAGAAAAAGAAAACTCTAATGATATCGTTGGCGATATCTATTATGGCATAGAAAGCGAGCCTAAACTCTATGTAAGCACCGGCGAAATACTAACTAAGGAAAAAGATGATTATGACGCTAGGACAAGAGACTGGTATAAAGAAGCTAAAGATAGCGGCAAAACAGTCTTTTCAGAACCTTATGTAGATGCAACAACAAATAGGTTAGTCATCACATTCTCCACTGCACTTTATAAAAATGGTAAAGTAGTTGGTGTAAGCGGTATAGATGTCGATAGTCAAAGCATTGCTGAAAAACTGCTTAACATGGGAAAGACTGAGTTTGGTTATATATATTTTATGAACAAAGATGGCGTAGTTTTAGTTCATGATACATTAGATCTACTTGGCAAAGCTGTAAAATCCACAAAACTTTTAGCTCAAAAATATGCAAATAAAGATTTTGATGAGAATGGTCTCATATCGTATACAAACGAAAAAGGCGAAAATGTAACTGCTAAAATTTTACCTATAAACGACGACGGCTGGCTCGCAGTTGCTGCGATAAATGCCGATACTTTCACGAGCCAGACTATGCCCCTCCTAAAGATCCAGCTAATCCTAGCAGTGCTATTTATCGTTATCCTTTCAGCATTTGTCTATTTCTTACTTAAAAAGTCTCTTAACCCTATAAAAACTATCCAGTCTAAGCTTGATGATCTATTTAAATTTGTAACTTACGAAGCAAAAGCACCAAGCAAGCTAGAGGTAAGATCAAATGATGAATTTGGTGAGATGAGCAAAGCTATAAATGAGAACATCGACAAAGTCATAGCTGGCATCAAAAAAGATAGCACTATGATAGATGAGCTAAATAAGGTAGCAAATTTAATGATCAAAGGAAACCTTGGAGCAAAGATAGGCTCAACTCCAAACAACCCATCGCTAAATGAGCTAAAAGAGCTACTAAATAAATTCTTTACATCTATCTCAGCAAATTTAAAGGGCATAACAAATGTTCTTAGCTCATATACTAAAAACGACTTTACAGCAAAGGTTGAGATAAATGAAGAGCTAGAGGCTGATCTAAAGGCTATGATACTTGGAGTATCTAATATGGGTGAAGTAATTTGCACTATGCTAAACTCAAATTTAAATGATGCCAAGATGCTTGAAGAAAAGGCTACAACCCTAGCTTCAGCTATGAAAGAGCTTACACAAGGTGCTAGCACTCAAGCAAGCTCACTTCAAGAATCAGCTGCTGCAGTTGAGCAAATGTCAAGCTCAATGAATGCCATCTCTCAAAAGACAGCTGATGTTATAAGACAAAGTGATGAGATTAAAAACATCATAACTATCATTAGAGATATAGCAGATCAAACAAACCTTCTAGCTCTTAATGCTGCAATTGAAGCAGCACGTGCAGGAGAACATGGTAGAGGATTTGCTGTTGTTGCTGATGAAGTTAGAAAGCTAGCTGAGAGAACTCAAAAATCACTTGGTGAAATAGAAGCAAATACAAATGTATTAGCTCAATCAATAAATGAGATGAGTGAATCTATAAAAGAGCAAAGTGAAGGTATAAATATGATAAATGAGTCAGTTGCTCAAATAGATCACCTAACAAAAGAGAATGTTGTAATTGCTAATAGGGCTAATGAAGTAACAAGTGATGTTGATAACATGGCAAAGACAATAGTAAGTGAAGTAAGAAAGAATAAATTTTAATCAAGTCACTTCATAAATCTTCATAAATTTCAACCTGGTTTAGACTGGGTTGGAATTTAATAAATTATCTTTTTAATTTCAATATTTTATTTAACTGCTTTAAATTTAATAATCAAAAAGCTTAAACAAAAATGCATGCAGTGCTCTAGCACAATTGCATGCCCCTTGAACGTGCGAGGGGATTGGGGGATAAAAAGGAGGATAAGGGGACGGCCTCATAATTCAAGTCCCCTTGTCTCCCTTTTGGATAAAAGAGTTTATAAATTTAAAGTTGAGATTTCAAAAATAGAAATTTGCTATTTTTACAAATTTTAAAATTTCATGAACAAGTAATTTCGGCTCTAAAATTTGAGCTAAGCGGTAAGCGAAGCCAAATTTTAGTAGTCAATTCTTGCGAGTGAATGAAAGTTTAAAATTTGAAAAAATATAAAAATTCATTTGCGATACTTTTATTCAAAAGGGAGACAAGGGGACTTAAATTACGGTCTGCTTGCAGTTGCGAGCTTGCGAAGCAAAGCCATCCCCTTATCCCCCTTTTTAAATCCCCCAAACCTCTCGCACGTTCAAGATACATGCTGTAGTACTATCATGCTGCATGCTATTTGTGCCAAAAAATTCAAGCTAATTTTAAATTTCTATCAAAATTTAATAGCCCATCAACTTTTTGGCCATATTTTTAAGCTTAAATTCATAAAGCAGGTTTGAAATTTTATCTGCTGAGTTTAAATTTAGTCCAAGGTCATTTGCTAGCATTTTGTAGTAAATTTGAGGATTTTGGCTTAGATCTATTGGCGGTGATTTCGAGCTTTTAGAAAGCTTTTTGGCTCCGTCTAAAAGTAGCTTGTGGTGGATAAATTTAGCATTTAAAAAGCCAAAATTTAGCCTTTTTGCAAGGTATCTCTGAGCTAGCGTGCAAGGTAGTAAGTCCTCGCCTCTAACCACTAAATTTACCCCCATATCCTCATCGTCTATGACGCTTGCAAAGTTGTAAGCTGGGGTAAAATCCTTTTTATAAATAACAAAATCACCCATCTGTGCTGCCACTTGCCTGCCAAGCTCGTCATTTTCATCCACGCTTAGCCTGATAGCGGTTTTGTCTTTTATAAATTTTAGCTTTTTTTCTTTGCAAATTTTAGTGTAAATGCCGTTTTTATAGGCATCTTTGGTAGCTCTTGTGCATTCACAAATGTAAATTTCATCTAGCTTTTCAAGTGCATTTTCATATCTTTTAGCTCTTGTTTTGAAGCTAAAATTTTGCTCAAAGTCATCTATACTTTTAGCTCCTTTGTCATAGCAAAGCCCCAGAAATTCTAAAACGTCAAAGATATTTTGAACAAATTCGCGCCGGTATCTGCCAAGGTCATAATCGTCAATTCTTAAGTGCAAAACGCCGCCCAGTGAGCGCGTCAGAAGATAAGTCAAGATGAAGTTGTAGGCGTTGCCAGCGTGCAGGTAGCCGCTTGGCGTCGGAGCTATGCGAGAGACTATGCCACCAGATGGTGGCAAATAGTCATTAATCCCTTGGTCTAGCCTCATTTACTCTTAAAGTGCGTCCGCCAAGTTCTTTTTCATTTAGTGCGTCGATCGCCTTTTGGCCCTCGTTCGCGTCGTCCATTTCAACAAAGCCAAAGCCCTTTGAGCGGTCTGTCTCTCTATCTTTTACGATTTTTGCGCGCCTTACTTCACCAAATTGTGCAAAAGCTTCCTTCAACTCTGCCTCTGTCGTTCTATACGACAAATTTCCTACATAAATGTTCACAGGATTATTCCTTAAAAAAATTATCGATCTGATCGATTAGAGAAATAATAGCTTATTTCCGTCAAAAAGATGTAAAAACCAAGAAAAATATTACAAATTTTTAAAAAATATCCTTAAATGCAACAAATCGCAACAATATGGCATTATAATATCTATCACTAAACAAAAATTATTCTTAAGTTTAAGTAGAATAATTAAATAAAAAATTACAATTTTTTTATAAACTATTTATAAAGTAAATCATTTTTTACTTTAAGATAGGCCTCTTCGCCAAGCAAATTTTTCACTATAAAAAGTGCAAATTCCATAGAAAAAGCTGGTCCCTTGCCAGTGATGATGTTTTGATCTTTTAGCACGTTTTTATCGCTCACGTAGCCTCTTTTGTCGCTTCTTACATTTTCTTCAAAGCCAGGATAACAGACAAAATGCTCTTTAAGCACACGTGCTCGCTCAAGCACCATAGGAGCGGCACAAATCGCACAAATTAGCTTATCTTTTTTGTCAAATTCTTGCAAAATTTCTCTTAGCTTGGCGTCATTTGCAAGATTTTCTGCGCCAGGCAGACCTCCTGGAAGCACGATCGCATCATAGTCAAGCTCCTCCACCTCACGAAGTGTGACATCAGCTTTTACATTTATGTTGTGAGCACCTCTGATCTGCGCGTCCTTTAAGCTAGCGATAGATGCTATCGCGCCTGCTCTGCGTAAAACATCGACGGAGGTTAGCGCCTCGATCTCCTCAAAACCATCAGCTAGGATTACGGCTACCTTTTTCATAAAATCGTCCTTTCTCGTGTTATCTGTTTGTTAGGATAAATTTTATATAATCGAAGCTTATTTCACAAGAAAGGACAGAGCATGCAAGTAAAAATTATTTACTGCAACTCTTGAAACTATCGTCCGGTAGCTTCTCGTGTAGAAGATGAAATAAAAGCGAACTTTAGTGATGCAAGAGTCGAGTTGGTTGTAGGAGATGGTGGAAATTTCATCGTCGAGGTTGATGGAAACGTTATCTTTTCTAAAAAAGATCGCATCGGAAACGATGAGTCAAGGTTCCCACACGGCGAAGAGATCACAACTCTTATAAACAAATATCTCAAAGAAAAGTCGGCTTAATGCTAACTAGCGGGGCAGGCAACTGCCTCGTTTTGCTCCAAATTTACTCTTTAAAATTTATCTCATCTTTTTTATATTTTCTAAGTAGCTCGTTTATCTGGTTTTGAAATTTACTCCACCTTGCTTCACTGCCATGCTTTGCAAAGAGCCTTTTGGCATGAGAGATCAAAATTTCACTTTTATCTTTTATCAAAAGATATTCGTAGAGCTGATTTATCGCTGCAAGGCCGTTTTGTTCAAGCATTAGCTCTATTAAATTTGCTTCAGAGCTATTTTGCTCAAAAAATTTAAAAACAAAGCCAAGGTCGTTTGCCACATTTTCATAAATTTTAGCCACGTCACTATCTGGCTCTAGCTCGTAGTATGCAGCAGATGTGCGAGTGATTTCATGCACTCTAGCTCTAAAGTGGCACTCATACTCTTTTGGCTTACTAAGAGCTTCTTTGCCAAGAGTAGCCTCTATAAAAGGAACATAAATGCCACAATTTATATAAAATCTCGTGCGCTCTGAGCTATTGCCGCTGCTTTTTTGAAAATTTACAACATAGATAAAATTTGGAGTATTTTTGTAGAAATTTAAAGCGCTCTTGCTAAAGCCATTATCCTTAAATAGCGGCTTTAGCAGAGCGATAAGCTCGTCAAATTTCTCTTTCATAAATTTAACGTGCCAGATGTATGGTTATTTATTTGCGCGCTCGATGTACTCACCACGAACGGTATCAACGCGGATGACCTCGCCTTCTAGTACGTGAAATGGTATCTGAACTACCGCGCCACTCTCAAGAGTAGCTGGCTTTTTGCCACCTTGTGTATCGCCCTTGAAATTTGGTGGAGTTTCAACTATCTTTAGCTCGACTACTTGTGGCACTTCAACGCCGATAGCATTGCCATTGTGAAATAAAATTTCAACCATCATGCCATCGATCATCCATTTTTTAACATCGCCCACATCCTCATCGCTGATCGCAACTTGCTCGTAAGTAGTCGTGTCCATAAACTGGCAAAACTCACCATCATCATAGAGGTATTGCATCTCTTTTTCTTCAAGATGCGGCTGCTCGCACTTGTCACCTGCGTGAAAAGTCTTTTCAAGAACCTTTCCATCGACAAAAGATTTGATCTTTGCACGAACAAAAGCTGCACCCTTGCCCGGTTTAACGTGTTGATATTCTACGATTTTATAAGGAACGCCATCGATCTCGATCTTTAGTCCCTTTTTTAGATCGCCCATTGAATATGAAGCCATTTTTTATCCTTTCGTAATTTGTTATATAACTGCGTATTGAGCCCAAACACAAGCTTCAAGTGCGTTTAATCTCTCTAGCGTTTCTGTTTTTATATGTTCATCAACCAAGATGACCGCAAGCGCCATGCCGTGCTCATCTCTACCAAGGCGAAAGTCTGCGATGTTTATCTTCTCGTCAGCTAAAATTTTACTGATCTGAGCGATAACGCCTGGTACGTCGTGGTTTTTAAAGATGATCATCTTGCCTTTTGGCTTGAAGTCAGTCTTAAAGCCATTTACGGTTACGATGCGTTGTTGATTTTCCCCAAAGACCGTGCCGCCAACGCTTACGATGCCGTTTTCAGTAGTAATTCGAACTGTGATCTTGTTTTTAAAGATGCTATCTCCACCTGTACTAGTTTCGGTAGTTATGCCTTTTTCGTCGCATAAAAATTTAGCATTTACGTAGTTTATCGCATCGCCAAGACTCTCTTTTAAAGCGCCCACGATCGCAAAAGTTAGCATTGAATTTGCATATTCGCCAATCTGCCCGTGAGTCTCTATGCGGATAGCCTTGATAGCGCTTTTGTTTATCTGAGCTGCAAGAAATGCCATCTTGCTTGTAAGATCGATATAAGGCTCAACAAATGGCGGTAGATCTTCTGTTTTTATAGGTAAATTTAAAGCGTTTGGATAGCTTATACCGCGTGCTGCCAAGATGGCTTGCTCGACTGCCTCTACTGCGATATTTCGCTGCGATTCAAGGGTATTTGCCCCAAGGTGCGGTGTGACGCTTACATTATTTAGATCAAGAAGCGGATGGCTTGTCGCTGGCTCCTTTGTAAAAACGTCAATGCCAGCAAATGCTATCTTGCCACTTTTTAGCCCTTCACAAAGCGCCTCTTCGTTATAAAGACCACCTCTAGCGCAGTTTATAAGCCTTACGCCATCTTTCATCTTTGCTATCTCTTTAGCGCCGATCATATCGGTTGTCTCTTTGGTCTTTGGAGTGTGGATCGTGATGAAGTCGCATGCCAAGATGTCATCAAAATTTTTAGTATAAGTGCCGCCCATATCGATAACTTTAGATGGATCGATATATGGATCATATGCGATGATATCCATGCCAAAAGCTTTTGCGCGAGCTGCTACTCTTGAGCCGATGTTACCAAAACCGATCACGCCTAGCTTTTTCTTAAAAAGCTCAACTCCATACCACTTCTCGCGTTTCCAAATTCTATCTAGCTTTAGATCGTTGTGAGCGTATTCAAGTGATCTTGCAGCTGCTAGCATGTGTGCCATAGTTAGCTCAACTGCTGCGATAGTATTTGCAGTTGGTACGTTCATGGCAATGATGCCTCTTCTTGAACAGCCATCTATATCAACGTTATCCACGCCAACACCAGCTCTAACGATAGCTTTTAGCTTCTTACCAGCTTCTAAAAACGCCTCATTTACCTCAGTCGAGCTTCTAGTGATCGCTACATCAGCCTCGCCTAAAATTTTTAAAAGCTCGTCTTTTGGGGTATTAACTGCGTCTATTATATTTATATCTTGCTCTTTTTTTAAAAGCTCAAAACCTACTGGGTGTATCGCATCGCAAACAATGATAGTTTTCATAATTTTACCTCTCTCACACTTGAGTGGATATCGTAAACCCTTAGCTGCAAAATGATATTTTGCAAAAGCCTTGAGTCTTGGGTATTTAAAAAGATCTGGCTCTTAGCGCCATCTCTTACTACAGTAAAATCAACCTCGCTATTTCGCAAAGTCTGCATCAAGCAGAACATAGAGTAGATGTCGTTTTTATCTATCATAAGTTCGTATGCTGTGATCTTTGGCTTTTCTATCTTAGGTCGGTTGTATTCTATAAAAATTTCATTTACGGGCAATACGTAATCTTTTTTCTTAATAGTTGCCAGCTCATTGATCCAGTTTTCACTGCCGGCTGTATTTTTGGTTATATTTTGCTCACTTGTAATATTTTTTTCAGTAGTTTGGCTGAAATTTACGCTTGCAAATTTAACAAGATAAATTCCAACCAAACCTAACATCACAAAGAGCAGAACAACTACTAATAAAAGCGTGCGTCTGCCCATTTATACTAGCGTAATTGTTCTTTTATGATATCGCCAAGTGTTACTTTGTCGTCGTTGTCGTTGATCTCATTTAACACTTCACGCTCTTTTTGTTTTGCTAAACGGCGTATGCTTAGGCGAATTCTATTTTTCTTCTCATCGATAAATGCGATAGCGGCTTCGATCTCATCGCCGATCTTTAACGTGCTAGCATCTACGCTACCTAGATCTTCTTTGCGGATTAACGCATCGACATTATCGCCAAGCTCAACAAATACGCCAAAGTCTTTAATGTCACGGATCGTTCCTTTTACGATGTCGCCTACACTAAATTTATTAGCAAATGCTTGAACTGGGCTTTGTTTTAGATCTTTTAGGCTTAGAGAAATTTTTTGCTCAGCGCTGTCGATTTTGATGATCTTTACTTCTAGCTCATCGCCAGCTTTGAACATATCTTTGCACTTGTCATTTCTATCCCAAGATGCATCTTCGTTGTGTAGCAAGCCCTCAACGCAGCCTACTCTAACAAATGCACCAAAATTTGTGATAGTTGTCACAACACCTTTTACTACGTCGCCCTCTTTGAATTTAGCTTTAAATTCGTCAAATGGCTTTGGAAGTAAATTTTTAAGGCTCACTCTTAAGCGGTGTCCTTTTGCGTCTATTTCGATAACCTCAACATCGATCTCTTGACCTTCGCTGATGTGATCTTTTGGATTTTTGATATTTTTATCCCATGAAATTTCAGATATGTGTAAAAATCCTTCAATATCATTTCCAAGATCGACAAATGCGCCATAAGGCTCGATATTGCTAACTGTTACTTTGATAGTGTCGCCAACTTCTAGACCATCATTTATGATCTCTTCCCAAGGATCTGGAGTAGCAGCCTTGATAGATAGAGATAGGTGGCGTTTTTCGTTGTCATAGCTGATAACTTTAACTAAAACTTTATCGCCTTCTTTGTATAAAGAGCTAGGATTTACTGGGCCTTTGTAGCTTATCTCGCTGTAATGCACAAGTCCGTCTACACCGCCAACATCAACAAACATACCATAAGTTGTGATTTTCTTAACTGTGCCCTCTATAACGCTATCGTTTTCTACTATGTTTGATAGAGCTTCTTTGCGTTTTTTGCGGTCGTCATCTAAAATTTTCTTTCTTGAGACAACGATGCTATTCTCTTCTTTATCAACTTTTATAACTCTTACTTTGTATGATTTTCCAACTACGCCCTCAGCGTTTTTAAATCCGCTGTGCGTTCTTGGTAAGAAAAATTCTACGCCATTTGCGTCTTGAGTGATAAAACCACCTTTATTTTTTCCAACTACTTTTACGTCGATTTCGCCAGAATTTTCAGGATCGTAAGCTTCGATGAAAGCTTTAACTTTCTCTTTTCTAAGTGCTTTTTTGTGCGACACTATAGGTCTTCCATTTCTTGATCCAGTTATTACAACTTTGATCGTATCGCCAACTTTATGCGTCAGGTTGCCGTTTGCGTCAGTGATCTCAGAAACATTTAAAATGCCTTCTGACTTCTTGCCAACGTCGATTAAAACCTCATCGCCATTGATACTGACGATCTTTGCGTCACTATCTTCTTCAGTCTTTTTAAAAGACTCCTCTAACATCGCAGCAAAATCGATATCTTCGATATCTTCGTCTTTTGCTTTTCCTAATTGAACACTTTTGTTCACAGCCATCTTGATCCTTTAAATTTTATTATGCCAGTAGAGGCAAATTGGCTTATTATAGTTAATTGTGGCTTTAGCTAGGATAAATTTTATACTTTTTTGATTCTATCAACGACTTTTTGTATGATCCAGTCAGGCGTGCTAGCACCTGCACTTATACCACACAAATTTTTGCCCTCAAACCATGATCTTTCAAGCTCTTCTTCGCTTTCAATGAGATAGCTATCTTCGCAGAAATTTTTAGATATTAGGTAGAGTTGTTTTGTGTTTGAGCTGTTTTTACCGCCGATGATTATCATCACGTCAGCTCTTTTTGCTAAATTTTTAGCAGCTTCTTGGTTTTCAAATGTCGCGTTGCAGATCGTGTTAAAGACACGCAGCTCTTTTACATGAAGCATGAGATAGTTTGCGATCTGCATAAATTTCTCAACTTTTCTAGTAGTTTGGCTAACAAGCGCGACCTTTTGCTTAAATTTAATGCCCTCTAGCTCGCTCTCTTCAAGCACGACATAGACATTGCCCTTGGCATACGACTTCACGCCTTTTACCTCTGGATGATGCATGTCGCCAAAGATCACCACATCATAGCCCTCTTCGCTCATTTTTTCGCAAATTTGTTGTGGCTTTGTCACAAATGGACAAGTTGCGTCGATCACTTTTATATCAGTTTTTTTTAGCTCTGCAAGGTCGTTTTTAGTGATGCCATGAGTGCGGATGATCGCCTTTTTCTCATCTTTTAGCTCGTCTATGCCCTCAAGCGTCTTTACATTGTAGTTTTTCTCAAGCCTGTTTATCTCTTCATTATTATGTATGAGCGGACCGATAGTTGCGGCATCTCCAGCGTTTTCAGCTATCTTTATCGCCCTTTTTACGCCAAAGCAAAATCCATAACTACTAGCAAGCTCGATCTTCAACTCTAGCTCCCATTTTCTTTAAAATTTCAGCAAAATTTGGAAACGAAGTGGCGATAAATTCGCTCTTTTCTATCTGCATGCCACATTTTAGTCCAAGTATGGCAAAGCTCATGGCGATCCTGTGATCTCCGTGGCTATCTATCGTGGCAAATTTAGCCTCAGAGCCATTTATGATAAAGCCATCTTCAAGCTCGCTAGCATCGACACCACACTGCTTTAGCGCATTTATCGTGACAGCTATCCTGTCGCTCTCTTTTACGCGAAGCTCTTTTGCGTTTGTTAGCTTGCTTTGACCCTTAGCGCAGGCAAATGCGATGGCTAAAGCTGGGGCTTCGTCGATGAGCCACGAGATATTTTCGCTAACCTCTACGCCTTTTAAATTTGGCGAGTATCTAACCTCAATATCGCCGATATCTTCGTATTTGCTTGAGGTTTTGTGAAATTTTATCTCAGCGCCCATTTTTTCTAAAACTCTGTAAGCTTCGATGCGAGTTTTATTTAACAAGATATTTTTTAAAATGATATGCGAATTTGGGATGATGAGAGCTGCGACCGCGAAGAAAAATGCCGAGCTTGGGTCATTTGGCACATCTATATCAAGTGGCGCAAGTGGGCCTTTCATCGGCTCTAGAGTGATCTCTAGGCCGTCACGCTTTATATCAGCTCCCATACCTGCAAGCATGCGCTCAGTGTGGTCTCTGCTTAGCTCTGGCTCGCTAAATTTGCAGCCATTTGAGTAAAGAGCCGCTAGCAAAAGTGCGCTTTTTACCTGAGCTGAGGCGATCTTGCTCTCAAAACTAAATCTTTCAAATTTCGTCCCTCTTATACAAAGTGGAGCGTTATTTGCGTTATTTGCGCCATCTATCTTTGCACCCATCTCATTTAGAGGCTTTGCTATCCTTGCCATCGGGCGAGAATTTAAGTATTTATCGCCACTTAGCACAAAAAAGCCCTCCTGCGCGGCTAATAGCCCCATAAAAAGCCTCATCGCCGTGCCTGAGTTGCCACACTCCAAAATTTCATTTGGCTCTTTTATCTTTTGTGGCGGAGTGATCGTTATTACAGCGCCGTTATCTTCGATCTTTGCGCCAAGGAGCTCAACTATTTTTAAGGTATTTAGCGTGTCGCCTGCTCTTAGGTAGTTTCTAACGCGAGATGGCTTGTCGCTTAAAAGCGAAAACATCGCGCATCTATGCGAGATAGACTTATCAGCTGCGATGTCATCGATGGTTAAATTTAGACTTTTTTCTAGTGGATAAATTCTCATCTTATTCCGATATTTAGTTTCTCTTTTAGCTCGCTTAAAATTTTATCCATAAGCGCGTTTATATCGTCATCTTCGAGCGTTTTTTCCATATCTTGGAATGTAAATTTAAGGCTAAGGCTGATCGCGCCGTTTAGTTTCGCATCTTTATAGATATCAACCGGCAAGAACTCTTTTAGCTCTTTTAAATTTAGCCCTCTTATGCACTCATAAATTCGTCCAGCCTCGAAATTTTCAGGCACGATGAGGCTAAGATCCCTTGTAGTGCTTTGGAATTTTGAGTAAGGCACTGCTAAGATCGGCTCAAATTTAAGCTTTGCAAAATCAATCTCACAAACATAAGTTTTAGGCAGATCTCTTTTTGCCTCTACTCTTGCATCTACTCTGCCGATATAGCCGATCTTTTCGCCATTTTGATAGATATGTGCCTGCTCGTATGGGCTAAGATACGATATTTCGCGGCAAGGTTTTAGCTCAAATTTACCTATGACATTTTGCACCATCGCTGCAAATGCGTAGAAATTTGCCTCCTCGCCCTTTGCGCCATTTATCAGTGTCGGCTCTTTTAAAAGGCCTGATACGACAAAGCCTAAATTTAAGCCTTGGTTTGCATTTTCGTCAAAAACTTCGCCAAGCTCAAAAAGTCTAACTGAGCGTTTTGAGTTTTTGATGTTTTTCTCGCTTGAGCTTAGAAGGTGATTAACAAGTGCTGGTCTAAGCGTGTTTAGCTCGTTGTTTATAGGATTTAGTATCTTGATCTTGCAAGGTTTGAAATTTAGCTCACTTAGCTCATCAAGGTTGTCAAATACGTAGTGCACGCTTTCAAAAAAGCCATTATCGGCTGCACGGCGCCTTAAATTTAAAGCATTTTTATAGTCAAAATATGTCTTATTTAGCCTATTTTTCTCAGAGAAATTTAACGGCGTTGAGGCGATATTGTCGATGCCTATTATCCTTACGATCTCCTCGCAAATATCATGAGAATTTACGATGTCGTGGCGAAATAACGGCACTTTTACATTAAAGCTCTCTTGCTCGACATTTACCGCGATCTCAAAGCCAAGTTTCTTTAAAATTTTAACGACATCGTTTCTAGCAACCTCTTGACCGATCATATTTTTAAGCTCGCCAAGCGAGATGCTAAGCGTGATAGGTTCGGTATTTAGAAGTGATTGCTGTGAGCCCGCAAAAAGACTTAAGCTATCTTTAAAGCCAGCTAGCCTTTTAAAAAGATAGTCCGCCCCGTAAGCTAAATTTGGCTCGCTACCACGGCTTGAGCGATAAACTTGATCGCCTTTTGGTAAATTTTTATTTTCAAAAATGGCTTTTGAGACAACATCTGGTTTTACGTAGCTAGCCTCTACCAAGATCACCTTTGAGCCCTCATCAACCCTAGCCTCATCGCTTTGGTAAATTCCAGCAACGCCTAAATTTTTATCCTCACAAAAGACCACACACTCGCCATTTTCGCCATTTTTGATGTCAAAAACTGCTTTTTCGCCCTCGCCCACAAGCTTAGCGTGATCATAAGCTCTAAACAAGACACCCGTGCAAAATGTCGCGTATTCAAGCAGTCTTTCTACTAAATTTGTCTTTTGGCAATCAATTAGAGCTAGCCTCAACCTAGTTAATAAATTTTCACTTAATGCATTTTTTAGCTCAAATGCTTTATACAAAAACGAGCCATTTACCTTATCTTCAGTTCGCACAGACGCGATCCTGCCGATGCCTAGTAAATTTTCGCTATCTTCATTTTCGTGGCTATCTTTCATATTTAGATCAAGCGCGGTGCAAATTTCTCTTGCGATGCCGTGTAAATTTTGGCAGTCGCCCCTATTTGCTGTGACATCAACCTCGATGATCACATCTTTAAACGCTTCAAATTCGCCAAGACTTGTGCCAAGTTTTAGCTTGCCGATGCTCTCATCAAGTGGCAAAATGCCGTCATTTGTCTTAGGTAGTCCCAGCTCAGCCGATGAGCAGATCATGCCGCATGACTCGATGCCTCGCAGCTTTGCTTTTTTGATCTCAAGACCATTTGGCATCGTCGTGCCAATGAGCGCAACTGGCACAAACTGACCAGCCTCGACGTTTTTAGCCCCGCACACGATCTGAAGCGTTTCGCTGCCAACATCAACCTGACAAACGCTTAGCTTATCGGCGTCTGGGTGCTTTTCTCTACTTTTTACGTAGCCAACTACGATGCTCTTTGGTAAATTTATCTCTTTATAGCTATCAACTTCTAAACCGATAGAGTTTAATGTCTTTGAAAGTGTCTCGCCGCTAACCTCGCTAAGGTCGATCCACTCGTTTAACCAATGCTTTGAAATTATCATTTAAACTGCTCCAACAATCTTAAATCTCCCTCAAAAAGTGACCTTAGATCAGGCACTCTATGAAGCAACATCGCAAATCTCTCAACGCCAAGGCCAAAGGCATATCCACTTACATTTTTATAGCCAACCGCCTTAAATACATTTGGATCAACGACGCCGCATCCAAGCACCTCAAGCCAAGTAGTCTGTT
>ENA-OWNK01000566-OWNK01000566.1-metagenome-genome-assembly--contig:-NODE-566-length-17203-cov-22.158036_pt1 | contig 17203 bp, 12 predicted proteins | sample MGYA00245343_ERZ651121 | MGnify/ENA primary metagenome ERZ651121 (study PRJEB26857, sample SAMEA4031775) | metagenome | biome: human; feature: oral; material: saliva | place: Philippines | collected 2014... | reverse complement strand
GAACATCTCAATGAAGAGGCGACCCACACCGTAGTAGAACACGTACAGCCACAGGGTCTGACCCAGCTTCAGCACGCCCTTACGACCCAGCCACAGCAGCAACGCCACACCCAGCAGATTCCACAGCGACTCGTACAGGAACGTCGGATGGAACAGCGTACCCGCCGGATACTGAGGCGGGAAATTACCGCTCGAGGCGCTAATCTCCAGGCCCCACGGCAAAGTCGTCGGCTTACCGAACAGCTCCTGGTTGAACCAGTTACCCCAGCGGCCAAACGCCTGAGCCAGCAGAATACCCGGCGCCACCGCATCCGCAAAAGCCGGGAAATTAATCCCGTAGCGGCGGCAACCATACCAGGCGCCCAACGCACCAACCGACACGGCGCCCATAATGCCGATGCCGCCCTCCCAAATCTTCAGGAAAGCCCACGGATCAGCAACATTCGGACCGAAATAGCTACCCGGGTCAGTAATCAGCACGTGGTAGGCGCGGGCACCAATAATACCCGCCGGAATAGCCCACATCGCCACGTCAAACACGCGCTCAGGGGTACCGCCCGCCGCCTTCCAACGGCGAGAACCCAGCCACAAGCACACCGCCATACCCGCAAGAATACACAGGGCATAGAAATGCACACGGAACGGGCCCAGTTGCAGATACGAAACGCTCGGTGACGGAATCGACGCCAGCACGTTAGCTACCGGCACGCTCGCCAGCGACAGCACATCAGACATTAGCCTTCACGCCCCGCCAGCTCACGGGTCAGCTTAGCCACCGCCTCAACACCGCCAGAAGCCAAAGCCTTCACCAGCGCGGTACCGACAATCACGCCGTCCGCATACTCGCCAATCTCCTCAACGTGGGCACGAGTCGAAACACCCAGACCCACGCACGCACGAGGCGCACCGGCAGCCTTAATGTCCGCAACCAGGGTGCGAGCCGCCTCCGACACGGAGGTGCGGGCACCGGTCACGCCCATCACCGACACGGCGTACACGAAGCCGCTCGACGCCTTCGCAATGGTCGCCAGACGCTCCGGCGAAGAAGACAGCGCGGCAAGGAAAATACGATCCAGACCGTACTCGTCAGAAGCCTCAAACCACGACGACGCCTCATCAGGCACCAGGTCCGGGGTGATCATGCCCGCGCCGCCGGCAGCCGCCAAATCACGCGCAAAATTCTTCACACCGTACGCCAGAACCGGGTTCCAGTACGTCATCACGACAACCACAGCGTCGGTCGCCTCGGTAATGCGGCGGACCGCTTCAAACAGCTGAGGAAGCTTGAAACCGTTCTCCAGCGCCACGCCGGTCGCCTTCTGAATCACCGGGCCATCCATGACCGGATCAGAATAAGGCACGCCCAGCTCAATAATGTCTGCGCCGTTATTGCCCAAAGCAATCGCCGCGTCAATCGACTCATCCAGGGTCGGGAAGCCCACCGGCAGGTAGCCAATCAGCGCCGCACGGCCCTGCTTCTCGCACTCAGCCAGACGAGCCGCCAGAGGCGACTGCGCGTTCGGAGCGGGGAAAGAACCATCCAACACCGTAAAAGGTGCCGACTGAGAAATAGCGTCCTGGTAGCTCATTACTTAGCCTCACTTTCAGCCTGTGCGTTCTGTGCAGTGGATGCGGCAGCTTCCTTATTACCGGTCATCAGGGTCGAGGACGGAATCGCCTTACCCAGGCCGAACCACTTCAACGCGGTCTCCATATCCTTATCGCCACGACCGGATAGGCAGACAATCATCGTCTTCTCGCGTGCCGCCTCCGGATCCTCAGCAGCCCAACGCTGGCACACGCGCAACGCACCCGCCAGAGCGTGCGAGGACTCAATCGCCGGAATAATACCCTCGGTACGGCAGAGCAGGCGCAGAGCGTCCATCGCCTCAGTGTCGGTCACCGGCTCGTAGGTCACACGACCAATATCGGACAGGTAGGAGTGCTCCGGACCCACACCCGGGTAATCCAGACCGGCAGAAATCGAGTGGGACTCAATGGTCTGACCGTCCTCATCCTGCATCAGGTAGGTCATCGCGCCGTGCAGCATGCCCGGGCGGCCCAGAGTAATGGTCGCCGCGTGACGACCGGTATCCACACCGTCGCCACCAGCCTCAAAACCGTAAATCTCGACCGAAGAATCGTCCAAGAACGCGTGGAACAGACCAATCGCGTTCGAACCGCCACCCACGCAGGCAGCAATACCATCGGGCAGGCGGCCAGTCTCGGCAAGAATCTGCTCGCGCGCCTCCTCACCGATAGCGTCGTGGAAGAAACGCACCATCGCCGGGAACGGATGCGCACCGGCGGCAGTACCCAGCAGGTAGTGGGTGTTCTCAACGTTCGAAACCCAGTCGCGCAGCGCCTCATTAATGGCGTCCTTGAGGGTGCGGGAACCGTTCTGAACCGCAATCACCTTCGCGCCCAGCAGCTGCATACGAGCCACGTTCAGCGCCTGACGCTCAGTGTCTTCCTCACCCATGTAGATCACGCACTCCATGCCGAAGAGCGCAGCCGCGGTCGCAGTCGCAACACCGTGCTGACCCGCACCAGTCTCAGCGATCAGACGGGTCTTACCCATACGCTTAGCCAGCAGAGCCTGACCAATCACGTTATTAATCTTGTGGCTACCGGTGTGGTTCAGGTCCTCACGCTTGAGGAACACACGCGCACCAGCATGCTCAGAGAACTTCGGAACCTCAGTCAGTAGCGACGGACGGTTCGAATACTCAGCAGAAAGACGCTGGAACTCAGCAATGAACTCGGGGTCGTTCTTCGCCTCGTTAAAGGTTGCCTCCAGCTCATCCATGGCGGCAATCAGCGACTCGGGCATCCACCGCCCGCCGTACTCACCAAAATAGGGGCCGGGGGCATTCTTCAACGACTCGCCGTTGAGGAAAGCATCTGCCAGGTTCTCGCTCATCACTATTCCTTCCCTGGATGGTTGCTGCCGGATGCGCGCCGCGGGTAGGGCGGGGCATCAGGCCTGATCACAGCGAAACACCACGCAACCGCGGGTAGGGCGGGGCGGCGTTCGCACATATCCCCCTATAGTACCCGGGCGCAAGCGGTGAATAGTACCCTGGGGTGCACATGACCATTCCTAGGACATGTGACGTTCGCCAGGGTGGGTGCGTTTGGCAGGGTCGGGGACGCGCAGGTTGAGGGGCGCGCGGCAAGCTACAGCAGCTCGCGCAGCTCCTCCATCTGCTGAGAAAGCACCGTCGACACGCCACCGCGCATCGACACCCCGTACAGGGTCTCCGCAATCTGCATCGTGCGCTTCTGATGCGTAATCACAATCAGCTGCGAACGCTCCCCCAACTCACCAATCACCTGCAGCAGGCGCGACAGGTTGCGGTCATCCAGCGCCGCCTCAACCTCGTCCAGGGCGTAGAACGGCGAAGGGCGAGACATATAAATCGCAATCAACAGCGCCAACGAAGCGAGCGAACGCTCACCGCCAGAGAGCAGCGACAGGCGCTTAACCTTCTTACCCGCCGGGCGCGCGTGAATCTCCACACCCGAATTCAACGGATCGGACGGGTCGTCCAGCTCCAGGTGGCCCTCGCCTCCCGGGAACAGGGTCTCAAAGATGCGGCGGTAGTGGGTGTTAATGTCCTCCATCGCGGCGGTGAACACCTCCGCAATGTGGCTACTGACCTCGTCCATGACCGTGTTCAGGTCGCGGCGGGTCGCCTTCAAATCCTCAATCTGCTGGTTCAGGTAGGCGTGGCGTTCAGAAAGAGCCTCGTACTCCTCCAGCGCCAGCGGGTTAATGGCGCCGAGCGCCTCCAGTTCGGCGCGGGTTGCCTTGAGGCGAGCGCGGACGCTTTCGGTGGAGGCTTCGGTAGCAGTATTTTCGGTGGCGGTATTTTCGGAAGCCGCGTTTTCGAATGTCTCCTCCGCGGGCACGTCAACCGGCAGCTGCTCGGAGTACTCCTCCTGCAGCTGCTCCAGGGTCAAACCGGTCACCAGGCGGGCACGCTCAGCCAGCGCCTGCACGCGCTCCTGCACGCGCGCCGCCTCCGTCTGGGTGCGCGCCAGCAGGGTCAGCGCCGCCGCGTGCGCCGCCTGCAGGTCCTGTACCTCATCATTTGTGCTGGTCAGGCCTTCCTGGGCGTTCTTCAGTGCGGTGCTCAGCTCGTGCAGCTGCTGCTCGCGCTCGCTCACCTGCTCGGCAAGCACCTCACCCAGACGCTGGGCGCGGCGCTCAATGGTCGCGGCGGGCGCCTGCTCCCCCGTGCCCGCCAGGTAGGAATCCTCGCGGGTGCGTGCCGACTCGTAGGCGGTGCGTGCCTGTGCCACGGATTCTTCCGCGGCGGCAAGGCGCTCGTTTAGGCGGGCGCGCTCAGCCTGAATGTTCTGCGCGGATGCCTCCAGGGATTCCGCCTGGGCGCGGGCGCGGGCATGCTCGGCGCTCGCCACGCCCGCCGCCTTCGCAGCCTCACGTTCCGCTTCAACCGCCGATTCTGCCGCGGTCTGAGCCTGCTGAACGGCCTGCTCGGCTTCGTCCAGTTCGGCGCGGGTGCGGGTCACGACCTGGGATGCGGCGCGGTATGCGGCGGCAAGTTCCAGGGGGCTGGCACCCTCAGTCGGGTAGAGCAGGCTGTAGCGGGTGTGTTCGGTGCCCGCGGGGTCAAAAATACGCCAGATAGTGCGCTGACCTGCGTCTACATTCTTGGCGAGCAGGTGCAGGGCGTGCTCTGCGGAGGCGGCATCCGGCGCGAACAGCACACCCGCCAGGCGCTCACCCAGCGCCGCGGTGACGCGCGCCAGGGCGTGCTCGTCGATACCGGCGAGTGCGGCGGCATCCTCGCTGAGCGGTTCAATCATCTCGGTTGCGGGGCGGATACCCAGCTCGCGCAGCTCGGTGGCGCAGAAAGCGGGCAGGGTGGTTTCGGGCAGTTCTGTTGAAAGTTCCTTCGCGGCAGATTCGTTGCTTTCATCACCCTTATCACCGCGCAGATGCGACACCTCAGCACCCTCAACCGGCACGCTCAACGCCGCGGTAGCCAGCGAGGTCAGCGCCGCAGACGCCGCGCGCGCATACTCGGGGTCAATCTGCACGGCATCCAGCACGCGCAGCAGGCTCGCGCCTTCGCTCGAAGAATCCATGAGCTCGCCAGTTTCGGGATCGAATACCGCCTCAGCGGATTCAGCGCCCGGCTCGGCGGGTGACTCCCCCATGCTCTGGCCCAGCGCCTCACGCAGGGTTGCGGCACGCTCAGCCGCCGCCGCGTAGGCGCGGGTCGCCTCCACCGCCGCGGCGCGGGCGGCATCCAGCTGAGCCTGCGCGCGGGCACGAGACTGCGCCGCCTCACCCGAGGCGCGCTCAGTCTGCGCCACCTCGGATGCCGCCTTCTCAACGTTCTTCAGCGCCACATCGTAGCGCCCCTCAAAGCTGGCGTAGCTTTCCACCGCACGCTCTGCCTCTTCGCGGCGCTCCTCCAACAGTTCCAGGGTGCGCTCGTATCCGGCGCGGGCGGCGGCGGTCGCCTCGGTCAGCTCCACACGGTAGGTGCGCACGCGCTCGGCGGCGATGGACTGCACGGTGCGCACGCGCGCGGCGGACTCGCGCAGGGTCGACACGGCCTTCTGGAAGGCGGTGACCTCGGTGTTCAGGCGGTTCTGCTCCTGCTGATGCTTCGCGGATGCCGCACGCGCCGCCTCCAGCTGTTCTTTCAGGGTTTCGGCACGGCGGGTACCTTCCGCTTCGGAGGCGAGAGCCTGCGCCTGCTCAGCCTGCAGAACACCCAGCTGACGAGCCAAAAGTACCGCCTCCAGCTGGCGGATGCGCGCCTGCAGTTGGCGTGCAGTCGCGGCGGATTCTGCCTGCTCGCTCAGCGGCTGCAGCTGCGAATCCAGCTCGGCAACCAGGTCGCTCAGGCGGGTAACGTTCGATGCCACAGACTCCAGCTTGCGGCTGGTCTTCTCCTGGCGGCGGCGGTACTTGACCACGCCTGCCGCCTGCTCAATCATGTCGCGGCGCTGCTGGGCGGTAGCGTGCAGGACCGCATCCAGCTGGCCCTGGCCGACGAGCACGTGCATCTGCTGCCCCAGACCCGCCTCCGAGAGCAGGTCCTGAATATCGGCAAGGCGCGCCGGGGAACCGTTAATCTCGTACTCGCTGCCGCCGGAGCGGAACATGGTGCGCGAAATCTGCACCCGATTAGCGGGAATACTGAAGGTGCCGTCAGAATTATCGAAAGTCAGGGTGACTTTGGCGCGGCCCAGAGGCGCACGCTGGGCGCCGTCGCCCGAACCAGCCTCGCCGGAGCCGGCAAAAATGACGTCCTTCATGCTGCCGCCGCGCAGACTCTTAGCACCCTGCTCACCCATCACCCAGGCGAGCGCATCCAGCACATTGGACTTGCCGGAGCCGTTGGGTCCAACCACCGCGTTAATGCCGGGGGTGAACTCAAAAGTGGTGGCGGAGGCGAAAGACTTGAACCCGCGCAGGGTCAGCGACATCAGGTGCACAAGGGGCCTTTCTGCAAAAGAATCTGGTGTGTGCCGGGCACGTTCTGTGGTGCGTGGCGGCATCCCTCTAGTGTACGCGGTGCGGTGGGCGGGCGGCGTTAGCGTGCACGAAGCAAATGGGACTCAAAGTTCCTCATTGTGCACCATCTTACGCGCCGGGTGAACGGGGGCGTTCATATTGGGTCTACGGATACGGGTTCGCCCGACCTGTGCGGTAGATTGGAATGAGCATCACAAATTCTGCGGGGCCGCTGTGCGTTTCCCCGCCGTCTTTGCATCCCACTGACTTCTATTTTCAAGGGCCACACCATTGTTGAATGCACCCGCCGAGAAGGTCGGCACAAACTCTGACATTCGCCACGCTAATGCAGCTCTACTGTCCATTACCCATGAGCTGCCTCCGGAGGTCGTCACGAGCGACTACTTCGATGAGCAGCTGGCCCAAACCTACAAGCGTCTGCGCATGCCCAAGGGCCTGCTGGAGCGTCTTGCCGGCATTAGTACTCGCCGCGGCTGGGCTGAGGGCCAGACCTTCGAGGACGGCGTGGTTGCCGCAGCTGAGAAGGCTATTGCGGAGGCGGGCATTGACCGTTCCCAGATTGGCCTGCTGATTAACGCTTCGGTGACTCGCGATAACTTTGAGCCCGCCGTTTCGGTGGGTGTGCACGACCGCCTGGAGTTGCCGCGTCACGCACTGAACTTCGATATTACGAACGCCTGCCTGGGCTTTGTGAACGCGATGACTGTCGCCTCCACCATGATTGATGCGGGCGCTATCGACTACGCCCTGATTGTGGCTGGCGAGGACCCCTCCCCGTGGCACCGTACCGCGGTGCGCATCCTGAACAACCCCGATTCGACCCGCGAGGATGTGCTGGCGCAGTTCGCGACCCTGACCCTCGGTTCGGGTGCGGCGGCGGCTGTGATTGGTCGCGCTGACCGTCACCCGGAGGGTCACCGCATTGTCGGTTCGGTGTCCCGCGCGGGCACTGAGCACCGTAACCTGTGCATCGGTGGCGAGGCGGATCAGGGCATGAACACTGACGCCGAGGGCCTGCTCAAGCACGGCCTGGAGCTGGTGGCGCAGGCGTGGGAGCAGGCGCATCAGGACGGCTGGGAGTGGAACGACATGACCTCCTACGTGACCCATCAGATTTCTAACGCCCACACGAACGCCATTATTGAGGCGGTCGGTATTGAGCGTGAGCGCATCCCCTTGACCTTCCCGAAGTGGGGCAATGTGGCTGCGGCGGCTCTGCCGATGACTCTCGCCGAGTGCGCGCCGACCTATAAGGACGGCGACCGTATTCTGTGCATGGGTGTGGGTTCTGGCCTGAACACTGCCCTGCTTGAGATTCAGTGGTAACCCGGCAGTCGGCAACCTTTAACCGGTAACCCGTTAGCTTTTGCGGTAGACATTCACCGATTCGATCCGGAAGGATTCCCCCAGCATGCGCCATTTGAATTTCCCTAAGGCTCAGCCTCCCTACAACCCGGAGGAATGGGCGGGCGTGAACCCGCGCTACTCCCACCTTCTGGAGGTGCCCACCACCGCCCCCATTGAGCTGCGGGCGCAGCAGGCTGGCGCGCGTCGCTGGCACTACCTGGATAACCTTCCGGTGCTGGTCGAGCGGGGTTTGGAGCCGATTGGCACGGTCCTGTGCGTGCACGGTAACCCGACCTGGTCGTACCTGTGGCGTACCGTGCTGGATGCGGGCGTGAATGAGCGCGCCCCGTGGCGTGTGGTGGCGGTTGATCAGATTGATATGGGTTATTCGGAGCGTACCCACCTGGATTTGGAGGGTGAGCGCCGCACCCTGACTGACCGTATCGCTGACCTGGGTGATTTCACGAAGGCGCTGGGTCTGGATGAGACTGATAAGCCGGTCGTGACCCTCGCCCATGACTGGGGTGGGCTGGTGTCCTTTGGTTGGGCGCTGGAGCATCGTGAGATTCTGTCGGGCGTGATGCTGACGAACACCGCGGTCTACCATGACGGCATTGAGAATATCCCTGCCGCCCTGCGCCTGGCGTTGAGTGTGCACGAGTGGGGTACTCACGATTCGACCGCGTTTATTGATGTGACCTTGGGTTTGGCTCAGAATGAGGGCCGCCTGCCTGCGCCGGGTTCTGCCGGTGCCGGGGCGCTTGATGGTGCCCTGCCGCAGCCGGTGGGTCAGCAGCCTAAGCGCCTGTACCCGAGCCCGCTCAACGAGGCGATTTACCGTACGTACCGTGCGCCGTACGCTCATTCGGCGTGGCGTGAGGGCGTGCGTAATTTTGTGGGCGATATTCCGACCGGCACCGATATTCCTTCCTATACGCCGATGCAGCGTATTGCCGAGCAGATCCGTGACCTGGACGTGCCCGCATTCTTCCAGTGGGGCACGAAGGACCCGGTGTTCCAGCGCCGCTACCTGTTTGACCTGATGGAGCGCATGCCGCAGGCGAAAGTGCACCGCTACGAGAAGGCCTCGCACCTGGTCATTGAGGATTACGATATTGCCTCTCCCATGATGTCGTGGCTTGCGCAGACTTTCGGCACGCTGGAGGATGGTGTGCTGGTTCCGGCGCGTAATGCGGAGGCGGAGCATCGTGCCGCCCGCGCGCGCCGCCACGGTCTGACGACCGGCGAGGGTACCGCCGCTGAGGGTATTACGACTGGGGCCGCTGAGGGTACTGTTCCCGCGGCGTTCCGCCCCATGCTCGCTGCCCTGACTGAACGCGCCAACGACGCCTCCACCGCCGTGGTGGACATGGACCCCAAGGGTGACGGCACCTCCGTTTCTGTGACCCTGACCTGGGCTGAGCTGAACCAGCAGGTCAACGCCGCCGCGGCCCGCCTGCACACCCTGGGTGTGCGTCCGGGCGACCGTGTGAACCTGATGGTGCCTCCGGGTGCCCGCCTGACCACCCTGATTTACGCCTGCATGAAGCTGGGCGCTGTCATCGTGGTGGCTGATACCGGTCTGGGCATTCCGGGTCTGACTCGCGCGTTGAAGGGCGCTAACCCGAGCTTCCTGGTGGGTATTCCCGCCGCGCTCAGCGCCGCCCGTACCCTGATGTGGCCGGGTGTGCGTATTTCTGTGGAGCCGCTGGGTTCGGTGCAGGAGAAGCTGTTGGGTGTTGCCGGTTCGGTGTTTACCGCGCCCGCCGCTGACGGCACTCCGGGCACGCCGGTGCCCACCCCGACCGTGGTGGAGTTCCCCTCCCCCGTGCCGGATGCTGATGCGGCGGTGCTGTACACCTCCGGTTCGACCGGCCCGGCTAAGGGTGTGGTGTACACGCAGCGTCAGCTGGCGGGTATGCGCGACGCCATTGCGAATACGTACGGTTTTGCGCCCGGTAGCGGCCTGGTGGCTGGCTTCGCGCCGTTTGCACTGTTGGGCCCGGCGCTGGGTGCTACCAGCGTGACCCCGACGATGGATGTGACCCGCCCGAAGACCCTGACGGCTTCGGCATTGGCGTCGGCTGCGGCAGCTATTGATGCGTCGGTCGTGTTTGCATCCCCCGCCGCCCTGGTGAATGTGGTGGCGACCGCCGACGAGCTGAACGCTGAGCAGCGTGCGGCGTTGGCTAAGGTTCAGACCGTGCTGAGTGCTGGCGCGCCGATTCCCGTACCGCTGCTGGAGGCGCTCTCCACCCTGGTGCCGAACGCCTCCCTGCACACCCCGTACGGTATGACCGAGGGTCTGCCGGTGACCGATGTGTCGTTCGAGATGATCCGCCAGGCGATTGCTGAGGGCACCCCGAATGCTGCCGGTGAGGTGCTTGACCCGTTCGCCCGTGACGGCGTGTGCGTTGGTTTCGCGGTGTACGGCGCTGCGGTGGCTATTGCGCCGCTGCTGCAGGACGGTTCGGTGGCGGATGAGCTGACCCACGAGCCGGGTGTGACCGGTGAGATTCTGGTGTCGGCGCCGCACGTGAAGGACCGCTACGACACCCTGTGGGTGACTGAGGAGCAGTCCATTAGCACCCCGGGTTGGCATCATACCGGTGACGTCGGACACCTGGACGCTTCGGGTCGCCTGTGGGTTGAGGGTCGCCTCGCGCACGTGCTGCTGACGTCGCAGGGTGTGCTGACCCCGGTTGCGGCGGAGCAGTCCGCCGAGTCCCTGCCCGAGGTACGCCGCGCCGCCCTGGTCGCGGTGGGCCCTGCAGGTACCGCCGCCCCGGTGCTGGTCATTGAGGCGTCCGCGAATACTGCCGCTTTGGAGGCGCGCCAGTCGGCATCGGGTCTCAAGCGTGCCCTGCTCGATCGCGTACTCGGCGCCAACCGCTTCCCCATTGCGGAGGGTGTGGCGCCCTTCGAGCTCTCGCAGCTGGTGCGTCAGAAGGTAGCCGAGGATACCGGCGTGGAGCTTGCCGCGGTGCTGGTGGTGCACGAGCATCCGACCGATATTCGCCACAATTCGAAGATTGACCGCCCCGCCCTGGGTGAGTGGGCGTCAAAGGTCCTCGCGGGGGCGTAAGCGCCTGCCGGATCCCTAAGTCTAAGGAGTATGATGTCCCCTCATTCTTCGCGTGAGTCCTTTTCCCACGAGTCTGTACCCCGCCTGTCGACTTCGCATTCGGCGACTTCCCCGACGGCTCGGTTCCGCAAGCCGGCACAGCCGCTGGCGGCACGCTACACCGACCCCGCCCCGCGTTCGCTACGCCCGATTGAGGAGCCTGATTTTGCGCCGCGTATTGGCGAGCGCATCCTCTTTACCGGTGCGAGCGGCCTGCTGGGTCGTGAGAGCGTGCTGGCGTTGCTGCGTGCCGGCTACGATGTGCGCGTTTTTCAGCGTGGCGATTCGGGTATTGCGGCTCTGCTGCCCGATTCGGTGCGCCCGCGTTTTGAGCAGGTGCGCGGCGATATTACGAACGCGCAGGCTGTGGATCTGGCGATGACCGGCGTGAACGGCGTGGTGCATGCTGCGGCGAAGGTTTCGGTCAGCGGCGAGTGGGCTGATTATGAGCGCATCAACATTGAGGGCACCCGCACCCTGCTACAGGCGGCGCTGAACCATTCGGTGGGTTCGTTCCTGTACATTTCTTCGCCGTCGGTGGCTCATGCCGGTGCGGCGATTGTGGGTGATGGTGCCGGCGTGGCGTCCCCGGAGCATGCGCGCGGTAACTACGCTCGTTCGAAGGCTGCCGCTGAGCTCCTGGCGCTGGAGGCGAACGGCACCACCCTGCCCGGTGGCGGGGTGTTGCGCGTGGGTGCGTTGCGTCCTCACCTGATGTGGGGTCCGGGCGATACCCAGCTGGTCGAGCGTATTCTGGAACGTTCCGCCGCGGGCCGCCTGCCGCTACTCTCCGGCGGTACGGGCCTGATTGATACGCTCTACATTGATAACGCCGCGGATGCGCTGGTGCGCGGCTATCAGCGCCTCGACGCTTTTGCGGGTCAGGCGCTGGTGGTGACGAACGGTCAGCCGCGCACTATCGCTGAGCTACTCGGTGGTTTCTGCGAGGCGGTGGGCGTTCCCGCCCCGCGTTTCTCGGTTCCGGCGAAGGTTGCGGCTCTTGCGGGTAAGGTCATTGAGCGCGTGTGGGAGCGTCTGCCGAAGAACGTGACCGCCGGTGATGAGCCGCCGATGACGGAGTTCCTCGCCGAGCAGCTGTCGACCGCGCACTGGTTTGATCAGCGCCGCACCCACGAGCTTCTGCAGTGGGAACCCTCGGTGTCGATTGAGGAAGGCTACGAGCGCCTAGGCTTGTTCTACGGCGACAAATACAGCCGCTAAGCGCTTCTTTTCGGGGCGGCTCCCCTGCCCCTGGTTTCAACGATTGAAGCTTAAACGAATGACGGCGTAGCTACATCCCCCATCTCGGGAGGAACGTAGCTACGCCGTCATGTGCATATCTGGCGTGAGTTTGCGCCTATCGTAAGCTCTTATCTATCGCGAGCCTTTGCGAGCACGTGGGACCCGCTGGCAGCGGGGGCAACGGTAGGACGAGCGGTTCTGGAACGGTTCGCGCACCATCAGGGAGGTGCGGCCCGCCTCCGCGCAACGGTGGCAGGGCTCCCCTGCACGACCGTAGGCGTTCAGCGAGCGCTCAAAGTAGCCCGATTCGCCGAGCACGTTCACGTACAGGGCGTCGAAGCTTGTGCCGCCAGCCGCCAGAGACTCACGCAGCACCTGGGTGACCGCCTCCAGCAGTTCGCGGGTCTGCGCGGCGCTGAGGGTGCGTGCGGGCTTCGCGTAGTGCAACCGCGCACGCCACAGCGCCTCGTCGGCGTAGATATTGCCCACCCCGGAGATGACCGACTGATCCAGCAGTACCTTCTTAATGCCGCTGGAGGTGCGCAGGAACTTACGGCGCACCGCCGCGGGGTCGAAGAACTCGTCCAGCGGGTCGCGGGCAATGTGCTTGACCGCTTCCGGCACAAGAAAACGCTCAGGTACTTCGCTCTGCCCTATTTCATCGGGCGCTATTTCAACCAGCGCTGCTTCACCGGGCGCTACTTCATTCGCTACAACCGCCGCGGGTACGTCCGGTACCAGCGGGCTGAGGAACATACCGCCGAAGATGCGCTGGTCCACGAAGAGCAGACGCTGCCCAGCGCTTGCCCGGTTGGTGCTCGCCGCGCTACCGGTAGCTCCAGCCGGTCCTAGCTCGAGCGCCACGCGCAGGTGCCGCGGCTGCTCGTCAAACGCCGCGCGAGCCTCCAAATCATTACCAGATTTGCCGCCCGGCTCATCACGCACGAGCAACTGACCGCTCATACCCAGATGCACCACGAGCGCCTCGTCGGCAAGCGTGCCGTCCGCCTCACTCAGGGTCAGCCACAGGTACTTGCCGCGGCGGTAGGCACCGCGCAGCGCCCTGCCGGTAAGTGCCGCCTCAAAGTGGGCGGGACCGGGCAGGTGCCTGCGCAGCGAACGGGCATCGACCACGCGCACCGCCCGCACGGGGCGGCCCAACGAATGGTCGGCGATGCCCGCGCGAACGGTTTCCACCTCGGGCAGTTCGGGCATGATTCCCTCCAATCAGCGGGACTGCAGAATCAAGAGCCCGCAGGGCTAACAGACCTGCAGGATGCTTGAATGAGCCTAAACCAGAACGCGGTACGCCTGCTCAGCGGCAAGGCGCTCCGCCTCCTTCTTGCTCGGGCCTACACCGGTGCCGGCCTGCTGGTTCGCCACAATAGCAACCGCAGTGTACACGCGCGCGTGATCGGGGCCCTCGCCGGTGACCTCATAGCGCACGTCTCCCCAACCGCGGGCGGTGGCGAGGTTCAGCAGCTCGGTCTTCCAGTCGCGTCCAGAGTTCAGGACCTTCTCATCATCGAGCAGCGGCGCAATCAGGCGCAACACCAGGTCACGAGCCGCCTCGCGACCGCACTCCAGGTAGGTCAGGCCGAAAATCGCCTCCATGGTGTCGGCAAGGATCGAGTCCTTATCGGCGCCGCCGGTGTGAATCTCGCCCTTACCGAGCAGGATATACCGGCCCAGATCCAGATCGCGCGCCACCTTCGCCAACGCCACCGTAGACACCACCACGTGGTGCAGCTTCACGAGCTCACCCTCGGGCAGGTCGGGGTAGCGTCGGTACACTTCTTCAGCAATTGCCAGGGAAAGCACCGAATCGCCCAGGAACTCCAGGCGCTCGTTATGCTCCACCCCGGGGTTCTCGAAGGCGTAGGAACGGTGCGTTAGGGATAGCAAAAACGTCTCGGCGTCGATATCGACCCCGAGACGTTTACGCAACTCCCTAGTATCAACACTAGGAAATTCAAACATAAGGATTCACCGCTTCTTAGGCGTCTGCAACCTTACGGCCCTTGTACTCCAGGAACAGGGCGTTGCCTGCAGCGTCGGTTACAACCTTTGCCTGGTGGGGCAGGCTGTAGGTCACGCGACCGTTTTCAACGGTCTTAACCAGCTGGGGCACGGATGCCTTCCACTGGGAACGGCGTGCGCGGGTGTTAGCGCGGGACATCTTGCGCTTGGGAACAGCCACAGCTATCTCACAATCTCTAGTAACAACAATTTAGTTTTCGGTATCTGCACCGAGCAGACCCTGTAGGGCCGACCAGCGCGGATCCAACACCTCGTGATGATGCCCGGGGTCATCCTCCAGGCGCGCACCGCAATCGGCGCACAGACCCTGGCAGGTGTCCCTGCAAACAGGCTGGAACGGCAGTTGAAGGATTACTGCGTCCCGCAGAGCCGGTTCAAGGTCGATGGAATCATCCTCAACGGCGTACTGCTCATCTACTTCGTCTTCGGGGCCGCCATCCGGGGCCTTCTCAAAGACGAAAAGCTCTTGAATATTGGCCGACATCTCGTAATCAATCGGATCCAAGCAAAGGCTACACTCGCCGTGTACATCCACAACAACGGAGCCGGTTACTAGGATACCATCAACAACAGACTCCATACGAATATCGAGGTCAATATCCGAACCCTCTTCCACGCCGATGAGCGTGTTACCCAGGTCTGCCGGTGCGGGCAGAACCTCAGTGAGAGTTTCCATGGTGCCGGGGCGGTGAATCAGATTAGTGACCGATACAACCAGCGGCGATGCGTCTGCACGTGAAATGGCGTTTCTCCTTACGAAATGTATAAACCAAAGTCCCATTTTAGGGGTCATTCGCACCGTTAATCAAGATTAAGCGCCTTTTAAATCCCTTTAAGTGGCGCTCACCTCTTAAATATCCCCTTAAGGAGGCGCCGCGCGGCACTTAATCGGTCGGTCGAGGCTACTCCACAGGTAGTTAAGCGGTAGTTAAGCGCCCGGTCGGCGGTACGGGTTGCCCAGTCAGTGGCAGTTTGCCTTGCCTGTTGAGTGTGTCAGGCATGCCGGGCGTGTCGGGTGGGTGCGCACCCGGGTTGTCCGGGTTGATGAGGCGCTTTAGGCGCTTTATGCGTTTTTCTAGGCGTTTTTCAGGGCGCGGGCGACCGCCTCCGGCACGAAGGGAGTCACGTCACCGCCCAGCGACGCCACCTCACGAATAATCGTGGACGACACCGCACCGTAGCGGTCCTCACCCGCCAAGAACACCGTCTCAACCTGCGCCAGGTGACGGTTCATGCTCGCCATCGGAGCCTCATAGCTGTAGTCCGTCGCCGAACGCAGACCCTTCACCAGCACCTTCGCGCCACGCTCCGCCGCGTACTCGGCAAGCAGCACGCCCGGCGGAATCGGCTCCACGCTCACGCCCTCAATGCCGAGCTCCTGCAGAGACTCGCGCACCAGCTGCACGCGCTCCTCCAGGGAGAAACGGTACTTCTTGGCGCTATTGTGCGCCACGCCCACAATCACCTCGTCAAAGAGCTGAGCGGCGCGGGCAATGATTTCCAGGTGGCCGTGGTGCACGGGGTCAAAAGATCCGGGGCAGAGGGCGATCATGACGGTCCCTTCACGAATAAATATCAGAGGTTGGGATGAGTAGATGCGGGCGAATTTAGGATGCGGGTTAGCGGCAAGCGGGCGAGCGCAGGCTGAGGCGGAAAAGGCTAGGTGAAAAGGCTAGGGGGCGCGGTGAGATGAGGCGGCAAACTTAGGCGGCGAGCTCTTCAGCCTCCTCGCCGGATTCGTTGCCGGGCTCGTCGCTGGATTCGTCACCCGTCTGTTCCTCCACCTCGTCAGGTTCCACGTAGTAGAGAACCGTCTCGCCGTGCTGACGGGTCGAAAAACAGTACAGACCCTCGCCCCACACCGGTTCCGCATCACGCGAAGAACGCTCCACCACGACCACGGCACCCTCGGCGAGCTTGGGGGTGAGCGCCTCCAGTAGCTCGCTGACCTGCTCGTTCGGCATGGCGTAGGGCGGGTCAACAAACACCAGATCCCACGGACCGGAGGCGGATTTCACGTAGGTCAGCGCCTGAGACTGCTGCACGCGCGCCGCAGAACCGGTAGCGCTAGAAGAACCAGAACCGGTGCGGCCCATCGCCTTCTCCACCGCGGCAACGTTCTTGCGAATCACCGCAACAGCCTTCGGGTAGGTGTCCAGCAGAGTCACGGAGGCCGCACCGCGCGAGAGCGCCTCGCAGCCCAGCGCGCCCGAGCCGCCAAAGGCGTCCAGCACGCGGGCGCCACGAATAATGTCGTAGCTCTCCAGCTTGGAGAAGAGGGATTCCTTCACCCGGTCGGTGGTGGGGCGAGTATTATCCCCCGGAACCGAGGCAAGGCGAACGCCTCCGGCAGCGCCGGAAATAATACGGCTCATAGGTCTCTCCTCTAACTAGTGCGGTGTGTTGAAGTCACGGTTTCAGCGGGTGGTGGGCAGGCTGCGGGCAGGGCGGGCGGCGCGTTCTGCCTCGTGGGGCGCTTATCCCCTGCCGAGGAACGCCTCACGGTCAGCATCCAGGGCGCGATCAATCGTACGCGCCAGCGACGGATGCTTAGCCAGCGTCGGGTCCTTCTCCACCACCGAGCGGGCATCCTCACGGGCACGCTCAATAATGTCGGCATCGGCGAGCGCCCGCAAGAACCGCAGGGTGCTCTTCGAGCCCGATTGTGCAGCACCCAGAATATCACCCTCACGGCGCTGCGCCAGGTCGATGCGGGAGAGCTCAAAGCCGTCCGTGGTGGAGGCGACCGCATCCAGGCGCTCGCGGGACACGCCGCCCTCCTCCTGGCGGGTCACCAGCAAGCAGGTGCCCGCGTAGCCGCCGCGGCCCACACGACCGCGCAGCTGGTGCAAGCCCGAGATGCCGAAGCGGTCGGCGTCCATGATGATCATGAGCGTGGCGTTCGGGACGTTCACGCCCACCTCAAT
>ENA-OWNK01000552-OWNK01000552.1-metagenome-genome-assembly--contig:-NODE-552-length-17339-cov-11.065378_pt1 | contig 17339 bp, 24 predicted proteins | sample MGYA00245343_ERZ651121 | MGnify/ENA primary metagenome ERZ651121 (study PRJEB26857, sample SAMEA4031775) | metagenome | biome: human; feature: oral; material: saliva | place: Philippines | collected 2014... | reverse complement strand
AAACTTTGTTGTATTATATAAATATAAAAATGAAAGATGAAATAATAAAAAGAAATGGAGTTTTTTACTATGACTAAGAAAGATATTAAAGAAAATATTGCTATGCTCGCTCAATCACAAGGATTCTATGGTCGATTGCTTAATCAAATTGAAGAAGATGAAGCGGTACTTGATTATCTTCATGAGAAATCAATTCAAGAAGGTTGGAAAGATGCTGTAGATATGGTTCTGTCTATTGAAAGTTAGGAAAGAAAAGAGAGTAAAAATGAAAGACATTATTGATAATTTTGTAAAAGCTCATAAGGATTTCAAACTTTATATTAGTTATGGACGGATGGATGATATTGGGCTAGATTGTAAAACTATTAACACTGAAACTTATATGATTTCAACTATAAATAGAGATTTTGAATTTAGAGCAAATAATGAATTTAACAGGAAATTCTTTCCAGAGTGTGAACATCTTATTTTGCTGGGCGACAATGAATATATTTCCACCCATAACGAAACAGATTTTAAAAATGATAATTTTTTATTCTTGTTCAATGTGGGAACTGGAGAATTTAAATTTTTTGGAAATCCTAATAGAGCAAAAATTCTAAAAGCTTTGACTCGATTAGATGTTATTATTAACGGTTTTAAATATATTGATAAGTATAAGTATAAAGGAGCAGATTATTTAGATAATACTTTCAATTGGTTGAATTTTTCAATGCAAGGCCCAGATGGAAATGAACTACATTTAGATAGTAAATATATTAGTGATGGTTTCTGTATTTGTTACCCCGATGCAACTTGGGAGATTGATTCTTCTATTGATAGGGATTTTGAACGAGCTATGAAACGAGTATTGAAATATAAATAAGGAAACAAGTTTAAAGAGACTTCTTATGAAAATAAATATATTAAAAAAAGATTTGAACAAGTGGTAACTACTGACTTTGATATTTTGGGTATGTTTAACTGGGCTTTTGGGCGATTGAAAGCCGATTCAGATGATTTGAAACAGGTTGCATAAATAGAAATAAATAAGAAAAAATAGTTAATTTTGGATTGACTATTTTTTAATTTTATTATAAAATAGAAATATGAAAAAATACATGAACCATTCAGAGTATGCAAAGATTTATAGTATGAATCAACGAATAGTAGTAGATAATTTCCATAAAAGTTTTTGAATATATAAAATCATTATTTTCACAAGTGGAAGTTTCAGTTGAAGTTATAAATGAAAGTACAAAAAAGACAGAGAAATGATAGATGATTTTGTAGCAATTGGCACATCATTCCGTAACCGAATTTATGGAATAAATAGAAAAAATACTATTGAAATTATAGAGAAAATTAAAGATGAAGAGAAAAAGTAAAGACGTTGTTTTTCGTATGTACAAAACAAAAGGACCTGATTTATTATTGCCTCTATATAACATATTACAAGGGGAATTAGATAGAATATTGACAACTCCAACTTATGTAGAAGCTTTATCAAAGATAGAGTTTAAATATAAGAATGAAAATGGTGAGGAACATTCTAAATTAAAAGGTGTGTTATGGAGTGAAATACATGAGATAATTGGAGATTCTTTAAAGGGTAAAGTTCCAGACGCCTGGTACATACGGATTTTATACCATAATATAATAAGTTTGTTAAAATCAAGACAAGAACAAATCAAAATTTATGAAATATTGAAATCAAATCAATATAAAATAGATAGTACATTAAGAAATAAATTAGTACAAGAAAAATTATACCCTACTAATTCTTACTTAGAAACTTTAGCAGCTTCTAAAGATATGCCCGTACTTCCAAAAAGAAAAACATTTATTCTTGATTTTTCAGTTTCAGATAAACAAATGTTTCGAGTTGGTAAAAATTCTAATGTTTATGAGATAAAAATTCACAGTATGAAAGAAGTGAAAGACTATAATCTTGAAACTGGGTGGTTATCATTTGAGATGTATTTACCAACATATATCCGAGAAAGTTTTACAGGTAAAACAGCCAAACCTCAATTTTATTGGGACTATAATAAAAATGAATTTGTTTGTGCAATTCCATGTGAAATTAAAAAGTTACCCAATAAATATGAAAATATAATGGGAGTAGATTTAGGAAGAATCAAGGCTTATTCAGCAACAGTAATTCGTAAAGATAGTAGTATTTCTGATGAATATGTGCCAACAGAAGAATTACAAAATTTAGTAGATAAACTAAAGCGAATAAATCAACACATAAATTCTGTTTATGAGAAAAAGAAACGTTCTTCTAAATACGGTAATTTCACAAACAGACAAGCTAGAAGAAAATTAGACTACAAACGTGGTCGAAATAAAAGGACAAAATTACAATTTGCGATAGCAAGATTAGTTGCAGTAGAAGTAATAAATATTGCAATAAAAGAGCAATGTAAAGAAATACATTTGGAGAATTTGACTTGGGTAAAAAGTTCGGGCGGTAAATGGAATTTTGCACAAATGCAAGATTGTATTGAAGAAGTAGCTGAATTATTCAGTATTAAAGTTGTAAAAGTAAATGCTAAAAATAGCTCAAAGACTAACCCAGTTACTCTTGAAGTTGGTAAAATTTCTAATCGTGATGTTATTTTCAAAGATGGGCAGAAAGTTGACCGTGACCAACTCTCTGGTCTCAATCTTGCGTTAAGAGAACCTAAAAAAGTAAAACAACGGAAAATTAAAACTCTAAATATTAGAAATTCCGTTGTTATACAACGGCAAAGCAGACGATTCAATAATTATTTAATGAAGAAGTCAGTCATGCCTGAAATTAAAAGTAATAGAAAAATCCACAAGGAATTTTTGAGGGAAAGAGAAGTATCTTCAAGACCTGATTTAATCAAAAAAGAGGACAAAAAAATCGTGATGTTCTCACATGATAAAGCAAAATCTAATTTTGCAATCGTGTCTGTATATAAATCTAGTAATTTTAAACTTGAATATTATTTTACTAATAATTTACAATTTAAACATATTTATATTGATTTATGACAGTAAACTAAAACGATTATATATTGAACTATATTCTTGAAAGCTTAAAATAAGGAATTTATCAAATGAAAAAATTATCACTTGTTACTTTAAATTATAAAACCAAAGATAATAAAAAGTTCAAAGAAGCAATTCTTATGGAAGAAAAAGAAGCTTTGTTCCTTGAAGGTTTTCTATATTTGTTATTCTTCGATAGCAAAAGAGTTGCTATTCCTTTACCAAATGGGGAAAGTTTGAAATATAGAGATATAACTATTTTATGGAAAGACTTGACAATAGAACCAGTTACTAATTACTTTAAATCTTGGAAAGAATCTTATTCAAGTACTAAAATTGGGGCAATTTCATATTTAATGAATGAAATAAAAATAAAGTACAATGAGAATCTGAAAAAATACAATAAGAATTTGTAGATATATATTAAACAAGGGTGGTGTAGTAGTCACCTTTTTCTTTTTTAAAAAACTTTTAATTTTTTACCTAAATGTGTTGACAAACCAAAAAACTTATTGTATTATATAAATATAGAAAAACGAAAGAGGAAACTAACAATGAAAATGAAAATTACTATTAAAACTAAACCACATCACAAATCAAAAATGACACCAGAAGAACTACAATCTCACTTGAATGAGATGCGCCGTGGGGCTTCTGTAACTAAGAATGGAAAAGGCTTCCAACGCCACAAAAAACATAAAAACCGAGATTTTTAAAAGGGAGTAATAAAAATGACTAAAGAAAATAAACCACTAAAATCAATCTTGTTTGTTAGCCGAAATAAAGATAATAAGCATATCCCCAATTTCAAAGAACGAAGATATGTGCGACTAACTACTAAAACAGCAGAAGAACTTAAAAAAGATTTTGACCATTGGGTTGCTAAAGGGCCCGAAGGAGAATTTTGCCGTTTCTATATGAAAATCAATGCTCGAGACCCAGAGAAAACTAAAAAGAATCTTATTAAAGAACTTATTTTTAATGACAATTTTGACTTAGTGTCTGCTGAAGCAAAAATTGCTGGTATCGCTAATAAAAAAGAATGTGCAGCCGAACGAAAATGGCTATTTGACTTTGATGATACTGAAGATAAACTTGAAGAGTTCATCAATGATATTAAGGAATGTGATAAAGCTTCTGTTCCACTAGAAATAGAAGTTCATAAGACTCCAAATGGGCATGCAGTTATCATAAATCGTGGTTTTGACACCAGAGAACTTATGAAAAAATGGAGTTCTACTGTTGAACTTAAAAAAGATGAAATGTTATGCGTGGATTGGACTGGAAAAGGGGAATAAATGGAACGTAAAGGATATGAAATGCTCAAAGGCATTTTTGAGCTAGAAAAAGATTGGAATTTATATTCTCAAGAAGAACAAAAAGAAATTGTAGCTAAAAAAGCAAAAGTTTTGCTTCATCTAGTGGAAACAAATCCACGATTAGAAGAAGCTCTAATCGGGCACTTAAAACAAGAATATATTGCTTCAGTCGAAAAGAAAGCAAAAGAATACATTCTTGGTGGATTCCCTACTCTATCTAAGATGAATAACAAAACTCAAAAAGAAAAATAAACTGCTCATTAAGGCAGTTTTTCTTTTTTAAAAAAGTTTTATTTTTCTGTTGATGATGAACTAACTATATGTTAAAATAAATTGATAGATTAAGTCAGATATAATAAAATAAAAGGAAAAAAGACATATTTAGGATAGGATATGAAATCTAATAAAACAAAAGGAACTGTTTTTCGTATGTATAAAACAAAGGGTCCTGATTTATTATTACCTCTATATAACATATTACAAGGAGAATTAGACAGAATATTAGCCACTCCAATTTATGTAGAAGCTTTATCAAAGATAGAGTTAAAATATAAGAATGAAAATGGTGAAGAGCAATCCAAATTAAATGGTATTCTATGGCGAGAAATACATGAGATAATTGGAGATTCTTTAAAAGGTAAAGTTCCAGACGCTTGGTACATACGAATTTTATACCATAATATAATAAGTTTGTTAAAATCAAGGCAAGAACAAATCAAAATTTATGAAATATTGAAAACAAATCAATATAAAATAGATAGTACATTAAGAGATAAATTAGTACAAGAAAAATTATACCCAACTAATTCTTACTTAGAAACTTTAGCAAATGCTAAAAATATACCAGCATTACCAAAAAGAAAAACATTTATTCTTGACTTTTCAGTTTCAGATAAACAAATGTTTCGAGTTGGTAAAAATAGTAATGCTTATGAGATAAAAATTTACAGTAGAAAAGAAGTAAAAGACTATAATCTCGAAACAGGCTGGATTTCATTTGAGATGTATTTACCAACATATATTAGAGAAAGTTTTACGGGTAAAACAGCAAAACCCCAATTTTATTGGGACTATAATAGGGATGAATTTGTTTGTGCAATTCCATGTGAAATCAAGAAGTTGCCTCATGAATATGAAAATGTAATGGGAGTAGATTTAGGTAAAATCAAGGTTTATTCAGCAACAGTAGTTCGTAAAGATAGTAGTATTTCTGATGAATATATACCAACAGAAGAATTACAAAATTTAGTAGACAAACTAAAGAGAATGAATCAGCACATAAAATCAGTTTATGAAAAGAGGAAACGTTCTTCTAAATACGGTAACTTCACAGAAAGACAGACTAGAAGAGAATTAGATTACAAACGTAGTAGAAACAAAAGAACAAAATTACAATTTGCAATAGCAAGGCTAGTTGCAGTAGAAGTTGTAAATATTGCAATAAAAGAGCAATGTAAAGAAATACATTTGGAGAATTTATCTTGGGTAAAAAGTTTGGGCGGTAAATGGAATTTTTCAAAAGTACAAACTTGTATTGAAGAAGTTGCTGAATTATTTAGCATTAAAATTGTAAAAGTAAGTGCTAAAAATAGTTCAAGAACTAATCCCGTTACTCTTGAAATTGGTAAAATTTCCAACCGTGATGTTACATTTAAAAATGGTCAGAAAGTTGACCGTGACCAACTCGCCGGTCTTAATCTTGCATTAAGAGAATCTAAAAAACAAAAACAACGTAAAATTAAAACTCTAAATATTAGATATTCAGTTGTTATACAACGACAAAGCAGACGACTCAATAATTATTTAATGAAGAAGTCAGTCATGTCTGAAATTAAAAGTAAAAGAAAGATACACAAGGAGTATTTAAAGGCAAAACAAGCATCTTCAAAACCTGATTTAATCAAAAAAGAGAACAAAAAAATAGTGATGTTCTCACATGATAAAGCAAAATCTGATTTTGCAATCGTGTCTGTATATAAATCTAGTAACTTTAAACTTAAATTTTATTTTGCTAATAATTTACAATTTAAGCCCATTCATACTAATTTATGACAGTAAATCAAAACTATATTAGAGAAATAACAACGATTCAAGTATGGTACTATGATAGAAATAAACAAGCTGACCAAACTTATCCAATTATAAAATTTTTAAAAAAGTTTTATTCTTCTGTTGACAAAATAAAAATCTTGTTGTATAATAATATTATAGAAATAAGAAATGAGGAAAAATAACAATGATTGAAGTATGGCGTTACGATAAGAACAAACAAGCTGGAAAAAGTCATTATGCACTTATTACTGAAGAAGAAGTTACAGATTTGATTAAACAAGGTTTGGCAACTACTTCAGAGGAAAATATTGCTCAATATATGAGTCCATGGTATAGTACTTACAAAGACAAAAAAGAAGCTAAAGAAAATTGCCCATATTCTAAAAAACGTGGGTATGTGGTTCTTTATAAGAATCTTAAAACAGGTAAATTTACTCGTGCTTAATAACTCTCAAACTGATTTTGAGGGTTGTTATATCGCCAATGAGTCGTTCAAAATGCTATTGTTTTCCAACTTCGATACATTCGAAAAGAACAGCTGAGAACAGCTCATTTTTCAGTTTATAAAGATTTACTTTTTTGTTGACAAAAGCAACATTTTGTATTATAATAAAATCATAAAGGAGAAGTTATGCTAGAATTAGAAAAGAAAGCTAAAGAATTTGCTTATAAAGCACATAAAGGAATGACTCGAAAAGGAAAAGATACTCCTTTTACTTATCATTTAGAATTAGTAAACAAAATATTAAAAACTTTAACAACAGATGAAGAAATATTAGCCGCTGGATGGCTTCATGATGTTATCGAAGATACGCCAATAACATTAGATGAACTTAAAAAAGAATTTAATCCTAAAGTTTGTTATTATGTGGATTTAGAAACAGAAGATAAATCTTTACCTTGGAAAGATAGAAAATTAAAACAAATCGAAGAATTAAGACGAAATAATTTTGAAGTTGCTCTTATTGCTTATGCAGATAAAATGGCTAACATGACTGAAATGTTTGATGATTACAAAATTATCAAAGATGAACTATGGAAGCGCTTCAATCGTGGAAAAGAAAAACAATATTGGTATTACTTAGAATTTTATAAGATTTTTTGCTACAATGAATTGATTGATAAAGAACATTTAAAAGAATATGCAATATTACTAGAAAAATTATTTAAGTAAAAAGATATAACACCTAAAAGGAGTAATTCCAAAATGGGTAAGTATCATATAAATTTAAAAGGTGAAGTTGCTATATGCAGAGCAATGGAACATTGCCCTTTAGGCGGCGCACATTTTGACCATCAAACAGAAGCAATAGAATATGCTGATAGAATGAATGAAGCTGTTATCAATAGTAATTTACCTGAAGATTTAGCTAGAATGGAATATATCGAGTCAGATATTCATAAGCACAAATATATTCATATTAACGTAATCGAGGAGACACCTTATTTTAATGAGGTGAGGAATCGATTATTTTCTTTAAATTTTTTAATAAAATTTTGTGTTTTAACAACGCTTTGTCTTGCCTTCAAAAATTAGTTATGATATAATTTATTTATGAAATAACTAATAGAAAGGAGTTTAGATATGGAAACAATTGAGATTAGTCGTACGATTAAATCACGTATCATTTTTCAAAATAGTAAAGATATTTCTAAAATGGTTGATTCTCAAGAAGCTTTTAGACAAGGCTGTAATTTTGTATCAGAATATATGTTTGATAACAATTTTCCGATGAATACAACAACTTTAGTAAAACTTCTTTATAACGACTTACGTTCTAAATTTGATTTGAAATCACAAATGGCTCAATCTTGTATTCGTACTGTCATTGCCAGATACCGCAGTGTTCAAACCCAATTACGTAAAGAATGTGTTTGGGATGGTTATAAAAAGGATAATCATGGCAAACAAGTTAAAAACTATGTAAAGAAAGATTTAGACTTTTTGTGGAAACCAATTGAATTTAAACGACCACAAGTTGATTTGGTTCGTAACCGTGATTACTCACATAAAGACGATAATACAATGTCCTTAAACACGATTCATGGACGTGTTATTGTAAAACCTATTTTTAATGGTTGGGAACAATACTTTGACGGTTCTTGGACATTGGGCACTGCAAAAGTGTTGAAATCAGGTAAACACTGGTATTTACATATTGCTGTTACCAAAGAAGTTGATGAACCTGAGTTTAAATCGTCTCACGTAGTTGGTATTGACCGCGGTTTAAGACAATTGTTAACTATTTATGACGAAAAGGGTAAAACTACATTTGTTAATGGTAAAGCGATTTTGCAGAAACGTAGATATTATAAACGTTTACGTTCACAGTTACAATCCAAAAATACCAGGTCAGCTAAACGTAGATTAGAAGCTATTGGTCAACGAGAATCCCGTTGGATGAGCGATGTGAACCATTGTTTATCTAAGACACTCGTTAATCATTACGGTAATGGTACAATTTTTACTTTAGAGGATTTAACAAATGTGACATTTGCGACTGTTAAAAAGCGTGCTAAGGAAAATCGTTATGAACATCATTCATGGGCTTTTTATGATTTTGAACAAAAGTTAACTTATAAAGCATTTGACAAAGGGTCACAAGTAGTGAGTTGTGATGCTCACTATACTAGCCAACGTTGTCCAAAATGTGGATACATTGATTCAAAAAATCGTAATAAAAACAAACATGAATTTTGTTGTAAAGCTTGTTCTTATAGAACAAATGATGATAGAGTAGCTGCTATGAACATTCAGTTTTTAGGTACTCTTTATAACAGTGGAAATCCAAAACCTGCTTTTGAAAAATTAGATATGAATAATTGATATAACGAGTCTCATATGGTTCGTTATAGGGTAGTTGTCAACCTGCCCTTGTGTAAACTTGTTTTTAAGTCATAGGAGTTGTTAAAACGTTCGTACTAGATGAGAGTTTACAAGCCACCTACTTTAGTTGGTGGTAGTTGACGATGAAGATTATACTATGCAAGAAGCTCTGAAAAGAGGTGAATACGTTGAGAAAAGAGTAGAATACGCTAGAACAGTTGAGAAATTAGACTCTAAAAGTTTATATTATGATGAAACGATTGAAGATTATTCGCCAGAAAGAAAAGTACTTCACAATAGATTACTAAGAGAAGTGTTAGATAAATATAAAGATGTGCCATGTGAAGCAAAAGTCTTTATGTCAGGCGGAATTTCAGGTGCTGGTAAAACTACAATTCTATCTAAAATGGGAATTGATTTTCAAAATTATGCTACTGTTTCATCAGATGATTTCAAAGAATTACTTGCTAGAGAAGGTGCAATACCTCATGTTGAAGGCTTAACTCCTATGGAAGCTTCAAGTCTTGTACATGAAGAATCTTCTCACTTGGCAGATAGATTATTACTTAATCTAGCTAATCAAAGAAAGAATTTGATTTATGATTTTACTATGAAATCAGAATCAACCACTATGACTCGAATTGGAACGTTGAATAACTTTGGTTATAAGAATGAAGATATAAGAATAGTATTTGTAGATGTACCATTATCTGTTTCTAAAGGTAGAGCTAAAACAAGATATATGGTAGGATTAAATAATTTTGATTTAGGTGGAAGATGGGTACCATCATTTGTAGCAGACAAACAAAAAGCTCGTACTAATAGATTTAACACTGCTAATGCAGAAACATTAGTTACAATGGGAAGTAAATTAGAAGCAGAAGGTTTTCCAACTCCAATTGTTTATGACAACACGGATGTTGCTAAGAAAATTGACTTTAATGAATTTAGAAAGGGATATAGAGAATGAATTTAATTAAAATTGCTGAAAAATGGAAAAACAACTTATATAAAGATGATAAAGAATTAAAGAAAGATTTAGATAAAGTTAAAATCTTTACTCCTATTACTTCTGCAACTGTTGATGAAGATTCTATCTCATTTGACGGTAGTGGTAATAGTTTTCTTGAAATAGGAGAACTTGTTTTCAAAGATGATTCACAAAGTTATCATGAATTTGTAAAACTAGTAAAGAAATTGAAATAATAACGTAATAAAAGAGCTGTATTTTTATATGGCTCTTTTTCTTATTTTAAGCAGTTCTAAGCGTTTTTAAATATAATGCACATATTCTATCAAGAGTAACATAGAACTGTCTTAGCTGCTGAGTTACGGCGTCTGACGGCATTATAGAGCGCAAGTTACAAGTCAGAATAACTCAAAATGCAAAAATTTGAAAAATGTCAGTTTTTCTGATAAAATAGTGATATAAAATAAATACTTTTGAAAAGGAGAATTTTATTTGAAAAAACAGACTAAAAAAGTAATTATTGGTTTATTAGCAAGTACTGCCTTATTCGGTAGTGTTGCATACAGTGAAGAAATCCAAACAGTTACTGTTGACACTTTGAATTTTGTAACTAATACAAAAGTAGCAACAGAAGAAGATGTCATTAAAGCAAAAGACACAATCAATAAACTTAATCTATCTAAGGAATATAAAGAGTCTACTAAAGACTCTATTAAAGTTAAAATGCCTGAAGATGAAGTTTATAATATTGTGAAAACTGCTAAGACAGAATCAGAAAATAATTCAAAAGCAGAAAATAATAAAGCTTCTGAATTAGTAGATAAATATAATTCATCTAAGACAGAAGATAATTACAAAAAAGCAAAAGATTATATTGCTACTATTTTTGATTCATCTGAACAAAAAACTCTTTTAGAAAAGTTAGATAAATCTTACAAAGAAGAACAAAAGAGAATTGAAGATGAAAGAATTGCTAAAGAAAAAGCTGAACAAGCTAAACGTAATACTATTCAATTTGGCTCTAATGGATTACTTGTAGAACATACAAGCGATAATGCTGAAAGAGTTATTACTCTATTATTAGCAATTCCTAACCATATGAATGGTTCTGCTTATCATGCACAAATTGACCCAATTATTGACCAATTATCTGCAGCTGAAGCGGTTCATGTTATTCATAGAATTGAAGGTGCTGGATTTGGTCAAACTGCCGATGGATTAGCAGGTGTAGATTCACCAGCGACACATAGGGCTTTTGTAGAAAGACAAGTAAATGGTCGTAAGGAATTTGGTGGTTCTATTCATCAATTATTAAAATTGTGGGGAACCTTTAATTACGGTGGTTACTAAAATAAAAAGGAATTAAAAATATGATTAACAAAGATTTATTTAAGAAAAACAAAAATCGAATTATGGCAGGTGGTGCTCTAATCCTTATGGTTGGAACACCAATCCTATCAATGCTTGCTTCAAATGCAAATCATTTTACTCATACGCAGACAGAAACTACTACTGAAGAACCAGAAACAGAAAAATTTGATTTGGATGCTGTAGCAAAAACACAAGAAGAAATTAAAAAAGACGCAGATGAAGTTATTGAAAAACTAAAAGAGCTTGATTTAACAGAAACAGAAAAGACAGATATTATTCAATCATTAAAAGAAGCAAATTCTAAAGATAGAGTTAAACAAATTCTTGATGAAGCTATTCTGAAATCTGATAATAAGAAAAAAGAAGCAGAAGCTAAAAAGGAAGAAGAAGAAAAAGCTGCTAAAATCAAACCTTACTCTGATTTAGTAGATAAAGCAGAAAAAGATAAAACAGTTGAAGCTTTCAACAAAGCTGCTACTGAAATTGCTGATTCTGATTTGTCTGATTCTGAAAAGGAAACATTATATGCTCGTTTACGAGAATTAGAAAAACAAATTACTGAATCTGAAACTACTCAAGCTCAACCAACTTCAGCACAAACAAGTGCTACACCTGAAGCTACTTCTTATAAACCATCTGAACCATCTAATGTTGTGTTGTCAAATGGAAACACACCAGGTGATGTTGGAACATATGCTGCTAAAAGAATGGCTGAAGCTACTGGAGTTTCACAATCTACATGGGAATACATTATCGCTAGAGAAAGCAATGGTAATCCAAATGCTTATAATCCAAGTGGAGCTTCTGGGCTATTCCAAACAATGCCTTTCTGGGGAGATACTTCAACAGTAGAAGCACAAATCCAAACAGCATTAAAAGCTTATAATGCAGCTAAATCTGCTTATGGAAATGGCCTTCAACCTTGGGCATTGTAATAAAGACAAAGAGGCGAATTTACGCCTCTTTTTTATTTGACTTTATAGAACTTTTTTGTTAAAATAAATTTATTAAAATAAAAAATATGGAGTATCAAATGAAATATTTTGATTGCTTGTTAAGGCGCATAGATAAAAAAGAATATGCACGAATACAGCAAAGAAAAGAATTATATGAAAAAGGATTAGGTAGAGTTTTCGTTTTCCTTGATGTTGACGGAGTACTTAATATAAATCAAACTGATGATAAGTTTACAAATATTGTTTCTACTACAATATGGAAAGTGAGAGATAACGTTTTAAATTGGATAAAGGAAACAAGTTACTTTATCAATGTACAATTTGTTTGGTTATCAACTTGGCAAAATGAGTGTAACGAAATAAACAAAAAGATAGGAATTGATGATTTTCCAGTTTCAAGTGAGTATATTAACCCTAAAGAAATGGACTCATTAACTATCAAAAAGAAACAACTTAATAAGTTGAGAAGTTTATATCCATTAGCTAAAATCATTTCTATTGATGATGATTTAGAAAAAACTGAAGTTAGTTCTGATTTTCATTTACAACCTAATCCAAAATATGGGTTGACTGATAAGGACTTAGAAATATTAACTACTAAAATTAAATTTTACTTAGAGAAAGGAAGAAATTATTAAAATGAATAACAATGATGTACGGAAGCTTGTAAGCTTCAAAGTTGTAGAAAAGATTAAATCAATTGAAAATGCTGATGCTATTGAATTAGTTTGTTTTGGTGGTTGGCAAGTTGTAGTTAAGAAAGATGAATTTAAAGTGGGAGATAAAGTTATTTATTTTGAAATTGACTCATTCTTGCCAAAAGGAATTAAACAATTTGCTTTCTTAGTAGAAAAAAGTTCTAAAAAAGCATTAGACACAAAAGGTAATGAAGTAGTTGGTCATGTTTTAAAAACTATTCGACTTCGTGGAGCAATCTCACAAGGATTAGTTTTGAGTCCTAAAGACTTTGATAAAGAATTAAATACTCAAAAAGATTTGGAAGATTACTTCTATAATGAGTTAGGAGTATTTAAATATGAAAAACCACTTCCTTTAGACACAACTATTATTGGTAATTATCCTAATTTTACTCCTAAAACAGATTCTGAGCGAGTACAAAATCTTTCTGATGAAATCTTGCAAAAATTAGGTGAAAAATGTACTTGGATTGCAACAGAAAAAGTTGATGGCACTTCTTCTACTTGGTGGAGAGATGAAAATGGAATCATTCATGCTGCTTCTCGTAATTATGAAATTGCAATTGTAAAAGGTTTAGTTCATTATGAATTGATTAAGAAATACAAACTAGATGAAATCTTAAAACCTAATGAAATCATTAAGGGTGAAATTGTTGGAGAAGGTGTTCAAAAGAACCCTCTTAAAATTCAAGGTAAGAAATTACTTATTTTTGAGTGGGAAAGTCCTAATCGTGATTTACCAAAAGAATTGGAAGATTTAAAGGTTAAGGAATATGATTTACCATTTCCTAAAACAGTTGAAGAAGCTGTTGCTCAAGCATATGGTTTGAAATCTTTGCTCAATCCTAATGTACAAGCAGAGGGTATTGTTTGGTGGAATAAGGAACGAGAATTATTTGAAGAACTAGACTTCCGTCCTAATTTCAAAGCTATTAACAATAAATATTTATTGAAATAAAAAGAGAGCTCAATTTAGAGCTCTTATTTTTTATTTTTTGTTAAAGATATTGACAAAATAAAATTTTTGTTGTATTATATAAATATAGAAATGAAATAGGAGAATTAACAATGGTAACATTAACTGAATTAAATGAATTACAACAACAAGTACAAACACAACAAGAAAAGCTTCAAGAACTTTATTCAAGCATTGATTATGCTGATGATGAAGTTCAATGCTATGTGACTTCTATGGTAGACCATGTTTCTCAAATGGAGTGCTTACAAGCACTAATTGCTTTGGAAAACTTTGCTACAAGAAATGAAATACAACTTAAAGATTTAAAAGTTGGAACAAAAATAAAAGATACTGAACAAACTAAAATTGAAGCAACTTATCTTCGTACAGACTGGATTTATGAAAACAAAGAGCGAAAAGACCGATTATGGATTGATATTAAAGAGCAAGAAGTAGTTGGCATCTATTATGACTATAAATATACTGATTAAAAAGGAGAATTAAAATGAGTTATATTGGCGAAAATTATGATAGTATTGATTTAGCAGATTTGCTAAGAGAAGAATTAGTTGGCCATAGAATTATATATATGAATGAAGAAATCATCAAGCTAGATAATGGTGTTACTCTCAACATTCAACTTAATGAAGGCTGCGGTGGTTGTTCTTCAGGTTGGTCTGAGCTTGATGTTGTGAATTTCGATAAGAAATATAGCGAAGCTGCAGTTATGAATGTTGTTTATGAGAGTTACTACACTGATAAGGAAAAGAACAAGAATTATGGCCAAGATGAATTTAAAATCTTTATTTACTTGGTAAATAAAGAAGTTATTGAAATCGATGGTGATGAAGGTGTTGGAAATGGAGAATATGGCTCAGGATTCTGGGTATCAGTAACACGATAAAAAGAACTTTTAAATAAGTTCTTTTTTATTATAATAGTTAGAAAATAACTAGTAAAGTGATTTGGTTAACATAGAAAAATAAAGAGTAGTTTTCCGAATACCAAAATTTCATATTGGAAAAAGGGGTAATAGGTATTAAAAATGTCTTAAATGTTATTTTTAATATTTAGGACAAGATAAATCTCGTCTCACGGTTACCCTACAATAACCATTATCCACTCACTTTATTTAAAATAAAGATTATTGCAAATTACTTTTATAGTTTAATCAATGTTGGGTTGAACCCCAATTGCTCACGATGGCCAATGATATAATTAGGATTTTCTTTAACCATAATATTATAAGCACCATTTACGTCAGCATTGATTATTCTTGTAGCACTTCTATATAAACCCCTCTTAATTCTCTTACCAGAGAATTTGGGCTTTACTTCATCTTTATAATTTGGTATTTCATCATAATCTAAAAATGAAGCTTTAGAAGTATAACTTTCTTCTCTTGTAATGACTGTAATTCCTAACATTTGACATTTATAAGTCAGTTGATTTATAAATTTTGAATAAGGAATATTTACAAAGTTTTGGTTATTTCTTTTACCGAGATTTGTTTCATTCTTCCAACCACTATTGTTACCAATAACTACTATACTTACATCTCTCTCGTCAAAATAATTTGCTAAAAATTTAGTAATTTTATGAATCTCATAAGAGATTTTGTTATTTCTTTTTAGCCAAAGACGGTCAAGAGATTTTGAAGTAAAGACATTATAAGGTAATAAAGATTTCTTTTTGGAAGTCATTTTATTATAATATTGGTTAATAGATTTAATCTTTTTACCAGAAATCAAAATAGGATTGTCGCCATCGTTTGTTACAACAGTAGCAAGATTATTTAGCCCTAAATCAATAGCTGCTACTCTTTGATTCTGTTTTAGTTTATTTTCTTTTATCTCATAAACTACTTCTATCACATAGCAACCAACTTTTGGAATAATCCTTACTTGTTGAGGTGTTTCTACTTTTGTTGGTATTCTCAAATCTAAACTTGATTTACAGATAATCAAATTATTATCATCATCTCTTTTATTAGCAAAAGTCTGTTTATTAAATTCAATAATAAATCTACCTTCTGTTTTGTGTAAATATTTAGGAAGGTTGACTTTTTTATTGTAATCAGACTTTTTAACTAAACTCCAAAATGAAGAAATATTGTTCCCCAACTTTTTCAAAACAGCATTAGATACTTTAGATGGTAATTCTCTATAATCAAATTGATTATTTTGATTGAATATTCGATTTATATTTTGCCAAGTTAAAGTGTCTACTTCTTTATCAAAATAAGATTGTCTAAATTCAAAAAGAGCTGCATTATATAGATTTTTGCTTTTAAAACAGAGTTCATTACAGATGGAATATAATTTATGATTAGGTCTAATCTGATGAGTTTCTGTTAGATTCATTAGTTAACTCCTCTTTGTCATTTTCTGCTTTGTTTACAACTACAATTTCAAAGTTTTGTTTCTTAGCAAGAATTTCTAAGTAATTGAAACCAGAGCAAGCCAATCTATCTTTATTTTCAACTACAATTCTTCTAATTGGTTTATCTGACATTAAAAGATTTACTAATTTTGGTCTTTTATCATTTAAACCAGAACCAACTTCTTTTATTACTTCATCAGTTTGCCAACCATTTGCAATTGAAAAATCAATCAAACGTTGAGCTTGTGTATCTAAATTTGTATTTCTTTGCTCAGAATTTGATACTCGTGCATAAATGATAGTTCTACCATCATTGATTTTATTCTTTTCAAAAATGTCATTGGGAACAATAATAGTTCCCGTATCAAGTTGATAAGCGCCAGGGATTCTCCCCTCATGGAACCAACGGGTTGCTGTATGTCTTGTGATTCCCATTTCTTTAGCATATGTGGAAAGTTTCATATTGTATCTCCTTGTAACATATTTATATAAATAATATCAGAAGTAACATTTTTAGTTAATAAATATTGTACAGGTATTGAAGAAAGTGCATAAGAAGGTCAAGAAAGAACTTATTTGAAAGTTGAAATTCTTAATGGATATAAAAAGGTTCTATTTGAAAAACTCTAATTGACACTTCTGATTAAAAAAGAATTTAACAACAAATCCTTTTTATAAATTTGACTTTTAAATTAAATTTGTTATAATAATTGTAAAAAGACTATTCACTATTTTAAAGAATCTTTATATAAATTATTTGATTTCTATTCACAAACAAGTGAAGGAAGTTGGTTAGACCCTTT
>ENA-OWNK01000547-OWNK01000547.1-metagenome-genome-assembly--contig:-NODE-547-length-17455-cov-7.555805_pt1 | contig 17455 bp, 18 predicted proteins | sample MGYA00245343_ERZ651121 | MGnify/ENA primary metagenome ERZ651121 (study PRJEB26857, sample SAMEA4031775) | metagenome | biome: human; feature: oral; material: saliva | place: Philippines | collected 2014... | reverse complement strand
CTGTAGAAGGGGCTAAAGCGCTTGGATATAATGACCTCGGTAAAATTGTAGTAGGTCAACGTGCCGATATCGTATTGTATGATGTATCCGGTATGCATTGGATGCCTCGATATAATGATGTGGCAGCACTTGTATACTCAGCTAATAGCTCTGATGCCAATACAGTCATTGTAGCCGGTAAGGTTCTTATGAAAAATAAAGAACTATTGACTATCGACGAAGAAAAATTGCGTAGCGAAATCGGTAAGGCTCAAGAGTATTTTAAAAACTAAGATCATATACCATATATAACGAAAACCCACTCATGATATATTTCATAGAGTGGGTTTTGAGTTGTTTAGCATAATAGGTATTCTATTTAATCGCTTTCACCAAAAACATAGGCACAGGAATATAAAATTCATCCTCTTCTGCATAGATGCGAGGCCCTACAGTTGAATCTATCGTTACGGTAGCCTCATAAGATTCTAGAAGCTGTTTATCCCATTCAGGACGATTTGTACCGCTGATAAATAACATATGATAAATGGTGTGGCATTTTTCTAATAATTCAGGTTTGATATGCTCATGTGCGTTGTGAACAGATTGGGGTAGATGGTGATGATTTTTAGCGTATTCTGCATCGTAATTTAGAATCATGCCACCAGATTTAAGAACACGTAACCATTCCTTATACGCCATATCTGGATGTGGTAAATTCCATGTTACATTGCGCGCAACAATAATATCAAAGGTATTGTCATCAAAATCTAGGTTTTCAGCGTCCATAACAGCAAATTGGGCCGTACTACCAACAGATTGAGCTAATAGTTTAGATTCTTCAATCATGTTAGGCGTAATATCGATGCCCATCACAGTATGTCCTAGCTCGGACAGAATAATACTGAAAAAACCAGCCCCACATCCGATATCTAAAATGCGTAAATTAGTTTTCCCTTCCATGTGTTTTACTAATTCATCGCGCCACAATAGAAGCTTAGGGCTTTGTAATTCTTTTTCACGCAATTTGCGAAAATCCTCGGCACGCTCTGTCCAATAGGATGTAATAAATGTTTTGTCATCCTCCTTAGGATGAATAATATGATTAAATGAATCGTTCATAATGTCTCCTAAATTAAATAAGAAAATTTTCGTAATATTACAGATAATATACTGAGTAGTATAATGTTAACGGTGAATGGTATAATATATAAAAAGGAGTATAACATGAAGCCCATACTTAAATATAGGGGAGGAAAATCTAAAGAAATCCCTAGTTACATTGGTTTAGTTCCTAAATACGATATATATTATGAACCATTTTTTGGCGGTGGTGCAACATATTTCTACCTTGAACCAGAAAGTGCATTTATTGGCGATATTAATAGTCATTTAATCAATTTTTATAAAGAAATTAGTGGAATAAATTTTGATATTATAAAAAAAGAATTATATAAGCTTCAAATTCAATATGAAAACAACAGAAAAATTTATTTAAATAGAAAATTATTATCTTCTAATGAACGTGTTGATGATCCAAATGATAAATTATACTATCGTATTCGTGATATGTTTAATAATAAAATAAAAAGTGAATTTAATTACGCTTCGATATATTATTTTATTAATAAAACTGCATATTCTGGTATGATTAGATTTAATTCAAAAGGTGAATTTAATGTACCTTATGGTCGATATGCAAATTTCAATACTGCATTACTTGATATTAAACATCATAATTTATTATCTACAGCTCAGATTTATCATGGAAGCTATGAAAAAAGTTTTAACTTAGCTGGCCCTAAAGATTTTATCTTTTTAGATCCACCTTATGATACAGTATTTAGTGATTATGGTAATGAAGTCTTTACTGGAGATTTTGGCGAAAAAGAACACAGAAAGTTAGCAGCTGATTTTAGAAATTTATCTGCACCTTCTATGATGATTATAAGTGAAACTCCATTGATTGTTGAGTTATATAAAAAATATATAAAAGGAATTTATCCCAAATTATATTCTGTAAATATTCGCAATCGTTTTAAATCAAAAGCTAACCATTTAATTATAACAAATTATGGAGTGTAAATATGGCAAAGTTTGGAGAACGATTTTTATTAGGTTTTACAAGTCCCAGAAGTCCCCAATTAATTAGTGAATATATTAAGATTATAAGAAAATATAATTTGGATGGTAAGAATTATGATACAGATTTACAAGAGTCTTTTTATAATATTTTATCCCGCGAAAAAGTAGCTGGTGTAGAGACTGGTAATGCTAAAAACAAAGCATTAGCCGGTCGCGATAAACTTACTCGTATGCCACAGGCTTTAGGATTCTTAATAACACAACATAATAAAAAATTTCAAATTACTGAAGCTGGAGCTTTGTTAGAGAACAAAGACCTATTTAGTGATATAATGCTTCATCAAATTTTAAAATATCAACTTCCATCCGTCTTACATAGAGAGCAAGAGACTAATAAAGGTCGATTTAATATTAAACCATTTTTAGAATTAATTCGTTTAATAAATAAACTAGATTATTTGACTTATAATGAATTACTTACATATGGAATGACTTTTACTGATTACAATGAATTCGATAATGTTGTAGAAGCTATATTGTTATATAGACAACGAAGAAATGTAGCTAAAGATAATTGTGAAAATATAAGAGAATTTGATTACGTAAATTTAAAAACAGTTTTTGGGAAGCTATATAGTGATATTATTGACTCTGGTAAAATTAAAACTAGAGAAAGTAAGACTGATACAATAGATAAGTTTGTTAAAAAGAAATTGAGTAACTTATCGGATTATGCAGATTCAATTTTTAGAGTACTTATATCTACAGAATTGATTATTAACTCTAAAGGCCGATCATTACAAATTAATCCAAAAAGAAAAGTTGAAGTTGACTATATATTGCAAAATGTCCCTAGAACTATTATGCCTCTGAATATTGATAGAAATGTATTTGATGAATACATTTCAAATCCTAGGATTCCAATTTTGCTAAATGATTCAATTAGTAATCTTTTAAAATCTATTAACGATTTAGGTGGAGATACAAGACATATTAATTTAGATATATATTGTTTGAAATCCCATTTAAATAATTTGCGTGAGAAAAATAAGAAGGCTGTTATTACTGCACAAGTAGATGAGTTAAAAACGAGGAATAGTGAAGTAATAGATGATATTTTATCCATGTTTGAACAGATTACTAATAAAGAGATTGAACCAGCAAGCATGCGACCAACATATTATGAATGGAATATTTGGAGAGCAATGACCATGATAAATCATGGTAATATTAAGGGAAACTTTATTGTTGATGATATGGGGAATCCCATCTCAACAGCAAGTGGTGGACAAAGTGATATTATTGGTGATTATGGGGCTTTTAAAATTGGTGTCGAGGTAACACTTTCTACTGGCAATAAACAATATGAAATGGAAAGTGAACCTGTTGGTCGCCATATAGGAGAACTGCAAAAAAAAGGTCCAGCATTTGGAATTTTTATTGCGGAGAAACTTCAAGATTCTGTTATTAATTATTTTTATACTACATCATTACTGAATAGTGCCATATACAATGGGAAAGTAAATGTAATCCCTATCGATACACAGATTTTTATAGATTTTTTTAAAAAAGCTGTTTGTAAAGATGTTCAGCCTGATGATCTATATAAGATACATGAGTATTCTTTAGCCAAAGCAAAAGAGAATTTTTATAATGAAAGAACAGAAAAGGATTGGCATGGTTGTATTATTCAATTTATGTTAGATATTGTTTCTTAAACAATTGTATTAAGAAAGCCATTAATATTAATCAGTGTTAATGGCTTTTTTATATTATTGATTTGTAGGGGGTAAGATAGTGATTTTACAAACTGGACAACGTACAGACATACCTGCCTTTTATGGTCAATGGCTAATTAATCGTATAAATGAAGGTTTTGTAGATGTACGTAACCCTTATAATCCCAATCTAATTACACGGTATATGATTAATCATAATACTGTTGATGGGATAGCCTTTTGTACGAAGAATCCTCTGCCATTTATACAATATTTACCTCAAATTGCAGAGTATCGTCAATATTGGCATATGACGATCACACCTTATGGTACGGACATTGAACCTTATGTGCCTGCTTATGAGCACATTATAGAAGGGTTCAAATTTATCAGTCATAATCTGAATCCTCAATCTGTGGTATGGCGTTACGATCCAATCATTGTTAATCACAACTATTCTGTAGATTTTCATTATGAAAGCTTTTATAAATTGGCAAAATCCTTATCCGGATATACAGATACAGTTGTAGCAAGTTATCTAGATATATACGATAAGGTATTACGAAACTTTCCTGAAGGAAAACGACCACCTAAGGATGTACAAATACGTTTGATGAAGAACTTGGTGGATATTGCGAATCAGTTTGGGATGACCTTAAAAACATGTGGTGAAGGCGATACTTTTAAATCTATTGGTGCTGATACGAGCGGTTGCCTAACCATAGATTGCTATGAACGGGCGTGGAATATAAAGTTAAAGGTGCCTAAGAAAAGACCAGCGCGACCTGAATGCAATTGTTATTTACATGGCGATATAGGGGCGTATGATACATGCAGTCATTTTTGCCGTTATTGTTATGCTAATACAAATCAGCATGCTGTACGCATCAACAGAAATAACCATGATCCTCAATCCTCATTATTGATTGGACATATAAATCCTAATGATACTATAAAAATTAGCAGCGCATCTAAATATAATATTCCCATCCAAAATAGCCTTTTTGACCCATAATTTCAGGGGTAAAAATATTATTGTAGTTTTTTCATCGAATTTGCTTGTCAATGAAGCTATTTTGGAATGTATATAGATAGAAGGATATATTTCTATTATTTAAAGGAGGTGTCTTATGATTACCTATAAAAAAGAATCTACCTCAGAATCTAATTTACCCGTTTTAGCCATATGCTATGATTTTGATAAGACCTTGTCACCGGATGATATGCAGGCACAGGGTTTTATTCAGTCTCTCAATGTAGATGTTAATGAGTTTTGGCGAGAATCCAATACGCTTGCCAAAGATCATGATATGGATAATAACCTAGCCTATATGTACATGATGGCCACAAAATCTTATGGTAAACAATTTCTTACTAAAGAGGTACTGGCTGAATATGGTAGCAAGGTTACCTTATATAATGGTGTGAATACTTGGTTTGAACGCATTCGTCAGTTTGGTCTAAAACAAGGTGTACAAATTGAACATTACATCATTTCTTCTGGTTTGAAAGAAATGATAGAAGGGACGGAAATGGCGAAAAATGGGGCTTTCAAAAAAATCTATGCTAGTGCGTTCATGTTCGATGATAAAGGTGTTGCCGTATGGCCAGCACAAGCTATAAATTATACAAATAAGACACAGTTTTTGTTCCGCATACAAAAGGGTGTATTAGATATAAATGATGCCGGTGTAAACGATTACAGACGACCTGAAGAACAAAGGGTACCATTCCGTAATATGATTTATATTGGAGATAGTGATACAGATATTCCTTGCATGAGCCTAGTGAATATAAATGGTGGTCATTCTATTGGTGTATATGATCCAGATAGCAAAAATAAGGAAAAGGTGTATAAGATGATGCAACACCATCGCATTCGTTATTATGCACCGGCTGATTATACTGATGGATCCGATTTAGATACGGTAGTTAAACAAATTATTCAAAAGACGGCGGCCTATGAAGCATTAGAACAACAATATGTGCGTAATAAACACGAAGCAGAATCCCACAGATAGGAGAACGTAATGAATACAAGTCATATATCAAAAGAATGGATAGATACATTTAATCGTTTAGGCAGCGAAGGCAAATTAAAGGCAACTGCCGATTACGATGCTATATTCAATTTAGATGAATTATTTGGTAAAAAGCTATACACTTTACCAATGGGGCATGTTGTCTTTCCTACAGGTCATATCGTAGTATGTGATCCATTAACTCATTTAGCTGCAGTAGATAATAAGAGTTATATTAGAACTGTTGAGCCAGGCACATATCCAATAGAAACAAAAGTGGCTGAACTTGATACAGATTATTATAGATATGTCCTAACAAGAGTGGTTTTTAAAGATACAAAACCTGTTCAATATGAATTAGCTCTTAAAGGTCATGAAGATCTTAGTGAATTAGATGATGGTGAAAGCTATATCGGCTTTCCTGTCGATGCTGGATTGGCAACCATAGTTGATAAAGTAACGGTAGATGCATATAAAGAATTTGACCGCCAGTGGTATGAAAATAATCCTGATGGTAATATCTATGACGATTATTTTGATGAATTATTTAAACTAAATGCGTTAGCAAATCCTAAATTCCAACGATCTGGTGGGGACTGGATTAATTTTAATATACCTGATACTAATCTATATGTACCTATGGTACAATCTGGTTTTGGCGATGGATTATATCCTGTATATTGGGCCTTTGATGAAGAGGGCGATATATGTCAAATTATAATAGAATTCATCAGCTGCAGTGATGAGCCTGAGGAGTAGAAAATTCTAAACAGTATCATACAATAACTAAATAGAGATATAAATAAGGCGCTTAGCAATGCTAGGCGCCTTTAATAATATAATCCTATGTGTAATTATTAGATTCCGAATATCCAATTAATAATAACTCGTAAAATGCTAAGACCTAGAATAACCTCAACCAAAAAGCGGAGGGAATGTTCCATACCATTTCCGAGATTTTTTAAACTGCCAATTTTAGCTTTACTTACAATATCACACCAGCACATATAATTGACCTCCCTTGAGAGTTAATATGAGTAATTTAGATAACTTATATGACTATTTTACAACTTAATTCGATATATTTCAATATATATATTGAAAATTATGGTAAAATAATAATAATTATTATTGTGTTGTACGAAAGGAGAGATTCATGAAGAGAATTTTTCTTGCCTTAGCAATACTTCTTGCATTGGGCAATACGGCTGATGCAAAAAACTATATTACTTTAGAATTACCAGCAGGAAATACCATTGTTGATGAAACGGGACAATGGATTTTAGGTCCTTATAAAGATTTACATGTAAATTACATTGGTGATTTTGGAAAGAGATATGCATACGCTTCATTTTATGATAATAATCAAAAGCGCTATATAAATTTAAATTCGATGGTCTATTTACCAGCAGGATATGATTATGAGTTTTCTTATGAGTATGCACGGGCTTTGACAAAGGATGGGTTTAAGCTAGTCAAGTCTGATGGTACATATGCTATAAATGACGTTGTTAGTGCCTATTATTATTGTTCGGATAATTTAATATATGGTAAAAAGGGTGAGTTTTGGTATCTTTACAATATAAGTACAGGTTCATTAGTTATAAATAATCCTATTACAAGCACATGGGAAAATGTAAATAAATATTATAATGGATCTGGACAGGTTGCACTGCTAAAAATAGAGACAGCAGATGGATATATTAAATATGTAACTAATGATGGTATAGAAATAGACGAAGATACTGCGACTCATACTATAAATAAATATAATTATGAACTCATGGAGGGAGATGGTAGTGGATATGGAAATGGTTATAATGGAATTAGATATAGTCGAGAACCATCTACTCAATTCATACCATTTTCTATAGTTGATAAAAAGGGTAAAACCTTATATGGTATTAGGCTATTAGACGGTGATATCTTTATTAACCCTAAATACAGTTATATAGAATCTTTAGGAGATGATTTTAAGTATTTTGTTGCGGCTGATGAACATAAGAAATATGGTATTATAAATCTTGTAGACAAAGTAGTAATACCATTTAAATTCAAATCCTTTGAAAGATTAAGTGATCGTAGTTTTGTGTTAAGAACAGCTGAAAAAGCGTATATTTTTAATGCAGAAAATGGAATGTTAGTTGATAAGGCTTATGATACGATTGATACATCAAAACCTATTTATATGATTGATAAATTTACTGTGGCCACATTGGAAAATAAAAAATATGTAATTGATTCTAATGATGGTCATATAATATTAACACTGCCAGAAACAATTGATGATATTACGGCGTATTATAATGATTTATACGTAGTTCAATCTGGTAAAACATATGGTCTTATGAATAGGTATGGTAACATTTTAGTTAATCCTGAGTTTGATAAAGTTACTATTGATGAGCCGATATTTAATAATTATATGAAATACTTATCAGAACATGATGATTGATATATTATAAAAGAGTAAATTAGCTTATAGAAATATAGGCTAGTTTTTCTTTTTTACAATTACTTCCGATAACGATAATTTATCGGAAGTAATTTAAGATATAAAAATTGGGCCTAAGCTAGGCCCAATCAATATTTTCAAGGTTTTTAGTTTTTACGTTTAAATGTATATGGTTCGTACTCTACTTCGTTTTTACGACCTGTCCACCAAGACCATAAGGCTTTTGCGATTTTCCATGCAATGCAACCTACGATAATACCTAATATTAATCCAGTTAATACATCTGTTGGATAATGTACAAATAAGTATACTCGTGCAAATGCTACTACACATGCACCAATCAACGCTATAACGCCCCAGAATCTCTTTGTTGGACATATATTACTTAATCCTAAGTATAATGCTGTTGCAGCCGCAAATGATCCAAAACTATGGCCTGATGGAAATGAATATGTCGTTGCTGCTGGTGGCGGTGCTACTAATGGTACTTCAGGGAAATCTACAAATGGTCTTAAACGCGCTACATGAGGTTTTAACCCTTGGTCGCCTATGATGAATACTAAGACTAAGGAAATGAACATTCCAAGGCCAATAACGCGATATTTCTTTTGAATCATTAATATAATAGAAATTAAGATCCATAAAGCACCTGCACTTGTTATTTTTGATAACCAGTACATGATTGGTGTTAAATAAGAACTAATAAAATGTTGTTGTATATAAAATATGACTGTATGGTCAAATTGTAAAATTGTATCCATAGTGAACCTCAACTTATAATTTTAATTGATAATTATTGAGAATGAAATGTGTAATTTTAGCGTTTTTAGGTATAAATACCTTACTACAAGTTAAAATAATAGCCTAATCTATGCATTCGGTCAATAGATTAGGCCATATTTAATAGAATGTTAATATTTATCTTTTTGTTTTACTCTTTGGTGAGTCTTTTTTTGCAGGTTCTGGTGCTGCAGGTTTCTTAGTAATAATCGTATCTACTGGATCATATGTAGACTCAAATACATCTGTTGTAGTGACCCAATTACCATATGTTATTGTACGATATGTATTAATTCTAAATCCAATATGACCTTCTTCTGTACTATCCTCTTTGGCAGAAGGGTCGATTTTGGCAATTGTTTGATTAGGAATATCTGTACGATCACCTACACTAATGGAAACGGATTTTGGTACGTCTTCTGGTACACCTATGATATATATAGTTAGTTCTCCGTTATTCATAACACTTAATACATAGATATTATGAGCATATGGATTTTTAAATTGAAAGTCCAAATATCCGTATGCAACGGTTGCATCACGTCCTGCAGGAATATAGCTAACAGGTTCAAAATGAGGTGTCCGCTCAATGATGTTCATACCAGATAGTAATGCAGTGTTAAATAATGTAGAGCTAACTTGGCAAATACCGCCACCAATACCTGGTACTAATTTTCCATCAATAATAACCGGTGCATCATCATAGCCAGCTTCCGCCGTACGTTCACCGACAACATCATTAAAGGAAAAGACCTCGCCAGGTTTGACTAATGTACCGCTAATTTTGGTTGATGCTAGCTCAATATTATGAGTTCTATTGGTGTTAGACGCATCAAAATTTGTAGTATAACTACCTAGAACAGCTGTTAATGGTTTTACATCATCGTTTGTAACACGAACTGTATCTTTAGATGTAAATTCTATAGAAATATTGTTGAAATCATTTTCTTCTAGTTGAGCTTTTAATTGTTTAATTGTCTCATCAATATCAACGCGTTTTCCTTCTTTTGAAGGTGTCATCTTGACTTGGCCATTTTCAACCGTTAATAACGCATCATGACCTGATACATCGATTTGCTTTGCTAATTCTGTAAAATACGCTTTTGCTGTTACTTCATCAAGTTTATATACAGGATTTATATGTACTTTATAGATAAAAGCAGTAATCCTATGCATGATGAGCATTTTTAAATCATCTTCATAACCATAGGTAAAAATATTAGATTCCGTACTAGCTGTATCAAGCGTAATTCCTAAATCTTTTACTTTTACTTGTCGCGTACCTTGATTTGGTATTGTTATCGTAATTGTTTTATTATTACTAGCCTCTGTATGAATTAAGGAGCTAACAGCATCTCTAGAATATCCTGAGATATCTTGATCCTCATAATACAGGCCATATGTAATTGTGCCATCCGTAGGAATTAAGCTGCAACCACTAGTAAATAGACAAGAACCGATTAATACACTACATAATAATTGTTTTAAGTTCATCATTATATCTTTCAAATAAAATTCGAGAAATTTGGTTCAAAATCATCTAATTATAGCATAATTCCATGTTTCTATGTGATACAATAATAGCATAGTGTTAGTAAAAGGATTATATATGTCACAGTCTAAAGAAGAAAAAAAACATTTTTATCTGCGTCATAACGATGCATTGATGAAGAGTACAAAACTATCTATGAAGGCTAAGCAAAGTATTTTACTTTCAAAGGCAGAAAATACGGTAAATGCCTACGAATCAGATTGGGATGATTTTGTAGATTGGTGTAATTATCAAAAGGTATCTTATTTTCCTGCTACGCCAGAAACTATTGTCAATTACATTAATGATTTAGCAGATTATGCAAAAGCAAATACTATTGCACGTCGAATTAGTGCTATTTCAGAGAATTATAATGCTTCAGGTTCTCGAGAAAATCCTTGTATGTCTCCGTTAGTAAAACAAGCTTTGCGAGGCATACGTCGATTAAAAGGCACCTTTCAACAAGGTAAAACCCCTATTCTGCTTGATGATATAGAAGATATTTTAGAGTGTATGGATACCATTGATATACCAAAGATACAAAAACTTCGTGATAAGGCTATTTTACTTGTCGGTTTTATGGGGGCTTTTCGGCGAAGTGAAATTGCTGCTTTAACCGTTGAAAATTTAAAGTTCTCTTCGCAAGGCCTTGAAATATTTATAGCTTCCTCTAAGGCTGATCAAGAGGGTCAAGGCGCTATAGTTGCCATTCCAAGTTTACAAGGATCTCCACTAGATGCGGTTCGAGCTTTAAAAAAATGGCTTACCGCCAGTGGTATCACATCTGGACCGGTTTTTAGAGGTTTTACTAAATCAATGTCATTACGCAAAACTGCAATTTCCGATAAATCTATTGCAGAAATTGTAAAAAAATATACCTCTCTTATAGGTTTAGATCCATCCATGTATGGAGCCCATAGTTTACGGCATGGCTTTGCTACAACAGCAGCTTCCTATGGTGTTGAGGAGCGTAATATAATGCGTCAAACACGACATCATAGTGTTAATATGGTGAGGCGTTATATTAATGAAGCCAATAAATTTGTAGATAATCCTATTTCTACTATTTTTGAAAAACGATTTAGATAGATTTATAAAATGGAAAAAGCTAGTATTGATTATTCCTTCATAGGATATAATCAATACTAGCCTTTTTCATATATATTTAATTTTGAGCCATATAGTCCATAGCTCGTGTAGGACTATCAGATTTATATACTGGAACTTTAAGTTTTGTTCCAGGTGTCAATGCGCCGGAATTTGAAATATTATTTAATTCTTTAACTTCAAATACGACTTCACGAATATCTACACTAGATCCAGCTGAACGAGCAGCAATGTCCCATAAAGTATCACCTTCTTGAACTGTTACCTCTTGAATTGTATGAGATTCCATCGCTGGTGTTGTTTGTTGATAACCAATTACCATTGCAAAACAGATGCTTAACATAATCATAATGTGTTTCATAATACATTACCTCTTTTATATATCGAACATAAAATTCAGAACGTTTGTTTGTTTACAATGAAATAATAGCACACAAACAGATGTTCGGTCAAGTGTTTTAGAACAAATGTTTGCAAAAGTATTAAAATACCTATATAATAAGCTTATAAAGCAAATAATTATAGTATATACTTTTATATATCCTTTTTTTGGTACATTATCGGAGGTTCTTGTGAGACGCCCAGCTACTGATATTAATACGAAACAACGTCGTATATTAGAGTTTATTCGTGATTCATTACATAATGAATACCGTTGCCCTACTGTTCGTGAAATTTGTGCTTATGTAGGTCTTAGCTCTACATCTACTGTACAATCCCACTTAAATACATTAGAAAAGTTTGGATATATTAAACGTGATCCGAATAAAAACCGTGCTATTACGATTTTAGATGATAATAAGCCTACTATTTCTGTATCTAAGAACAATAATGAAACAACTAGCTCTGATAATTTTGAATTTCTTGGTGCTGGTTTAAAACAAGTTCCCCTCATCGGTACCGTACAAGCAGGTACTCCTATTACCGCTGTTGAGAACTTGGAGGCTACATTGACTTTACCGGTTCAGCTTACAGGTGATTCAGATTGTTTTATGCTCCGTGTACAAGGCGAATCCATGATGAATATTGGTATGTATGAAGGTGATATGCTTATAGTACGTCATCAAAATACGGCTAATAATGGTGATATTGTGGTGGCTCGTATCGACGATGAAGCTACTGTTAAGCGTTTTTATAAGGAAAATGGACATATTCGTTTACAACCTGAAAATGATGATTTTGATCCAATTATTGTAGATGATTGTCATATTGAAGGCCTTGTGATTGGTCTTGTAAGAGATAGAATATAACAAAAAGACGGCAACTTACGTTGCCGTCTTTTTGTTATACCGATATTTTTATCTTCGTAAACTAGCAAATATAGCACCTGATATATTGTGCCATACACTGAATATAGCTCCTACAAGAGTTGCTAGTGGATTTAGTGCAAAGTTAGTGGCTGCCAATGTTACAGCTAGTCCACTATTTTGCATTCCCACCTCTATCGCTAATGCAGTAGTTTTATCGTATTTTAATTTAAGCACTTTACCTACGCTTAAACCTAAAAGTAAGCCTAGAATATTATGAATACCAACTACAATAAGAGTTAGTAAACCAGAAACTAATAGCTTGTCCCTATTAACTGCAATAATGGCTGCTATTAATAATATAATAGCAATCATTGAAAATATAGGACTTATACTGGTTAGTGTATTGATGTGTGATTTACAAACATATTGAATGACACCACCTAATAAGATTGGTACAATGATTACTTTCACCATTGTTATCATCATTGGAAGCAATGCTATATCTACCCAGGCACCACCAATATATAAGATTAATAATGGTGTTACGATAGGGGCTATTAATGTCGACATAATTGTCATCCCTACTGATAGAGGTACATCCCCTTTAGCAATGTATGTAATAACATTACTAGCTGTGCCACCAGGACAACAGCCGACTAATATAACACCGATGGCAATATCAGGAGGTAAAGTAAATACATGACAAATTCCCCATGCTAATAAAGGCATAATCGTATATTGTGCCAGTACGCCGATACAAATATCTTTTGGGTATTTAAGAATATTACATAGGCTTTCAAACTTAATTGTAAGCCCCATACCAAACATAGCAATGCCTAGTAAAAATGGTGTATAAGCTATGGCCCATGTGAAGTAATCAGGCACCATATAGGCTAGACACGAAAAACCGATGATTAGGACCATTAAGTACTTGGAGATTATATGCGTTAGTGTTTGGAAATAATTCATAACTTCCCTCCCTATTTTGTATCGAACGAGAAGTTATCAATAAGTCGTGTAGATCCAATGTATACAGCCATAGCGACCAATACTGGAGATGTAATCTCTTGAACAGGTTGCATTGTATTAGCATCGACAACTGAGATATAATCTATTTTTGCTAATGGTTCTGTATCAACAATATTTGTCATAGTATTAATAATAGCATCTGCAGGAATCCCGCATTTAATAGCTTGTTTTCCCTCTTGAATAGCTTTATACAATATTGTGGCAGCTTTTCGTTCTTCACTAGATAAATATGTATTACGAGAAGATTTTGCTAGACCATCTGATTCACGAACGATAGGCACTCCAATTATATTTACTGGGAAGTTTAAATCGAAAACCATTTTACGTATAATGGCTAATTGTTGTGCATCCTTTTCACCAAAATAAGCATTATTAGGTTGAATAATATTAAAGAATTTTGCTACAACAGTACAAACACCTTTAAAGTGAATTGGTCTACGAACGCCACACAATGTATCAGATAAATCGATAATATTTACAAAGGCTTTTCTATTGCAATACATCTCATCTGGGCTAGGTGTAAATATGAGGTCAACCCCATGTGATTCACATAGTGTTTTATCTCGATTTAAATCTCTTGGATAGGAGCTTAGATCTTCGTTTTCTCCAAACTGAGTAGGATTAACAAATATAGATACAACAACCTTGTCATTATTTTTTCTTGCTTCATCAATTAATGCAGCATGACCATCATGTAAGTATCCCATAGTAGGCACAAATCCAATTGAATACCCTTGTTTTCTCCAAGTGTTTATTGTATTTCGTACTTTTTCTATTGTAGTTATAATTTCCATAAGAATTTCTCCGTTACTTGTAAATTGTAAATACAAAGATAGTCCTATACAGTCTACTGTAATTCGATCTAAAACAGTTAGTTTTGATCAACTAATAAACCATGTTTTTCATAGTTTTTTATATGACTTATCTTATTATTATTATCTACAAATACAACGAGAGGCTTATGGGTATCTACCTCATTTTCATTAAGCTGAGCATAGCACATGATAATAATCTTATCTTTTACCTGTACATGTCTTGCTGCAGCACCGTTCAAACAGATTACACCACTACCAGATTCTCCAGCAATTGTATATGTGGAAAAACGTGCACCATTATTAATGTTTACAATTTGAACTTGTTCATATTCACGTATTCCAGATGCATTCAAAAGATCAGTATCAATTGTAATGCTCCCTACATAATCAAGTTCTGCTTGAGTCACAGTAGCTCTGTGAATTTTACCTTTTAACATTGTTAGTTCCATGTTAAACTCCTTGTGTATTAAATGTAACCGCCTAATGGTCGATTCGAACTTTCACAATTTATATGTTTATCATGAATTAACAGTAGACTAGAGTATAGTTAAAAATACTATCTCCATGTGAGATTATATCATAATAAAATCTGACACACAAAAATATATTTATAGTCATCAAAGATAATATTTATAATATGCTTATTATAAAGTAAAACCAGTAGCCACAAATGTAGTTACTGGTTTTCTATACTCTTATCTCTTATTTTAGATATTCAGTTAATGCTTTATCTATGCATGCTGCCTCTTCTGGAGATGGTTCACACATTGGAAGATTGAATGCACCAGATGGTAATCCAAGCTTACGAACAGCATATTTTATAGGGATGGGATTGGTTGTAATGAACATGGCTTTGATAATATCGCCTATTTTTTGATGTAAGCGTAACGCTTCTTTTGTATTACCGTCTTCATAGGCTGCAATCATAGCGTTCATATCTTTGCCAGCTACATGTCCAACAACAGATACAACACCACAACCACCAACGGCTAGCATTGGTAATGTAAGTCCATCATCACCGCTATATACCATGAAATCATCATCAGGCATTAAACGTTTGATTTCAGAAGCTATTAGTACATTACCACTAGCTTCTTTTATAGCACATATATGAGGATATTCTTTGTGAAGTCGCGCTACTGTAGCTGGTAATATACCAGTACCGACACGACCTGGAACATTGTATATCATGATTGGTAAAGTAGTTGCTTCTGCAATAGCTTTAAAATGCAAATATTGTCCTTTTTGATTTGGTTTATTATAATAAGGTACCACTACTAGGAATCCATTAATACCAGGAATTTCTGATACTTCTTTTACAAAATCAACAGATGCTTTTGTATCATTAGAGCCTACATTGGCAATAATAGTTCCTTTATGACTACATTCTTTTGCTACCGCTTTAAAAAGCGCTGCTTTTTCTTCACGGGATATAGTAGGATTTTCACCTGTTGTTCCACAAACGACTAAACCATTAGACCCATTTTCTAAAAGATGATGTGCTATGGTTAATGTATTGTCAATATTGACGGATCCATCTTCATTAAATGATGTAATCATTGCCGTTAATACACGACCAAAGGTTTTCATAGTAATCTCCCCCTTGATGGATATTAAAATGCTTGTTTTTCTACTAAATATTCTGCAATTTGTAATGCATTTAATGCAGCACCTTTGCGGATTTGGTCCCCTACAATCCAGAAATTCATACCTTTATCATTGTATAAATCTTTACGAATACGACCGATTTCACAATCGTTTTGATTAGATGTATACAATGGCATTGGATATTCTTGCTCAGCAGGATTATCTTTTACTTGTAACCCTGGGAATGCTGCACAGGCTTTACGGAAATCCTCTACAGATACTGGTGCTTCTGTTTCAACTAATACGGATTCAGAATGAGAACGATATACAGGAACACGAACGGTTGTTGGTACTACTTGAATAGTATCATCGTGAAGGATTTTCTGTGTTTCGTAAACCATCTTCATCTCTTCTTTAGTATAATCGTTTTCCAAGAATACATCAATTTGAGGTAATAAATTGAAAGCTACTGGATAGTGTTTTGGCGCAGAACCAGTAGGCAACAAATTAGCTGTCATTTCTTTACCTTCAGTGAATTCTTGTACTTGTCTTTCTAGCTCTTCAATACCTTCTTTACCGGCACCAGATACTGCTTGGTATGTAGATACGACAATGCGTTTAATGGGAGACAAATCATGAAGTGGTTTTAAGCCTAAGCACATGATGATTGTAGAGCAGTTTGGGTTAGCAATGATACCCTTATGCGTTAAGATATCATCTGGGTTAACCTCTGGTACAACAAGAGGAACCTCTGGATCCATACGGAATGCACTGGAATTATCGATAACGATAGCACCGCGTTTTGCCGCTTCAGGACCTAATGTTTTAGAAATAGACCCACCTGCGAATAATGCAATATCAATATTGTCAAAAGATTCTGGTTTAGCTTCTTCTACAATATAAGTTTTGCCATTTACAGTCAGTTCTATGCCTGCAGAACGGGAAGATGCTAATAATTTTAAATTTTCATAAGGGAAATTACGCTCTTCAATAAGTGTAATAAATTCTGCCCCTACTGCACCAGTGGCACCAAGGATTGCTACATTAGGTTTTTTCATCTCTCGTCTCCTAAAATAATCTATTTAATGAAAATTATAA
>ENA-OWNK01000546-OWNK01000546.1-metagenome-genome-assembly--contig:-NODE-546-length-17465-cov-4.554049_pt1 | contig 17465 bp, 15 predicted proteins | sample MGYA00245343_ERZ651121 | MGnify/ENA primary metagenome ERZ651121 (study PRJEB26857, sample SAMEA4031775) | metagenome | biome: human; feature: oral; material: saliva | place: Philippines | collected 2014... | reverse complement strand
CATTCTCTCCGGCGGGGGTACAGGCGGTCACATCTTCCCTGCCATCGCTATAGCCAATGAGCTAAAAAAAAGATTCCCTACGGCCGAGTTCCTCTTTGTGGGTGCTGAGGGGAAAATGGAAATGCAGCGGGTACCCCAAGCGGGCTATCCTATCGTGGGGCTACCCATACGTGGGCTACAGCGCAAGGCGAGCCTCTCGACCTTAGCCTTCCCCTTCAAGCTCCTCTCAAGCCTGTGGAAAGCCTACCGCATCCTCAAGAAGTTCCGCCCCGATATGGTCATCGGTACCGGTGGCTATGCCTCCGCCCCTACCCTGAAAATAGCCCAATGGCTCGGTATCCCCTCCTTTATACAAGAACAAAACTCCTACGCTGGGGTCACCAATAAGTGGGTAGCCCGTGGCGCCAAGGGAGTTTTTGTCGCCTATGACCACATGCAGCGCTATTTCCCTCATTCCCCTATCTTCCTTACTGGCAACCCTATCCGTGAAGACTTAATCGATATCAAGGACAAAAATCCTGAGGCTTTTACTTGCTTTTCTCTTTGATGACATAGATTGGACGTTTCTTGGTTTCCATGAAGATCTTACCGATATATTTCCCTAAAATTCCAATGGTTAGTAATTGAAACCCTCCCAAAAAAAGAATTACTGTCATGAGGGATGGCCATCCAGAAGTGGGATCCCCAATGACTAAGGTACGGATCACAATTAGAATCATCATAATAAAAGCCAATATCCAAGATAAAAGTCCACCAAAAAAGGCAATATTTAGTGGAGTATCTGAAAAATTGACAATCCCTTCAATGGAGTATTTAAAGAGGGACCAAAAATTCCAAGATGTTTCTCCTGCCACGCGCTCTATATTCTTATATTCTAGATATTCTGTTTCAAATCCTACCCAGACAAAAATCCCTTTTGAAAAACGATTGTACTCCGATAACTCCATAATAGCATCGACCATGGGACGACGCATCAAACGAAAATCACGCGCACCATCAACCATTTCCACTTGGCTAATATGATTGATCAATTTATAAAACATCCGTGCAAAGAAAGAACGAATCGGTGGTTCCCCATCACGGGTTACGCGTCTCGTTCCGACACAGTCTAAATCCGGCTGTTCCTCCAACATCTGCTTCATTTCAATCAATAACTCCGGAGGGTCCTGCAAATCTACATCCATGACCGTCACATATTCACCACTAGCAGCCTCAAGCCCAGCATATAGTGCAGCCTCTTTCCCGAAATTTCGAGAAAAAGAAAGGTAGTGCACATTTGAATCTGTAACATGTAGCTTTCGAAGAACTGATAGCGTACCATCTGAAGAGCCATCATTTATAAAAATATACTCAACCTTTTCTCCCATCTCCATCCGAACACGTTCCATCTCTTTATAAAACAATGGAATCGATTCTTCTTCGTTAAAACATGGGACTACAACTGATATGGTCATCTCTTACTCCTTGACTTATTCACTTTCTATTGTAACAAAAAGCTTTGATTTTCCCTAGTATATAACTTTATTGTATATTGAAACATGAAGTTAATAGTATTGACTAATAGTTGCAATGATTGAGACAAGAATAAACAAAGTAGCAATGTAAGTACATGTATATTCAACTTCATTTTGATCGTATTCGAGCGGTTCTGTTCTATTCTGATTCCAAAACAGTCTTCTTGAAAAATTACTTATACAGCCAAGTAGTATAAAAATTCCTGCAAAATATCTCCCTTGAATCCCTTTAATAGAAATATCAGCAACCTCACCCCACATTAGATAGGCTGTCATTAGAATTCCAAAAATAATTCCCATTGAAACAAGAACTACCCCAAACTTTGCAAAAGTTTTTATCGGCTTTCCATTTGGAAGTACAACTAATGTAACTGAGATGAATATCAAATAAAACCACATAAATGCTTTCGCATCATAGGTCAACCAACCGAAAGTAAATAATGATTGTAGTTTAAATGGAATAAAATTCACAACCTCTTTAATCATCATTCTCGTGAAATCAGAAAAATGTTTTAAGGTAAATATAATCTTATTCATTGGATTAACTGCTGGGTTCGGATGCACAACCGTTGCATTAATCCCACTTGTCACCTTCAACCAAATTACACTGGTTAGAGCTACCATAAGAATAGAACCAGCAATTAGAAGATATTGTTTTTTATTGAGTTTCTCTTTTGGTAAAAAAGCTAATAAACAGATCAATAACACATAAGGCAATTTGGAAAAAGCTATTAAAATACATAGGAGACTATAGGAGAGTATATCTCTATTACTAATTTTATCTTTTTCAAAATAGGATAAAAATAAACCAATAACTAAAAAGATGAGACCATTAGCAAATGCATCCTGATTAAACGATGCAGCAATATAAATATTAATAGGAATAATCGCCAGTAAGGAAAAGAATAATTGCTTATCTCCTGATTTCTTAACAGCTAATCGAACCAGTAAGGCAAAAACAAGTAGATTGAAAAATCTACCTAGAAAAATCGAAGCAAATACACTTAAATGTAGGATACGAGCAAGGATAATCCCTAAGGTTTGTGGTAAGTAACTAACAAAAGAATAGCCATTTGTATTCCCTAAATTAGAATAAACAACTTTTTTATCAGAAACTTGTTTATCTTCAAGTTCCGTTTGTAATAGAGGCTTTTTAAATTCTCCTTCAACCTCAGATATATCAGATGACACCTTCATTTCCTCAACCGAAGATGGCAAATATAAGTGACCATCACTTATATATAAGGCCCTAGAATAATGGAAGTTTTCATCTGGACTATCCATATTTGGAGTATAGACACAAAATACTAGTCCTGTAAATAAGATTATTGAGAAGATTTTATTGTATAACTTCATATTTACTAGTGATAGAAATGTGAAAATTCCCCCAATAATAAGGAACGTTTTGATTGGTGTATTTTTAAAAGGACCATCGAAATAGAAATACGTACCAAACATCACAAACCAAATGAGCAAAATATAAAACTTCTTTTGCCAAATATTGTGAAAGAAATTTAAACCTTTTTTTGAAATATAATCTGTCATGTAATACCTTTTTTATCCTCTAACTTCTTAAACAAAGCATACCACTTTTGAACGATAACATCCTCTGCATAATTTCCTATAACATAGTCCTGTCCTCTTCTTCCAATCCCCTCTAGTATCTCAGGATTCGTTAGAAAATACCTCATTTTATTCGTCAATTCTCCAACACTTGGATTAAAAAGCATTTCGGGGGTGGCAGATTGCAGATCAGCAACTCCTTGCGAACAGTTATAAGTTAATACTGGAGTTCCTAAAACCATTGACTCTACAACCGACATACCAAAAGCTTCCGATTTAGAAGTTAATAACGTAAACAAAGATTTTTGGTAAACTTCCTTAACCTGAGTCGTTTTCCCTTTTAAGGTAATACGTTTTGTCATTCCTAATTGATCAATAAGTAATTGGAGAGTTTCCTTCAAATTTCCAGATCCGTATATATTAAAACTCACATCCGGAAATTCATCAGCTACTTGTGCAAAGGCCTGAATTTGATGATCAATTTGCTTAACAGGATCTAATCTACCAACAAATGAAATAATCTTTGACTTCTCTTGATAATCATTTTCTGATGCTTCTATATATCTTGGTAGTGGATTTGTAATCGCAACAAATTTTTCCAATGGAATCTTATAATGCTGACTGATTAACTCTGAATAGGAATCTGATAAGAACATGATACAATCCAATTTTGGATACTTATTTTTAATAATATATGGATAAACTTTGTAGAGTCCTTTGCATTCCAATACAAAATCAGCAGAAGAATGCATTTGTCCAATGAAGAAAGCATGATTAGAGAATTTCTTCAAACTTTTTTCCATCAGGAGATAAACAATTGGGTTTGCCAAGATGACCATTGGATTTTTAGATTTTGCTAATAAATCTGATAAAATCGTATCTAATTTTTTTGAGAAAAACTTCTCTTTTAAAAATAACCACGGTTTTTCAAAAAAAATATCTTCCTGGTATAATAAAATTTCTTGATATTTCTCCTGTACTTTTACATACTTTTCCTGTGATTGGATAGCACAGCCGACAACAGTCACCTTATTCCCATCTTCAGCAAATCGTGTAGCCAGCTGATCCACAACCCTCTGAACGCCACCGATTCCACCTAGATGATGAGTGACAAAAATAATATCTCTTTTCATTTTCTATTTCCTTCTGAATTTTATGATACTAAAAATTGTTAAACTTCCAATTGCATATACTATCATTGCAATACAAAAACTAATAGAAGCTCCCATAATCTGGTACTTATTAACTAACTCAGTTGTAATCATTTTAGTAACGATAAACATCAGGATATACACAGACAATAAATAATAGTGTTTCCTCATGATAATTAGTATATTCTCAAGTATAATCGAAAAAGAATATAGAACACCAGAAAGGACAAGAATAGTCAATTCCAACTTATACTTCAATAAATCCAATCCAAATATCAAACTTAATACGTTGACACCTATTAAATAAGTTAAAAAAGTAATAACTATGCCTATTGAGAGAGTAAGAAGCAGGATTTTTAAAAACATTTTGTAAAATACCTGAAATTTTTTCCTCTGCCACAATTCGGCCATTTGTGTAATGAGTGGTCTTACCACTAAAATACACAGGCTCATAAAAAATACTGGCATAAACAGGATGTTGTAATCCCTTTGAGCACCAGTCTCGACTATACCTTTAGCATAAGCACCAGAAATCGATAACTTCGCCTCATTAAAAACAAGTGTCAATAAAAACCCATAAATAAATAATGAGAAACAAATTTTAATAATTTTTAAGGATTCATCAAAAATATCCCTTGAAAAAATATGACTAAAACTCACCCTGTCAAACAATTTGAAATGTGCATAATCATAAACAAATACAAAAAACAGATTGATGAAAGCTAGGACTATCAGAGTCAGAACCATAGAATGAGACAACAAGAGTCCAAATAGAAGAATGAGCACACTTAAAGCATATCGATAAACCATGGCCTTCCCAGCAATATCTAAACGACCATGCTGTTGAAAATAGCCTTGAAATAAGTCAGAAAAAGCATCTGCTACACGATACACAATAATCCAAGTAATAATCATCACAGAATTATTCGTAAAATCATAGTTTATTGTCCATAAATATGGAAATAAACTAATCACCATCATGGTAACAGTCAGCAATCTTGTAAAATAGTATGCTGAAAAAGGGTGACTTGATTTGACATCTGTAGCTTGGTAATTTCGAACTTGAAATTGTCCGATAATAATCCATAAATTACCAATTGAGGTAGCTAGACTAAATTGATCTGCCACCTCACTTGTTTGCATTCTAGATACGATTAATAAATATAAAACAGAAACTGCTGCTGCTGCGAAATTCCCTAGCAGATTCCATATGTAAATACTTTTTTGAGAAGGAGTGTTATTCATCTTTCTCCTCATTCTTGTTTAAAGCAATGACTTGAACAAGATTTTTAAATTTGGTATCTAATTTTGACACTCGTACAGTTAACTGAAACTGATTCATCAATAGCAAGAAAATAATAAAAAGAAAAATAAAATTAACAGCAGATGCAATCCCTAAGGATGCTGCAATAAACTCTGCTAACTTTGGAAAAATACTAAAAACTAATAAAATTAATGAGAAGAAGATCCAAAACAAAGCGTCATTAATTTGTACACGAGATTTTCTAATATTCTGAAGGATGAAGCCGCATGTTCCCAATGAAACAAACACTAATACAACTTGAAACCAGATTGACATTCTATTTTCCTCTCTCCCTAAAATTCTGAATGAATAAAATAGATACGAACATATGAATCATGTACTTAATAGAGCGTGAAAAAGTTAAATAACTTTCTCCCGCTTGTCTCTCTTCCATTCGAACTTGAACTTCTGAAATTGGAACACCATTTCTTAATAGATAAGAAACAGTATCTGGTTCAGGACCATAGTTAATATTTCTTGCAAAAACTTGTATTAAATCTTTAGAAAACATTCTCATTCCAGATGTTGGATCATTGATCGTTTTACCAGTTGTTAATTTAATAGCAAAACTTATAAGGGTATTCCCTAACATACGAAATGAATTTGGTCTTTTATCTGTTACAAATCGAGAACCAATCACCATTTTATTTCCTTTATCAATTTCTTCTTCTAAAGCAGCAATATACTCTGGAAGATGCTGACCATCTGCATCAAATTGAACTGCTTTTTCATAACCGTATTGGTAAGCATACAATAATCCAGTTTGAAATGCTCCAGCTAGTCCAAGATTGACTGGTAAATCAATAATATTATAGCCATTGTTATGACAAATTTCTGAGGTTTGATCTCTTGAACCGTCATTGATAATCACATAATCATACTGAGAATAATTTTGAATAATATTATTTACTACTGACTGAATCGAACCTTCCTCATTATATGCAGGTATAATAATCAATAAATCTGAGGATTTCAATATCCTTCTTCCTCCATTAAAATTCTTTTTTATCCATTATACAATAACCAAAATATTTTATCCACTAATCTCAGAACTTTATACCAACAATAACAATTGTTGTAAGCATAAAAAAGCTCGATATTAGTTATAAATATCAAGCAATTCGTTAAACTTAGTTATTATTCAAATCCATTTGGATGTTTGCTTTGCCATCTCCAGGCATCTTGGCACATGCGATGAATATCATATTGAGCTTTCCAATCTAACTCCTCATTTGCTTTCGATGGATCTGCGTAACAGGTTGCAATATCTCCAGCACGTCTTTCAACAATCTTATAAGGAATTGTTTTTCCTACCACTTCTTCCATATTTTGAATGATTTCAAGAACAGAGTATCCTCTGCCGGTACCTAAGTTATAGATATTTAATCCTGAATCTTTTTCAAGTTTCCTTAATGCCGCCACGTGTCCCTTTGCTAAATCAACCACATGGATATAATCGCGGACTCCAGTTCCATCTGGAGTTGGATAATCGTTTCCAAACACATTAACATATTCTAGCTTTCCAACAGCTACCTGTGTTACATAAGGTAAAAGATTATTTGGGATTCCATTTGGATTTTCACCAATATTCCCACTTTCATGAGCACCAATTGGGTTGAAATAGCGTAACAGCACGATATTCCAGGAAGAATCTGCCTTGTATATATCTTGAAGCATCTCTTCAATCATCAACTTTGTTCTCCCATATGGATTGGTTACTGATAGCGAAAAATCCTCTAAGATAGGAACAGTATGTGGATCTCCGTATACTGTCGCTGACGAGCTAAAAATAATGTTTTTACACTGGACTTCTTCCATAACTCGAAGCAAGGTCAATGTTCCGGTTATATTGTTTTCATAATATGTGAGAGGGATTTGAACCGATTCTCCAACGGCTTTCAATGCAGCAAAGTGAATCACCCCTGTAGGTTGTTCTTTTATGAATACTTCCAATAACTTCTCTTTGTCTCGAACATCTATATCGTATAATGTAATAGATTTACCAATAATCTTTTCGACTTCCCGTACACTCTTTTTACTACTATTCACAAAGTTATCTACAACAACTACTTCATGACCAGCTTTGGTCAATTCAATCAGTGTATGAGAACCAATAAAGCCTGCACCACCCGTTACTAAAATTTTATGTTTCATTATTTTATCCTCAACTAAATAAATCTCTTTCATTATCCCATATTTCATAAATAATTTCAAAAGTTGTGGGATATTTTTCCCCCCGCCCCTCCCCCTTTTCATGGTATAATAGAGTGAATTGATTGCGGAAGGACACCTTATGTTAAAGCTGGGAATTATTGGTACAAGTTGGATTTCACATGAATTTATTAAAGCTGCTCATCAGACAGGGCACTATCACTTGCAGGCTATGTATTCGAGAAAGATGAAGACGGCTCAAGAGTTTTGTGAGCCTTATGGGGCGATCTCTTGCTACACGGATGTCATCGACTTCTTAGACAGTGAGCTGGATGTGGTCTACATTGCTAGCCCTAATTCTCTTCACTTCGCTCAGGCCAAGCTTGCTATTCTGGCCAAGAAGCATGTCATCATTGAAAAACCGGCTGTGACAAACCCTTCTGAATGGAAGGAACTGGTCAAGCTCGCTAAGGAGCACCAGGTCTATCTCTTTGAAGCTGCCAGAAATTACCAAGAGTCAGCCTTTCAAGTAGTTAAAGACTTCCTCTCTAACCAGGAAATACTGGGCGCCAACTTCACCTTTGCCAAATATTCTTCCAAATTGCCTGCCCTTCTTGCAGGTGAGATGCCCAATATTTTCTCAGATGTCTATGCAGGTGGAGCCTTGATGGATCTGGGAGTCTACTGCCTCTACTTGGCGATCGGCTTCTTTGGAGAACCGATCTCCAGCCACTACACCGCTCAGCAATTACCAAATTCGGTTGATCTCTATGGTCAGGGTGTTTTGATCTATCCAGAGTTTCAGGTTGCCATTCAGGCGGGGAAAAATATCACCAGCCATCTACCTGCTGAAATCTATACTAAGACTGGAACACTAACTCTCAATGCTGTGGCAGCCATTAACCAAGCCCGCTTCGTCAGCTATTCCGGAGAGATCATCGATCTTCCGGTCCAGGCCTGCTCACACCAAATGCAAGAAGAGGCGGAAGCCTTTGCCCTTGCCATCGCTCATCAAAAGCCAGTTGCTTATCTTGAATGGTTACAAACAGCTGAGCAGGTCCATGAAACCCTCTACCAGATGCGTCAAAGCGCTGGAATACAATTTAAGGATGAAAAAGAATGAAAGAACAATTTCCACAAAGCTGGAAAGACCAGTTAGAAACACTCGGATTTGATACATTCACTGAAATTCAGGAACAGATCTTCTCCCCTATCTATGAAGGAGAAAATGTCCTCGGGATCAGTCCTACCGGTACTGGTAAGACACTCGCCTACCTCTTTCCGAGCTTGCTCAAACTCAAACCGAAGAAGGCCCAACAACTCTTGATTTTAGCTCCTAATACAGAGTTAGCAGGACAAATTTTTGATGTCACCAAACAATGGGCAGAGCCTCTCGGTCTCCAGACACAACTCTTCCTTTCAGGATCTAGTCAAAAACGGCAAATCGAACGCCTCAAAAAAGGACCCGAAATCCTGGTTGGGACGCCTGGTCGGATCTTTGAACTGATCAAGCTGAAAAAGATCAAAATGATGAATGTGGAAACTATCATTTTAGATGAATTCGACCAATTACTGAGCGATTCTCAGTACCACTTCGTCGACAAGATCAGCCACTATGCTCCCCGTGACCACCAATATATCTATATGAGCGCCACAGCCAAGGTCGATCCAGACCAGCTAGAAGAAAATACTCTTCGCATTTCGGTTGATGGAGTTTCTTTGGACAATATCCAACATTTTTATATGCAAGTGGATAAGCGGGACAAGGTCGAATTGCTCCGCAAACTCGCCTACGTCGAAGATTTTCGTGGTCTGGCTTTTTTCAATAGCCTGTCTGATCTGGGTAGTGCTGAAGAAAAACTACAATACCGTGGTGTTGAGGCCGTATCGCTCGCCAGCGATGTCAATGTCAAATACCGCAAGGTCATTCTGGAACGCTTCAAAGACCATCAGCTGACCCTCTTGCTGGCCACCGATTTGGTCGCTCGTGGAATCGATATTGAACATCTTGAGTGTGTGATTAACTACGATATTCCTCGTGATGTGGAGACCTATACCCACCGTGCCGGTCGAACAGGACGAATGGGGCGTGATGGCTATGTGATCACCTTTATCACCCACCCAGAAGAACTCAAAGCCTTGAAAAAATACGCTTCTGTCCGTGAACTGGTTTTAAAAAATTCCGAACTCTTTTTAAATGAATAAGAAAATCCTCTGCTAGTGAAAGAACTGCAGAGGATTTTTACGTTAATTTCCATTGTAATAGATGCGATGACTTTCAAGTTGGTAATCCAACAACTCATCCACCGTTACAAAGGTATAGCCTTGTGATTTGAGGTAGTCAAGGACGGTCGGTAGAGCGTCAATCGTGGTTTGATGGATATCATGCATGAGGATAATCGAACCCGGTTTGACTTCTTTTTTCACTTCATTGAGAATGGCCGTCGTATTATGTGTCTTCCAATCTAGACTATCCACATCCCACATGATGAAGGATTGGTCGACACCGTATTGGATGGCGTTATTGATGGCTCCATATGGAGGACGGGTAATCTTGGTTTGGACGCCTGTCGCTTTTTGAATTGCTTCTTGGGTATCCAAAATCTCTTTTTTAGCATTATCCAAGCTCAATTTTGGTAATTGAGGGTGATCCCAAGTATGGTTCCCGATTTGATGACCTTCTTTGCGGACTTGTTTAGCAATATCCGGATTCGCACTGACATTTTTTCCGACCATAAAGAAGGTAGCTTTGGCATTGTATTTCTTTAAGATGGCCAGCGCCTGAGGAGTCGTGGTTGGATCTGGTCCATCATCAAAGGTCAGAGCAATCATCTTACGGTGGCGTTCTTCTATATAGGATTGGTAAGAAGCTAGATCGTCAGGAAGCAAGCGCTCTGTATCAATCACATCATAGAATTTAGACAAGGGAACAGTGAAGGTATCGTCTCCCTTAACCTTGGTTGGAAATGGAATGGTGAAATTTCCTTTTTCATATTGGAATTCCCATTGGCTCAAATCCAACTCTGAGAAGTGGGCAACCATTTGATCAATGCTTTCCTCGTCCAACTGACGAAAGGCTAGATTCCCCCGTAATTCCTCCAAAAAGATCTGTTTTGCTCCATCTGGATCCGCAAAAACTTGGCTCAGGGTCAGAGGATTGTTCTCATCATCCAAGTAAAAGAGGGGCAACTTCACCGTCTCATCTTTGATGAATTTCCCTTTTTTGTACTGGTATTCAGACCGCTTAATCTGGATCGGGTGATAGCCAACAAAAGGCCCTTCTGCTTCTTCACTATGGTAGAAGGTCAAATGCTTTGGCTCTTTGGTTTTCTCATCGGATCCTAGACGCTGAAGATCTTCTTGGATCTTCTCTTTCACAATCTCAACAGGCTGTCCATCCTTAGTAGGATAATAAGCCGTCACATAAGAAGTTCCTAAAATCCCTTCCTGAACTTGAACATCTTTCCCTTTTTCAGAGCTTTTCTCAAGTTGGGTAACCTTAGCAAACTGATCCTGATAGGCTTTTTGTTCACGAACCCTTTGAATCTTTTGATAGCCGATATACAAAAGACTCAATAAAAGGAGATTTGTAATGATTAATAAAATAGTTTTCGTGTGTTTGAATCTCATAACTTTATTATAGCAAATTTCTCTCGAAAAAACATTCCTTTTTTGTAAATGGTTTCATAAAAAGAGGGCGACTGTCGTCGCCGACAGCGGCCCTTGTTTTTAGTCACTCTTATTTTTCGCGAATGACTTCTACCTTATAACCATCCGGATCTACAACGAAATAGTAATTCGGTTGCGTTCCTGGAAGACCTTTTGGTTCTGTCACTTCATAGCCTTTTGCCTTGTGTTCAGCATTCAAACCTTCTAGATCAGGAGTACTCAAGGCAACGTGAGCATAGCCATCTCCGATGACATATGGACCATGATCATAATTGTACGTCAATTCCAACTCATAGTCATCTCCAGGCAAGGCCAAATAGACAATCGTGAACTTGTAGTCTGGAAAATCTTTGCGACGTTTTTCTTCAAAACCAAAAGCATCTTGGTAAAAAGCGATTGATTTTTCTAAGTTTTCCACACGAAGGCAAGTGTGCAACATTTTTGAACTCATAGGTTTTCCTCTTTTCTATTTTTAAAAGATTATGAACGATTTTTTTTACGACTTTCCGTCTTGATGGATAATTTCACTTCAAAGATGGTCCCTTTTGGTTTATTATCTTTGACTTGAATGGTCCCTTTGAAGGCTTCTACGATCTGCTTAGCGAGGGATAACCCCAAACCAAATCCACCTTTTTGACGGGTTCTGGCCTTGTCGACCCGGTAAAAACGATCAAAAATCCGTTTCTTATCCTCATCTCGAATCCCTGGACCATTATCCAGTACTCTCAAAAGAAGATTTTTATCCTTCAATTGAACTTCAAATTGGATCTCGCCATCTTCATCGGTATACTTCAAGGCATTGTCATAGAGAATGGTCATCAATTGCTTGAGGAGCGTTCTATCAGAACAGATGACTTTGTCCACCTGATTGTCTCCTCGGAAGATTTTGCCATTTTCTTCTGCAATGATCTCAAAATTCGAGAAGGTCTGATCGAAAAAGCTTGGTTCGATATCTTCCATCTCCGGCTTCAAACCATCATCTCTTCGGGCAATGTTAAGAAGGTTGGTGGTCAAGAGCTTCATATTTCGAACTTCATCCAAGCTGGATGCAATATTCTCACTCGATTCCATAATGGTCGCTTCAGGCTTTCTAAAAAGCGTTTCGAGGCGATTTTGCAGGACTGCTAAAGGCGTCCGCAACTCATGGGAAGCATTTTCCACGAAAGCCTTTTGCTTTTGCATACTCTCAAGTAGAGGCTTAACACTAAGACGTGCTAGGAAGAGACTAGCGAATAAGGAGATTCCCCAGAAGCAAATCATGACAAGGACGATTTGGCTTTCATGTTCCTCACTCGTCTGCTCTAGCTGACTGATATTGGTCATGACAACCGCATACTTGATATCACTATCATCTTCATCATCAGATAAATTCAACTCTGCCATGTAGGCCCGGTAACTTTCTTTTTTCCCATAGCTATTTGTAATTTGGAGCTGGGAAACCTTATTGAGGAGCTTCCGACCAAATGTCACGGTTTTGAAGTTTAAAAAACCATTACCGGTTGTCAAGTTTTCATATTTTTTATTGAGCAAAACAACAGTGGTATTGGATGTGACATCCCCTTTAGGTTCTGATTTATCATGATCTGGGATCATCATCTCATGATCATTATCATCTCCTTTGGTATTTGACTGTCGCTGGTCTCGATAAGCAATCGCTACAAGCGAGTAGGGATCCTGACTGAGAGTCTTGAGGTTCTCATCAACAGTTGTATAAAGACTCGAGCGCATGACCTGAATGATAATCAAGGTCATGGCCGAGAATATCAAGGTAAAGAGCCCAAAATATCGGATGAAGTAGGAAAAATCATCTTCTCCGACGGTTTTCTTAATTCTGGTTAGCATCTTTTAAGATATACCCCACACTGCGCAATGTTTGCAAGTTCTCAACGAAATCAGTACCTTTTAATTTCTTACGGATTTTTGAAACATAGACCTCAACAACAGAGATGGTCGTATCACTGTCAAATCCCCAGAGACGATCGAAAATCTGTGTTTTTGGAAGGATGACATTTTGGTTTTGAAGGAAGTAGACCAAGAGATCAAATTCCTTCCCAAGAAGTTCCACTTCTTTCCCATCCACATAAGTCGAATTGGTAGATAAATTGACCTTCAAATTGCCATAATTAAGGGTGTTTTCATTCACTTTTCCTGAGCGCTTCAAGAGGGCTTGAATCCGCATCTTAAGCTCTTCTAGGTAGAAAGGCTTGGTGAGGTAATCGTCTGCCCCTAGCTCAAAGCCGTGTCCTTTGTCATCCAGACTTTCTTTGGCTGTCATGATTAAAACAGGGGTTGTCACGCCTTTTTCACGCAATTCTTTCAAGACATGGAAACCGTCTTTTTCAGGAAGCATCAGGTCCAGCAAAATCAAATCATAGATCCCGCTTTCTGCTTCGTAAAGACCTTCTTCTCCGTCAAAGACCTGCATGACATCCGCAAAATCATCTAAAAAATCAAATACTGAATTTGATAAACCAAGGTCATCTTCGACCAATAGAATTTTAATCATCGTCGTATCCTCTTCTCTTTCGTGAGTGAGTCTTTCTAATCTATTCTTAACCATTATAACACGACTTGCCTTCATTTCCTATAGTTTAGAACCTGGTTTTATGATCAAACTCAGCCTGCCTGAGGAAGGCTAATTCTATGAATTTGTCGTGTTTTCTTTGTTACTTTGACTATCACTCGTCTTGTTTTTATTTTTTGAATTCTTCTTATTGGACTTTTTAGAGGAACCCTGGTTCCCTTCTTGTCCGCTAGATTGGTTCATGCCATTTTCTGGACCATTCCCTTGTGGGCCACCATTGCCTTCTTGCGGCATCTGATCAGGACCACCTCCTTGCGGGCCACCTTGGCCACCACCTTGTGGACCACCGCCTTGAGGTCCGCCATCCTGTGGGCCACCATTTTGCTGGTTTCCTTGTGAAGCATGGCCATTTTGACTATTTTGTTGCTGATTGGATCCTTGGTTTTGACCCGTTTGGACCGGTTGAGAAAATTGTTGGTTATTGGAAGATTGAGAGGCGATGACACCGACACCAAAGCCACTTCCAGCACCGACCAACAATCCACCAACTGCTGCCATGCCAATCCACCACTTAGGGCTTCGTTTGAGGACAACCATTTTTTCTTTTGATTCTTGCGTTTCGACTACTTGTTTTGTTTCTTTTTGATTCATCTTTTTACCTTTTATCTTTTTTTACAAGTACTTGTCTTTTAAAATTTAAAGGGAGCTCGATCCTTTAGTAAGGCGATTATACTTCAGGAGTCTTAAGCCTGCCTGAATTTTTACTTAAAAAATCCTAAAACAAGCGTGGGCTATTGACAGGATGAACCCCTTATTGTAGAATAGTTACCATAAAATAAATACGAGGTTAACTGTTATGAAGAAAATCTTTCCCTTAGTTCTCATCTCCATTGGAGTGGCCATGATCTCCGTCCTATCTCAATTCACCATTCCCTTTGGTCCAATTCCTTTGACCCTGCAGACACTCATGATCGGGATCATCGGGACCATCTATAAACCCAGCCATGCCTTTGTCACAGTCTGTCTCTACCTACTTTTAGGCTTCTTAGGTTTTCCAGTATTTGCCGGCGGTGCTGGTGGCGCTTCGCATTTCCTTGGTCCTACTGCTGGTTTCCTCCTCTTCTTCCCATTCCGAGCATGGATCACATCTCTATTTACCAATGCTAAATCCAGCATTTTCACTATCTTTTTTGCCAATCTCCTCAGTAGTGCTCTCCTCTTTGTATCCGGAGCTATCGGCTTTATGCTGGTCACGCATACTGATCTCCAAAAAGCATTTGCTTTGGTCGTTGCTCCCTTTATCCTTGCCGACCTCATCAAACTAGTCATCATCACGATCACCAGCAAGGCGATTTTTGCCAGCCTCAAACACCACTGGTATTTCAAATAAGATATAAAGGTCGCTAAAAAATCGATACAGAAATTTCTGTATCGATTTTTTAAAATCTATTTTGTCGCAAGGATAGCAGCTTCTACTGCTGCTTTTTCCCGTTGAATCAAATCCACACGCGCTGCGATTTCCTTGATTCCCATGCTGATGTTTCGGCTGATAGCCATATCAGACAATTGTGGTTCAAAGAAAGCTTTGAATTCTGCTAAGCGCTCTGCTGTTTTGAAGGTATTGGCTGGGTAAATGACAAACTTGTCAAAGCTCATGTCTCCGCCGAGAGCTGCTTTGACCCATTCCCAATTTTCACGCGCCCAAGTCCAGGCAGATTCTTGAGTGAACTCATGGTGTAGGAAGGTCAAATACCAACTCATTGCCAAGTCTTGTGGTTTCACAACATCCTTGTTCTTCCACTCTGTCAAAATCTTTTCAACTGTGTCTGCATCGGTTGTATAAGCCAGAGCTGTTGACAATTGACGTTTGAAGTTACCATCTGTCGCTTGAGCATAAGTGTTCAAGTACAAATCAGTCAATTCTTTGCTTTCATGGTGTTTGATTTGGTTAATCAAAATTTGCAAACGAATAGCGGCTGGAAGCTTGCTGATATCCTCTGCATGGGCTGCATAGATTTCACTTGCTTTGGAGCTTGCTTTGGCATCGTCTCCCTTGATCATATTTGAAATAACCAATTGACGAACCATTTCATCTTCATCTGCTTCTCCAGCTTTTGGTTCAAAACCAAGGCGTTCAAAGTTGAATTGGTTAAAGGTTACGAGCAACTTCTTATAAGCTGCTTCTACTTCCGTACCTTCATCCACAAAAAGGCTGAGCCCTTGAAGGATTGATGAAACTGCAGATACAACCAAATAAGAGCTTTCTTGGGTCAATTTCTCGATGACTGGCAAGAGGCTTGCATAAGAGATGACACCACTTTCTGCCAAGAGACGGCGTTCTTGAAGGATTTGTTGTTTGCTCAAGTTATCCAAGGAAGCCATGTTGTCTACAATCGCATCCAAGAGTTCTCCTTGGTAATCGGTAATGTAGTGAGCTGTATTTTCCGTATTGAAACGAAGCGGTTCACTATTTGCAGCAGCAAGGGCAGCATAACCTGGGATTTCAAGCGTTTCTGTTTCAAGTGTATCTGGAATACCAGACCAGTTGCTGTTCAATGGCACAACCCATTGACGACCTTGGTCTTCATGTTCTCCGATGAAGAATTGTTTTTGGCTGATCTTCAAGGTATCATTTTCTACCACTGCTGTAAGGACTGGATAACCAGGTTGTTCCAACCAAGAATCCATGAAGGCTGCTACATCACGTCCTGATGCTTGACCAAGAGCATTCCATAGGTCACGACCAATGGTATTTCCGTATTGGTGTTTTTCAAAGTAAGCACGCAAACCTTTAGCAAAATCAGCATCTCCTAACCAACGGCGAAGCATGTGCATGAGACGGCTCCCCTTCGCATAAACGATAGCAGAGTCAAAGAGTGTATTGATTTCATCTGGATGTTTAACTTCAACGTGGACAGACTGAACACCATCAGTCGCATCACGTTTAAGAGCAGCTGGCACTCCACTTGTTTGGAAATCTTCAAAAATATTCCAGCTTGGCTCAATCGCATCCACACAGACGTATTCCATCATGTTGGCGAAGCTTTCGTTGAGCCAGAGGTCATCCCACCATTTCATAGTTACGAGGTTACCGAACCATTGGTGAGCAAGCTCGTGAGCAATGACGAGGGCTACTTGTTGACGGCTGGCAAAGGTAGAGTTCTCATCCACAACCAAGTAGACTTCACGGTAGGTTACGAGACCCCAGTTTTCCATAGCACCTGCTGAGAAGTCAGGAAGGGCGATATGAAGAGATTGAGGGATTGGGTACTTGACTCCGTAGTAGTCTTCGTAAAATTCGATAGAACGAACAGCGATGTCTAGTGAGAAATCAAGGTTTGAAAGTGGATGGGCCTTGGTTGAGTAAACACCTACCAAGGTACCATTTTTAGTTGTAGCAGTTACCCCTTGCAAATCACCAGCTACGAAAGCTAGCAAGTATGAGGACATACGTGGAGTTGTCTCAAACTTCCAAATGCCAGTTTCTTTGCGGTTTTCAACATCGATTTCCGGCATGTTTGACAAGGCAAGTTCGCCTTCTGCTTGGTCAAAACGAAGAGCTAGGTCAAAGGTTGCTTTAGCTTCTGGCT
>ENA-OWNK01000542-OWNK01000542.1-metagenome-genome-assembly--contig:-NODE-542-length-17601-cov-6.469908_pt1 | contig 17601 bp, 19 predicted proteins | sample MGYA00245343_ERZ651121 | MGnify/ENA primary metagenome ERZ651121 (study PRJEB26857, sample SAMEA4031775) | metagenome | biome: human; feature: oral; material: saliva | place: Philippines | collected 2014... | reverse complement strand
GTCAGCGTACAACCTCTATTGCCTCGCACCAACCGGCAACTCTCTGAAAGCAGGATCTGTAAACCTTTATACCCATTCATAGCTCGTATTTAAGATATAAGGGTATTGTACTGTATTCTATAGAGTTATGTCAATTAAAATAAAATGAATATAATACATTCCGTTAGTAACTAGCACAATCAATCTTAAAAGCTTATCCACTCTAAATTCTCAAAATTATGTAGAATTCGTTTATCCATTTTTACCACTTGATTAGTAAGCTCTATTCGATTATTAACAAATGAAATATCTGTATACCATTCCTTTAAACTAGCATACACTTCATTCTCTAAATCAATAATAATGGTTTCAATGGGATCCCAGGTTTTGCATCTTACAGACTCCACCATAACCATACTACTACCTATGAAAGTAACATCCCTACCATAAATCCAAAACGGCAATGCTTTGCCCTTTATAGAAATAGAGTATATAGCGTCACCATGAGGCGGTTCCGTTTCATATTGTGCACGTATTTGGTACCTTTCCATAATTTTATTACTACTATTCTCTATATATGGTAGCTTTGAAATCTTGTAATTTTCTAAGTTCATAAAAACTCCGTTATTTTTTATCAAGCACAACAAAGAGGACTGTATATCGCTATTTGTGTAAAGTATATTTTGCTATACTTATTATGAAGAGAGTCCGTTGACGTGAGTTAGGTTCATCTCCGCGAGGAGGTGATACTATGACAAATCATGAAGTTACCTATGTAATTATCATAGTTCTGTTATCAGTAGTCACTATCATTGCACTAGTTAAGTAGTACAACGATAAACGCCTAACGTATAGAGGAGTGCAGTCCTCTAACACGTTAGGCGCCATCATAATTTTGTTCAGTTTTAGATGAGCCTAACGCCCTAGTCACGTTAATGGGCTCTCTTTATATGTATATTATAAGCTAACCGCACTTAAAAAGATAGTACGATAAATAACTCAATTTATGCTTATACTGTTAATCAATTCTCTAACTCGCTCAACAGAAACTGGCTCATTAAATAAGAACACATGGTTTTGCCCCTCATGTTCCCAAGATGCTAAATAAACGTCGTCATCCACCATTCGATAGGTTACCGTCATCCCATTTACAACATCCTTTTTCTGAGGTAAGTAATCCTTATAATCGCCTGCGATATTACCTGATAGAGTCGATACACGATACTTAATATATTTCGGCATATCGTCGACTCTGTCAAAATACTTACCTTTTAAAAGCTCATGATAAGCATACACAACTTGTAATACATCGTGATCCACAATAGATACATGTACAGGACGTAATCCCTCTAAACCACTTGGCAACTGCGGTTTAAAGTTCAGATGTTGCTTAGCCTCATATATAGTATCAAATACCTCTAGCGATTGACCTTTACGAATGCCTTTATAGTCGCTATCAGTTATAGTACAACTACCGAGTCCATCGGGACATGGGAACTCATTTCGATCACCATAAGGCTGGTCATAAATCGAATTACCATTAAGACGAAACCGCATCAAATCATCTGCGGAGGCGACATTGATAGAACCTATGAAAGCTAATGCAGACAATGCACACACAATCTTTTTCATGATACATTCCCCTATAAACAAACTACATCTATTAAGTAAATTATATCATTAAAGGAATAGATGCTCATACAATACTAGTTACAGAATGATTCTAAGTCTATAGTTAGTAAATATAAAGGAGATTATAATGATGTACGCATAATTAACATAACTTGTGCAAACTTTATTAGATGCACACACAAGTAATCCAACAGTAAAAAATTGCTCAATTATAAGCTGATGCCGAATACAAGCCTGAGCAAGATTAACTACTAAAATTTCAGTAGTCCATTTTCATCAAACTCAAAATTTGGACCCCATGCAACTTCCCAGTAATAGCCATCCGGATCAGCAAAATAGGCATGGTATCCACCCCAAAAAACATCTTGTGGTTCTTTTACAATTCTTCCCCCAGCATTTCGTACTAATTCAATAACATTATCAACATCTTCTTTATGTTCAACATTGTAAGCTAATGTAATTCCTGAAAATCCATTTCCTTTTGGTGGATTATTTTCATCAATATCTTTTGCTAATTGTTCCAAAGGAAATAGTTCAAATTTTGTCCCTGCCGTATCAAAAAAAATTACTGGCGGATTATTGTCTGTACAGTCAGTCTTATATCCTAAACCATCTCTATAAAATTTTATCGATCGTTCCATGTCTTTAACACCTAAACAAATACAAGTAATCTTATTCATTACTACCTCCATAATTTCCAATTACATTAATTTAATAAACCCAAAATTATCAGTTAATAAATTTACTCGCCAATTTGTACACTTGATTTATTTCTTTGCTTTCTAACACCCAGTTATTGAGTTCAGCTTTAATTAATTCAGGGAATTTTTTACTAATATCTCTTAAAGCATTACCTACTGATTTCCTAACATATTCACTGCTATCTTCTTTTAATAATACAATTCGTCTAATAGCTTCATTCGGCTTATCTTTGAAATAAGGTCTACTCGTCCATATTCTTAAGCCCTCTATAACTGCTCTTCTCGTATTTGGATTATTATTCTCTAACCATTCATCAATGATTGGAAGTACTTTTTCATACCCTGTCTTGTGACAAAATTCATCAAATGCCTTTGCCAATACTTCCTGAACTCTCCAATTATCATCTTTAGAAACTTCATCTCGCATAAATGCTAAAATATCATCTTGTTCTGATAAGTATCCAAAAAGAAATACACCGTACATTCTTACTTGATAGGTATCAGATTTATAGGCTAAAAATGCCAACTTCTTGATATATTCATTATCATTAGATTTATAATCGGTTAAGGCTCTTTTTTCTTCCTCTTTGAAACCATTTTCTATCAAAGAAAATTCTTTTTCTAAACTCGCAATATATTCTTTCAAGTTGCCTCGCCTCCTCATAAAATATCTATTTCCCTACAACGCTTTAATCTTCTCATTTATCAATTCAATAAACAGATTGGAGCAAATCAAGCCAAAATGACTGACTGTCTTGTCTTTCATTGCCACGGTTTTCCCAGCGTTTAATAAATGCTTTAGCTTGCTTTTTTTGTTCTCGGATGTTATTCACTTTTAATTATCCAACCAATGCATTATTTTGACTTGTTTATTAAGAAGTCCTGTAAAAGACTAATAATTTGTTTTTTATCTTCCTCTGTTAATTCATGCTCTCTCAATAAACTAACTATCTCCTCAAGGCCATCATCTCGTCCTTTAAGAATCTCAAAAGAAGTATTTAAGATTTCAGCTAGTTTCTCTACTGTATCATCCTTTGGATTTCTCCCCCGTTCTCCCACCTAGCATATTGAGCTTGAGCCACACCTACCTTTTCAGCAACTTCTAATTGAGTAAGGCCTGCATCTAGTCGGGCTTTTTTTATATTGTCTTTTAACATTTTAAAATTCCTTTCGTTTTTCTATTGACTTATAACCAAAATGGTTGTATTATACTTATATAACCAAAATGGTTATATAAAAACAAAGCATACAAAATAAGTGATACTAGTTAACTTTATGAGTATGCAAAAACACCCCAGAAAGCTCTGCAAAGCGTTCTGAGGCTTTCGTTTAAAACCAATACAATTATACCAAAATGGTAATAAAAAGTCCATAAGAAGCGAAATATGGCTAGATTGAGGATATTATGACATCAACACAATACACAATAAAAGACAACAACACTAACAATACTCATTCTTTTTTTCCCACTATTTCTAAAATTGCTTCTGCTTGTGTTTTGGTGTCTTCTTTTATTCTTACATGCACACTTGTAGTTTTTATCTTCGCCATAGTCTCACCTCAATTACTCTAGTACCGTACCTCGATACAATATTCATTCGCCCTCCACCAACTGAATCTGCAGAATCTCTTCCACTGCAATGCGGCGGTAGCCTTCTTCTGTCTTCAGCGAGATTTCACTCTCGTATAATTCACTCACTTCGCCAATGAGCGTTTGTCGCATCATCCGATACGGCACCGTAATGCTGGCTTGCAACTTCCCTACATACAATTGCGATAGCAGCATCCATTTCTCTTCCATCGTGAGCAGACTTGTCTGGTCCTCGCGCTTTCGTTCATCCTTTAAGGACGTCGTATGTTCAGATAGGAAAAATCCCATCCACTTCGCCATACCGCGATCCTTGTGCTCTCTTGCCGAGCGATACGGCAAATACGCTCTTTCCATTATTTCAAACCGTCTAATCCTCCAGCGGAATGTCCTCCGACTAACTTGCTTCTAGCCACCACGCGCGAACCGCCTTCCAGCGCGTTCCCTTTTAAAAGCGAGGTGAATCCGTATTGGTCGCGGACCGTATCAATCGCCGTCTGGAGCCTTTCTTCTTTCTCAACTGCTTCAATATCTTCGAATAGTGAAATGAGTCCAAAGCTTTCTTCGACAAATCCGGAATACCGCACCGCCACATTACGCACCGCACCTCCTTTGTATTTCTTACGAAAGAGTTCCAACACCATTTCCGATAACACCGAAGTGCGATTCGTCGGGTCAATTTTGCGTTGCGCCTGTATCGACGACAATCCTTCGTCCTTTGAGTAGCCTACATGAATCGAAACAACCGTCGCCTTCTTCTTAATTCGTCTCATGCGAATCGCTACCTGCTCCGCCATCTCGCGAAGTACGATTTCGATATCCCGCTGGCGAACGTAATCGCGTGGAAGTACCTGCGAGTTCCCGAGCCCTCTTGATTTCGGGCGATACGGCACATGCACATTACTCTCATCAATCCCATTCGCGTGAAACCATAAATCGAGTCCCACGACCCCAAGCACTTGTTTCAATCGGTCAGGATTGGCATTAGCCAGTTCGCGAATCGAATAAATCCCGAGCGCATTCAACCGCTTCTCCATCCGAGAGCCAATCCCCCAGAAGTCTGTCATCTCTGGAATTCCCCAGACCTTCTCTTCGACATCTTCATACGACCAGTTCGCTCGCATATGCGGAATCTTCTTCGCCTCATTATCGAGCGCTAATTTGGCCAAAAGCGGATTCGCATTCGACATTCCAACCGTCGAGTAAATCCCCGTCTCCTTCCAAATCGCCCGTTGAATATCCGCAGACACACGGTCGAGCTTTTCCCGTCTGGACAAGGCATCATCCGGCACAAAATAATTTAGCGACGACGTTAAATCGATAAACCCTTCATCAATCGAATACGGAAAAATATCCTCAGGTCCCCCGAAGTTTTGAAACACGCGTTGAATTTGCATGTTCACCTTAATATACTCGTCCATCCTGGGAGGTACGATATGCGTCACCTTCGCCCAATTTTCGATAAAGCGCACATATTGCGGCGTCACTTCGATTCCTTGACGACGTGCATTGGCATAACTAAAACGACGTGTTTTGACATCAAAGGGCAACTCATAGGCACGACCGACATTGGATTTCCCGAAGACCTTCTTGAACGTCGGGGAGGATGCTAAAATCAACCCCGCCGAATTATCCGCACGACTCATCACGCATAGCGACGTCTTCAACGGATGCAGCCCCCTCGCCACACATTCCACACTCGCGTAAAAGGACTTCATGTCCACAAAGGCAATGTCGCTTCTCGGTTCCTTCGAATAGTCAAAGCAGCCCATCTTTATCCCTCCAACGGCATAAAGTTTCCAACAATCATTCCTACCACTCGTGGTTCTTCCTCATACGGTGCAAATAAATCCGCGTAGTCCGGGTTAAACGATACTAAACGCAACCCGTCTTTTTCACGGTACACGCGCTTAATAAACGTCTGGCCGTTCCATACCACCGCATAGACCGCCCCATCATAATCGAATCCTGTCTCACGAATGAGCGCCACCGATCCATTATGATACCTTGGTTCCATCGAGTCCCCCGATACCCATGACGCAAAATCATGCGCCAACTCTTCGTCGTAGTAAACCGTATCGTAGTCTCGGTCGTTGTAAATCGTCGCCCCAATCCCAGCCGACATCTTCTCGTATACATGATACGCGACCAATTTCTTCTTCATCGGCACCACTTTTGGCGTTTGTTCCTCGGTTGCTAAGGCGCGGACATAGCGCACCGCCTTCTCTTGGTTTGGCTTTGTTAGCGTATGGTATAGTCGTACAATTTCAATTTCTGTAAAATATCCCTTTGGCACAGATAGAAGCTTCTCCAGCTGTTCTACCTTATCCGAAGCTGGCACCTTCACTCCACGCTCCCAGGCAGAATAAGCCTGCTTAGAGACACCGAGTGCATTGGCAAGCTCTTGTTGCGTCAATCCCTGCGCCACTCTTCGTTCTTTTAATTTCTCTGGTTGATACATCGTACACCTCCTAAAAAATGTGTAAACCTATTTGGTTGACTTTAGTATAAAACACACTCTCCCCACTTGCAAGTAGAAAGATTGATTCATTTTTGGCGCCTTCGAATCCTAACGGATTTGGCCATAAAAGCTGTAATGGGGCACCGGCTTGAGCCAAAGTCTCAAGTTCTACCAAGCTTCAAACTGACTCTACGGGAACCCCTAGAGTCAGTAATTCACATTGGTTGCCATCCCCCATTACTGCTATGATGGCATCCGCTGGATTCTACGGCTTCAATCTTTCCACTTCATTTTTTGAAGTGTAACATATATGCTACATTTTACTTTTTTTCGTGTAAAAATTAGGTGAGAAAATTTTATACAGACAGCTCATTTCACCACTCTTGAAAACAAACAAATTTTGTATAAACGCACTCCTCACGGTATAGAAGATCCCTTTACAAATGGATCCTGCATCCGGATTTCTAATCGCTGCTCCATCCATCTACTGAATAACTTTTATATCATTCTAGTACTAACCATTCGGACGATTATATTCTAAAAAATCATTTTTCGGAATAGGTCCAACAAACCCCGTCGAATTTATTTTTCAATTTTTTTGGACAAAAAAAGAAACGAAGCAACGAGTCGCTGCTTCATTTCTTATAGGATTTGATTACATTTCTAAGCTTACAAATGAATAAGGAACTAATTCTTCTAAGCGTAGTTCACGAATTTCGCCTTTTCCATTCAATAAGAATACAAGAGTATCTGGTCCACAGAACTCAACCATCACTTGACGACAAATGTTACAAGGTGGTAAGAATCCTTCTGTTTCCCCCGCAACGGCAATTGCTAAAATATCGCCTTTACGATAACCTTGTGAAGCTCCGTAGAAAATCGCGCTACGTTCTGCACAGTTTGTCACTCCAAACGATACATTCTCAACGTTGGCACCTGTAATCACACGGCCATCTTTGTATAATACCGCAGCTCCTACAGGGAATTTTGAATACGGACAGTAAGCATTCTTTAAAACTTCTTTGGCTTGCTCCATCAGAGCCACTTTATCAATTGTTGTCATGGGTTGTACTCCTTTATTTCTACTTAATCGCTTGAACAAAGCGTGTTGCAATTTCCAACGGACGAGTAATCGCTCCTCCGACAACAACAGTATAAGCTCCTTCTTCAAACATGCGTTTTGCTTGAGCAGGCTCGTGAATACGTCCTTCTGCAACCACTGGAATGTTTAATGTTTCGCTTAAACGATGTACTAACTCGAAGTTCGGGCTCTTATCTGTTGATTCAGTGTATGGTGTATAGCCGTTCATCGTTGTTCCAACTAAATCCACACCAGCTTTAGCAGCATTAACGCCTTCTTCAAATGTTGAAATATCTGCCATTAATAATAATTCTGGATATTTCTCTTTAATTTGATGAATGAATTCGTTAATTGTAATTCCATCGAAACGAGGACGCAAGGTCGCATCAAGCGCAACGATATCCGCACCCGCTTCTACTAATTCATCTACTTCTTTCATCGTTACAGTAATATACTGTTCTCCACCTTCATAATCTCTTTTTACAAGACCAATCAGTGGAACGTCTGGAAATGCTTCTTTGATGGCTTTTACATCTCTTGCACTGTTAGCTCGAATTCCTTTTGCTCCAGCTTGTAATGCTGCTTTTGCCATATAAGGCATTAACGAAAAATCTGGATTATAAAGCGGTTCGTGTTCTAATGCTTGGCAAGAAACGATTAAATTTCCTTTTAAGGTATCTAAAACATTATTACTCATTGTTCTCTCTCCTCTAAATCTCGTCGCTCGCATGGTTATGCGCAATCTTGCTACATGCGGCTGCTGCAATCGCACCGACGATATCGTCTAGGAAAACATTACAAATACCTTCATGGTTTTCATTTAATTTTTCTAAAATCATCGGTTTTAGTTTATCTAAATATCCATAGTTTGTAAAACCAATCGATCCATATAAATTTAGAATCGAGAATACAATCACTTCGTCAATTCCGTATAATGGATTATCTTTCTCCATAATCTTTTGGAAAGGCTCAGAAAGTTGTTTCGCTTCTGCTAATTTATCAAGTTCGATTCCTGTCATAATCACGTTTTGCACTTCACGTTTTTTTAACACACGTTGAATCGCATAAGTTGCATCATCGATTGTTAATTCTGGATAGTATTTCTTTTGAGAAAATAATACTAAGTTAGCTATTTCCTCAACCGTAACACCACGTTCTTTTAGTAGTTCAATACAATAATCATATAAATCGTATTTCATAGTTCTACCCTCTCATTAATGCATTATCAGACTCTATTCTAAAAACATCCAAATCCCCTTCGATTGCATAGATTTTTGCATTCTTAAAGCTGATTTTAAGTCTTGTTTGTGTACGAGGTAATGGTTCACTAAATACCACTTTATAACGACCATCCTCTACTTTTTCAAGAGAAGCCGTAACAGTCATTGGAGTGTGGTTATTTTCGAACAATTCAACCGTTACAAAACCATCTTCTGCAATTTCTGCATCTAAATATACTTGATCATTAAGGAAGATAAATCCATTTGTGTATAACACTCCTGGATGTTCTGGGCGTTTTACATCCCAGTATGCAAAGTGATTTTTCTCAACATAAGCCCGAGACAAGCTTGTTTCACGGAAATTTGTATGCTGTCCATTTCCTCCCATATAGTAGAAGTACGTACGGTCTCCAATGGTTACTGGAGCTGATGAGTAGATACATCCGCAGTCAAAAGCACCATTACCATATTTACCTTCTCCACGAGGAATCAACGGAGTATTTGTGTTTAAGTAATGCCATCCTGTATGACGGTAGCTATACGTTAATTGTAAATCAACTGTATCGTAGTTAGGATCGAGCTGATCACCTTCATGGAATACAGAAGCTAACCCCAGCACATAATCGCCACGCTTGAAAATTGGCATTGAATAAATTTGATTTTCATAATCACACACATTCAAGATTTCTTGAATTGGTGTCCAGTTAATAAAATCAACACTTGTAGAAACACATGGTAAGCGTAATGAATCTCTCCATGTACGTGTAATCAACACATAACGATTTAAAGTATCATCATAGATAATGTGATTATGCGTATCCGCACGAGGGTTGAAGTTTGGTACTTTAATGTATTCATCAAAGTGTAGTCCATCTTTCGAGAATGCTACAGCAATGAAATGAACTCCGTTACCGTAATCAATCTTTGTAAACATCTTATAACGACGGTTTTCATCTGTTTCATGTTTATCTAAGAACACAGATGTTCCATGTAAGAAATGACCGATAATATTATTATCTTTCGAACCACGGAATTCTGTAATACCTAAGTTTGGTTTTACCCAGTTTTCACCATCTTTACTTTCCGCATAGCATAAAGAAACAATACGTTTTGCACGTGGTAAATATTGACGACCTACACGCTCTTCTAAAGAGTATTTTTCAGTCTCTTCATCGTCTGTGAATGTAGAATAATAACAGCGATAAACTCCTGCTAAGTCATCAAAGAACACATTTGGATAACTATTGTCATATCGGATTTCCCACGGTTCATCTTCCGTGAAGAAGATTTTATTCTCCTTCACGGCTTGATTGACCTTCAATTCTACATTACTCATACGGTAAGGATTAAAAATCCCTTTATCGAAGAAATAAATTTTTTTATTTAATTTCACTTTTATCACCCTATTCTGGTTTTAACGCAACAAAGTGCGTTGGAGACACTTGCTTAAGGTCATAAGCACGACCGTTTTCGTCGTAGAATTCGTGGAATTGTTCCTTGAACTCAACTTCATTTTCTTTACGTTTTTCAGCTAACACTTCTTTGAATTGATAATTTACTTCTGGAATTGCTGCTAGAAGTTTCTTCGTATAAATATGCATTGGATTGTCATAAATATCTTCACGTGTTCCTGCTTCTACGATACGTCCTTTATGGATAACGTATAAGTAGTCACACATGTATTTCACAACACCAAGGTCATGAGAAATAAATACGTATGTTAAATCTTCTTTGTTTTGAATTTCAACGAGATAGTTCAATACTTGCGCTTGTACCGATAAATCTAGCGCAGAAACTGGTTCGTCTAAAATCAAGATTTCTGGTCTCATACAAAGAGCACGAGCGATACAGAGACGTTGACGTTGCCCCCCAGAGAATTCATGTGGATAGCGTTCTAAGTATTCTACTGGTACGTTTACCATCTTCAACGCTTCTTTCATACGTTCAAAGCGCTCTTCTTTATTCCCAATGTTGTGAACAATCATTGGTTCATCGAATGAATCATAAATCTTCTTCGTTGGGTTTAAGGAAGCATATGGATCTTGGAATACCATTTGAACTTTCTTACGGAAGTCTAAATCTTCTTTACGTTTAATTCCGTAAATATTTTGCGTACGACCGTTCAAGTCAATATTGATTTCTCCATCTGTAATTTCATGCAATTTCATTAATGACTTCGCAATTGTACTCTTACCACTTCCTGATTCCCCTACGATTCCAATCGTCGTTCCTTTTTTCAACTCTAGAGACACATCATCAAGAGCTTTCAAAGGTTCTCCAAGTGGTTTAAAGAGTTGTTTCTTAGGATAGTAGTATTTTTTAATATTCTTCACTTCTAAAACAACATCACCGACATGTTTTTCCGCTAATGTTTCTTCTTCTTTATCTTCGAAGACGAAGTGCTTATAACAAGTACATCTTACAAAATGACCATTTCCTAAATCATGTAATTGAGGGTCTGCTTCACAGCTTCCTTCTGGTAACCATGGAATACGATTTGCAAAGCGGCATCCTTTTTCTGAAATCTCAGCAATTGAAGGTACGCTACCTTGAATCACGTGTAATTTTTTATCCATATTTTCTGGATTTGGAATTGATTTTAATAAAGAACGTGTATACGGATGTTTTGGTTCGTCAAAGATTTGAGCCACAGAGCCCACCTCAACGATTTCTCCAGCGTACATCACCGCTACTTCATCAGCAATTTGAGCAATAACACCCAAGTCGTGTGTAATTAAAATGATAGAAGTTCCATGTTCTTTACGTAACTCATCTAACAAGTCCAAGATTTGCGCTTGAATTGTTACGTCTAGGGCTGTTGTTGGTTCATCCGCAATTAAGATATCAGGGTTACATACCATCGCAATCGCAATCACGATTCTTTGACGTTGTCCACCACTGAATTGGTGCGGATAATCATTCATACGCTCTGCAGCATTATGAATCCCTAATTTTTCTAGCATTTCAATTGCGCGTTTATTCGCTTCTTCTTTTGAAATATTATAGTGTTCAAAAAGAACTTCAGTGATTTGGTTTCCAATCGTATACACTGGATTCAATGCAGACATTGGATCTTGGAAAATCATCGAAATCTTTTCTCCACGTAATTTACGGAATTCTCTTCCGTATTGTTTTAATTTTTGAAGTTCAATTGGCTTATCTTCATCGAAGTAAGTAATTTCTCCTTCAGCAATTCGTCCATTTTTTGGTAATAAGTTTAATACTGTATTGACAGTAACACTCTTACCACATCCTGATTCACCAACAATCCCTAGAACTTTTCCTCGTTCTAAAGTGAAGTTCACATCTTTAATGATAGGGAAAGCTTTCTTATCATTGATGAATTCAGTTTTTAAGTTTTTAACATCTAAAACTGTTGGATTCATTAGTTGTCAACCTCCTATTGTTGTTTTGGATCCATGATGTCTCGTAATCCATCTCCGATAAAGTTAATTGAAAGTACAAATAGCGTAATAACTACACCAGGAACTAACCATAACCACCAACTATTTTTTATAACATCTTGTGTTTTAGCTGCATTAATGATGTTTCCCCATGTAGGAATATCCGAAGGAACCCCTACTCCTAAGAAACTAAGACCTGCTTCACTTAGGATAAAACCAGCAACATTTAACGAAAGAGAAACTGTTACAGGCGAGATAGCATTTCTTAAAATATTATTGAAAATAATTCGAGAATCTGAGAAACCAAACGCTCGGCATACATCTACATAAGTTTCTTGTTTTAGGGACATAAATTCATTACGCACCATACGGAACGTTGTCATCCATCCCATCACTGAGAATACAAAGATAAGATTGAATACCCCTTGTCCAAAAATACTAGAAAGCAATAGGATTACAATCATATCAGGAAACGTTGAAAACAATTCAGAAATTCGTACTAAAATCGCATCGATTTTACCACCAAAATATCCAGCAATTCCCCCTAAAACAGTCCCAATTAAAGCACCGCATATTGCTCCTGTCATCCCTACTTGAATTGAAACGCGGCCTCCGTATAAAATACGAGAAAATACGTCACGTCCTAATTTATCTGTCCCAAATATATGTTGGGCAGATGGTGGGCGGTTCATTGCACTTAAATCAACTGCATCAGGCGCATAAGTTGTTAAAAATGGTGCAAAAATACACGCTAACAAGATTACTGTAAAGAAGATAAAGCCGATGAAGGCCAATTTATTATTATAGAATTTCTTTAAATTTCTTTTCCATAAAGGCATAGGTTTCATAACTTTGTCCTCCTTTCTAGTAACGAATCCGTGGATCTAGTACAGCCGCCATGATATCGACTAACAGACTGGCAAAAAGTACTACAACAGATATCATTAAAGTAGTCACCATAATTACTGGATAATCTCCCGCAGTTACACTAGAAATGATAATTGTTCCAATTCCAGGCCAAGAGAATACGCTTTCAATAATTACTGACCCGCCTATCAATAATGGTAAACGGAAAATAAGTAACACTAAAATTGGGCGCATTGCATTTCTAAAGATATGTTTGAAATACACTTTCCACTCTGGCACCCCTTTAGCACGTGCAGTTTTAACATAGTCAGCATTAAAAACATCTAACATTGAGTTTCGAGTATATCTCATTAAAGCAGCTACTAGTCCAATAGACATCGCTGTCACCGGTAAAATTAAATGCTGAATACGGCTAACTAAGGACATATCACCGCTACTAAATCGTCCACCAATTGGTAAAATTTTTAACTGAATTGCAAAGAAGTTTAAGATTAAAATACCAAAGAAAAATTGAGGGATTGCAGTTCCAATAACTGCTAAGAAACGAGCAATATTATCAATAATCCCATTTTGTTTAACTGCTGATATCACTCCAATTAAAATACCAATAATTGTAGAAATAATTAATGATACAAATGCTAATTCAAATGTTGCGGGCAACGCTTGTCCAACAATTTTTGAAATAGGATTACCATTTACAATACTGTAACCAAAATCCCCATGTAAAATCTGTAATAACCATCTTCCATAACGTACAAGTACTGGATCATTCAACCCAAGTTGTTGTCTTAACTTTTCAATTTGATCCGCACTACTTGCCATATCCGGCGAGACCATATAAGACAATGGGTCTGCCGGTGTCAAATCAAGTGCGATAAATACTAAAAAGCTAATAATCAATAACATAGGAATCATGAATAATACTTTTTTTAGAATATATTTCTTCATGTCATTTTCTCCTTAAATAATGAGAGTGAGCGATGCTAGGTCTGAAAACTCCGCATCTCCTCACTCCCAAAAGATCATCCAACTTAATTACTGATTAACGAATCATGATCTTATTTTGCATCCCAATTTTCAAATTTGTAATCAAATTTGTAGAATGGGTTACCAAATTGAACATCATCTGGAATAGATACTTTTTCAGTATTTAAGTATAAGAAGTTTTTAAATGTGAATAAGTTTAACTTCAATAATTTTTCTTGCTCTAATTTTTGTAGTTCAGCAAGGATTGCATTTCTCTCTTTCACATCAGAAGTTTCAGCTAACTTCTTGTTTAACTCATCAAAGCTAGTATCGCCATTTGTGATGTTCTTAAAGTTAGTGTTTGTTGAAGCATACTCTCCATACCAGCTTTCATATCCAAACGAAGATAACCCTTTGTATCCAAGGTCATATTTACGTGTTTTGAATAAGCCTGTAGTTGCATCAGAAGTGATTTGAGTTACTTCGTTCTTGATACCTACTTGGTCTAATTGATAACTTACAGCTTGCATAAAGTCTTGTGATGCTTGGTCTTTATAGTAGTATGTTAATATTAATGGTTTACTTGCATCATAGTTCGCCTCTTTAAGTAGCTGTTTTGCTTTTTCAGGATTATATTCATATTTGTTTGCTGTTTTCAAATATGCATCTAAACCTGATGGAACTCCAGTATTGTTCACCTCTGAAATCTCAGGGAAAATTGACTTAGATAATTCTTCACGATTAATTGCGTATAGAATAGCTTCTCTAACTTTAGGGTTCGCTAGAGCTGAATCTCCTTTACCATCAATTCCTGACAAGTTAACAATGAAATAACGATAGAATAAGATATCGATTGGTTTTTTCGTTAATGAACTTACTGTATCTAATTGACTAATTTCTTGTGGTTTATTAGTTGTGAAGAAATAAGATTTGCCATCCTGTAAAGCTAATACCGGATCAGAAATAAAGTTATAAACAACTTTATCAAATTTTGGTTTATCTTTTTCGTAATTTTCATTACGGTCATACTCAATAAAGTTTCCTGCACTAACTTCTTTCAGTTTGTACATACCACTTGTTACTGGGCTGTTCCAGAAAGTACTATTATTCAATTCAAGCGGATTTTCAGACTCTAATTTATGTTTAGGTAAGATATAGAATTGTGCGATAATTTGTTCAAAATTACCTACAGGTGCTGTTAAATTGAAAGTAATTTTATTTCCATCTACTTTGATACCAGAAATAGTTTGTGCTTTATCTTCTTTGAAATCTTTAGCTCCATCAACTTTTAAGAAAGCTGCTGGGAAAATCCCATTGATTACAGAAGCTTTTAATGCTAATTTCACACTGAACTCAACGTCTGCTGCAGTTAATGCTTCACCGTCAGACCATTTTAGTCCATCTTTAAGTGTGAATTCATAAGTTTTACCATCTTCTGATTTTTTCCATTCTTTTGCTAAGTCTGGAGTTGTTGATTCATATTTTGAATCTGCCATTAATAGTGTACGGAAAAGCATATAAGGTACTAATCCATCTCCATCTTGCCAAACATAAGGAACTCGATCCCCTGTTCCAGTTAAGTTTCCTGATAAGTAGAAGACTTTTTCTTTAGCAGAATCTGAGTTTCCCCCACCACTAGACTGTTGCGATGCTGGGCTACATGCCGCTAACCCTGCTACAACTGCTGCTGTTGCTAAAAGACCTTTAACAAACTTTTTCATATTAACACTCCTTTATTTATATTCTTCAATTAATTCTTGAATTCGATTGTTTAAGCGCTCTGCCAATGCAACATGTTCTGGTGTTGAAATAGGTAGCATTGGTCCTCTAACTTCACCTGTTTCAATTCCGCGAAGTTTAAGGATATATTTACATACTGCATAAAGTGAAGGGCCTGATAGTAAGCCTTTAATCACTTCGTTCACTTCATTTTGAAGCTTGCGAGCTTTAACGAAGTCGCCTGCAATTACATATTCATTTAATTTAAGGAATAACTCTGGCATTACTCCGTATGTTCCACCGATGCCTGAATCCGCACCGATTGTACGACCTGCGATAAATTGTTCGTCTGGACCGTTAAACACTAAGAACTCACCTTGTTTTGCACGTTCTCCCATTGCTTTGAATTGTTGTAATTCAAAAGTACTTTCCGAAGAACATTTAATTCCGATTACTTTGTCTAATTGAGCCATTTCTTCTAATAATGAAACTGGCAAGTTGAAACGTGTTGTTTGTGGAATGTGATAAATAATGAAAGGTACATCACTTGCTTCAATCATTGCTAACCAATGTTTCTTAACTGCTTCCGGAGAGAATCCGTAATATACGCAAGGAATTGATGATACTGCATCGACTCCTAAATCTGAAGCGTGTTTTGCAAGACGAACAGATTCTACTGTTGAGTTCGCCCCAACGTGTGCGATAATCGTTGTTTTTCCTTTTGCAACTTCCATTACTGCTTCAAGAATCACTTTACGTTCTTCTTCTGATTGAAGAACTCCTTCCCCTGAAGAGCCACCTACGTATAATCCCTTCACTCCTTTGTCAATATAGTATTGCGCTAATTTTTTAGCTCGCTCTGGGCTTACGTTTCCTTCATCATCATATGCTGAGTAGAAGGCTACGAAAACGCCTTTAAATTTTTCTAAGCTCATAATGTCCTCCTTATGCTTATTCCTTTACTAACAATATATTTGCAGTTCGTCTACCCGGACTGCTTTCTCCGCTGACAATGAAATACCCTCTGTCAGCTTTTACAAAACCTGCACCACACAGTGCAAATTGCTCATCACTTGCTAAAACAATCACTTTTCCAGTCTCTAAATTTAATACTCGCAAGTGTTGATTCCATTGAAAGAAGCTTCTTTCTTTTGAAAAATACTCTTCTCGATATCCCGGAGTCACTAAATCGATTACCGCTTGATTGTAGACAGCTCTATTAAATCCTCCTAGAATTAGTAATTCGCTTTCATTTAATCGTATACTTGAAGCTCCTAAAACTGAACTTGGTAATTCGAATCCAACTTTTGTCCATTCGTCTTTCTCAAAATTGTACTTATATCCATCTAAATAAGCTTCTTGATTAGCTCCGCCTAAATAATACAATTCATCTTTATAAAGAATAGATAATCCCTGCCCTCTTGCTGGAACTGGAAAATCTGCTTTCCTAGAAAGTTCTCCTGTTTTTAAGTTGTAGAGATAACTTTCTTGGAACCCAAAGAATAAATTTTCATCCTTCAAGCACCCATATCCAGTTTCAATTTGAAAATCAAATTGACCAATACACTCCTCTTCCACACTCTCTCCTACCGAAATTCGGTAAATACTTGAGCCTAGAATGTAGTAGAGTTCATTCTCTACCTGGATCGTAATTCCTTTGTCAGGGGATATCTTTCCTTCTTGCTCATACAAGAGTTGGAAAGATGAATCATAAACTTTGATTTGATTCGATGTAACTTTGCTCGTTTTTAGCGGTTCATTTTCTGGAAAATAACTCCCACCGTAGACCAAAATACGATTATTAATGCGCTTACAAATCATTCCAGCTAAACCAGGTGGGCTTAACTGATTGACGATTTCAATCTTCATATCGCACCTCTTAATTTTTTGGTAGCGTTTACTACAATTTCATTCTAAAGGAATGAAATAAAGATTTCAATAGTTTTTGTTGAAATTTTTTTAACTTTTTTTTATTTTTAAAAT
>ENA-OWNK01000535-OWNK01000535.1-metagenome-genome-assembly--contig:-NODE-535-length-17666-cov-4.417977_pt1 | contig 17666 bp, 15 predicted proteins | sample MGYA00245343_ERZ651121 | MGnify/ENA primary metagenome ERZ651121 (study PRJEB26857, sample SAMEA4031775) | metagenome | biome: human; feature: oral; material: saliva | place: Philippines | collected 2014... | reverse complement strand
TACCATATTTCTCCAAACGACATACTTTCACACAAGGAAATAGCAAAGAAGTACGGAGGTTCAGACCATGGAGACCCTGAAGAATTATGGGATGTATTTAGAGATAAATTCGGAGATAGTAAGTGGACTATGAATGCCTTTAGAAATAACGTAAGAAAAGCTATGAACAAAAAGACTAACCTGGGAAGTGGTTGGAAAACTACCAAGGCAACATGCTATGGAAACACCTCTTCAGATGACAATGGAATCAACGGTTGGAATGGTTACAACTACCACTCTAAGAAGGGTTGCATGGTTGCAATTCCAATTTACTTTATCAGGGGTACAAAACAGTACAACCCTAAAGCAATTCAGCAAGACTGTCCTGAACTTGCCAATGGTTATGGTTCAATAGTAGAAATTGTAAACCCTGCAAACGGTAAGAAGTGTAGGGCAATCGTTGCTGATTGTGGAAATTTTGGCCCTCATGCCAAGTACAACCACAACACCTTACTAGACCTTCAGCCTAACACACAAAGAGCTTTAGGTATTAATGGTAATACTACTACTGTTAAGTTTAGGGTCATAGGTCATTGGAACAAAGACAAAACCAATGGCGATGGACCGTACAACCCTTAGAAAAGGAGGCAACAAAATGTTAGAAGGTTTAACATTTGACAACATAACCAGGTCCCAAGCTATCATAAAAGCTTGTGAATATATGGAACAAGAGCGTTCACATGACCCAACAGGGTGGAGGTTTTATAGTGGAGGTACATTAGGTACATTTCCCAGAGCCTTAGAAAAAGGTGTGAAGAGGTGTAATTCAGGAGTTGGTGTTACTTGGGCCTTAAAGATGACAGGTATCATTCCAGAAACCTCAGACACCTTAAACAACTATAAAGGTAAACTAGGTACAACTCAAGCACTAGAACACGTTTACAGAGGGTGCTATTACATCAATTGTGGAGCTACTGTAGAAAGTGCTATGAGTAGTATGCTTAAACCAGGAGATATAGCAGTTTACCAAGATATGTACCACATCAACATTTACTTGGGAAACCAAACCTGGTTTGATACAGGTCAGACTTATTGTAAAGGTAAGGGAGAAGGTACAGTTTACGAAAGGTGGATAGGTGGAACCAAGTACCCAAAAGAAGTAATAAAGTGCATTTTAAGACCCAAACCAGTACAAAACAAGGTAGTACCAAAGCAACCTAAAGTTGAAAACACAATTCCACTTAGAAAGTTTTGGGTGGGAGACTCTAGGTTTGTAGGTATGAAGGGTATGACTAAGAAAAATGATGTATTTATCTGTAAGTCTTCCATGGGGTACAACTGGTTGACATCCACAGCCTTACAAAAGCTTAAACAACAATTAAACAATACCAAGGGAGAAGTGGTAATTTTAGGGTTAGGAGTAAACGACCTGCACAACATCAGCAAATATGTGTCAACCTACAAATCATTGATAAACTCATATAAAAACACCAAGTTTATGGTTGTGTCTGTTAACCCTTGCTATGACCCTAAGTCCAAGTTTTGCAAGAACAAAGACATAGAAAAGTTTAACAAAACTCTAAGAGAAAACTTTGGTAGTAACTATATAGACTGCTACAACAAGATAAAAAACATGGTGACCAATTCCACAACAGACAGTGAAGGAATCCACTACCACAAAGAGCTAAATGAAGTTGTATATGAGTTTATAAATGACAAAGCTAGTGCTGTTTCAGGAGCAACAGACTTAAGTGTAAGCAACACAGATGATGACCAAAATAAGTCTTCAGAAGTAGACGTAGAAGCAATAAAGCAGTTTTTTATAGAGTTGTTCAATTACAACATCAAAAATAATGTATTTGAAAACGGTACTTTGATTGTCAAAGGTAAAGCGGGTTACAAAGTTGGACAAAGAACTCTACTGGAATATGAAAATATGGAATACTATGTAGAATCAGTTACTCAAAACTTCAATTGTTATGGTGGTTGGACAACCCAACTGGGAGTGACCAGAGGAATAGAACCTCAAGAAAGGTTTACACCTCCATATGGAGCGTATGAGGAAATGACACCAGCTACCCTAAGTGCCATAATAAACCAGACTTCAGGAGAAGAAATTGACTGGACAAACCTTCCAGATGTATCTTATTCAATAGGAAACTCTCAAGGTAACTCAAGTGGTGAAGAGGTTGACACAACTGAAGAGGTTGATACAACTGAAGAAAGCAAGCCTAAGAAAAAGATAGATGTTGTGACTTCATCAAGCAAGGGTGTATCAAGTCAAATAGCCAAGGTTAAAGGTAAGAAAGCATCCAAGTCTTCCGTAGAAAAAGCAGTATTTATGTATTGTCAGAACAATTTAGGACTGAACAAGGCAGGGGCCTGTGCAATTCTTGCAAATATAAATGCAGAATCAGGGTTTAAACTTACTGAAGTAGGAGATAGAGGAACCTCATATGGTCTTTGTCAATGGCACAATACCAGATGGAAAAACCTTAAAGCTTTTTGTAAAAAACACAATTATGACATAGAATCTGTAAATGGTCAGATGGCCTTTTTAGGTCATGAGCTTCAAACTAACTACCAATATGTGTGGACAAAGCTAAAAAACACTCCTGACACAGCAATCGGTTCAGGTGAAAGTGCTTATTATTTCTGCCTACACTTTGAGTCTCCAGCAAATAAATACGTCAAGGCTTCTCAAAGAAGCGTAATGGCAAGAAAAACTTATTTCCCAACATATAAATAGGGGGTGAAATTAAGATGAGATTTCAGTCATCACTAGGGGCAGTATCACAAAACTCTACTAAAAGAGACAGAGCATGGAAAAATAGTGGTATGGCAGTTGGTAAAGTTATAAAAGTACATAACAAAAGACACACAGCAGATGTCCAGATTTATGGTTCAAGTGACAACTATAGTTCCAATGCACACAATGAAGGTGTCCATGCTTGTAGAATCGTAACAAAAAGTTCAGGATTTTCTAAAAAGTATGGAAAGCCTTATGGAGAAATAACACCAATCCAAGTAGGGGACTTAGTTTTGATAGGTTTTACCAAGTTGGGTAACAAAAACCCAGTTATACTAGGTACACTTTACGACACAGGAGAAGACCCAGGAGCTATAAATACCAAAAATATACTAACATCAGCTTACCCACTAGAAGACTCAAATGAAATGAACAGGTACGTTCGTATTACAGGAGCACAAGACTTTTTTACAGTAGATGAAGATGGTAACTTTGAAATAGCTTCTCATACCAAAGCCTTTGTAATGGGGGTAAACAACAAGTTATTTGACGAAGAAAAATTTGATTTTGAAGACCTATCCGTCAGAGACCCTGATGGATCAGTTATCAGTGTAGGGTCAGAATACTCTAAACCCTTGAAGTTTTTGGCAGTATTCAAAAAACATATTTCAAACGAATTGAGAGACTCACTTAGGTTTTTTATAGACCCAATTAGACAGGTTTTTAGAATTTGGTCAACTCAATGTATGGACAGTTCCCTAAGTGCTTTTAGCTTTGAACAAGATGGAAGTATAGTTATTCAAAGACAACACGACAGTTCTTCATTCAAAGATAGAGATTCCAAGCTTTACACTAGGCTTTCATTAAAAAGAAATGGGGAATTTCATGTTGACCTTCAAACTCAATACGGAAGGTCCCAGGTTTTGATATCAGAAAATGGTATTCAGATAGACTCAACTGAAAACCTACATATACGTAGTGGGAAAGATATTACTTTAGCAGGTAAAAACATCAATATTGATGGAGACCTAAAAATCAAGGGCAAGACTAAGTTTAAAGGTGATACTCTTCATCAAGGGGACGTGGATGTAATTGGAGGTATAAGAGCCACAGGACACATAACAGAACTGGTACATATTGAAGTACCTGAAGAGGAACCAGAAGACTACAAGGAAAACTTAGACTCTAAAAAGAGGAAAGAAGAGCAATCCTACCAAGAACCAGACTATGATGCATTTATTCCTAATTCCCAACTTAGGGATGCATCAGATGAAATGTATGAAGTATTTGAGGATGACGAAACAGACGTTGACAACTCAATAGAAGACTAAGGAGGGTAACATGGGAACTACAATCAAACCAATCAGTCCAAAACCACCACCTGAAGCTGTCAGACGGTCCCAGAATCGTTTTACAAACACACTTAATCAAAGTGGTAATGCCTCACCAGGACAGTCTTTAAAGCGAATGAAATTGGTTTATAGGGGTACAGAAGTAAAATTTCAAGTCAACCCTGAGGACTACACTCAAACTTTCCCACAAAAGGTTACAGTAACCCAGACCAAAGGTGGGGCCTGGATTGACTCCTGGGGTGCAGGACTTCAAGAGTTCACTATAAAGGGAATAACAGGTGTTCGAGGAATTGAACATGAAAACATTGAAGTTGGGTATGAAAGGTGGAGGCAACTAAGAAGCCTCTTTAACCAAGTGTCCAAGCAAGTAACTGATGGTGAAGAGATAAAAGACTATGTAAAGTTATACAACTATACAGACAACGAGTACTGGAATTGCTACCCAGCACCAGGGGGATTGGAACTTTACAGAAGTAAATCAAGACCTCATGTTTACCAGTACACAATTCATCTTATTGGTATCGGTGAACTAGGACAGCCAAAGACCTCTTCAGGGGTGATAGGTAACCCAAACCATCCAAGACCAACTTCAAACAGTAAAACAAAGGTAAAATCCACACCAGGAATAGTTAAAACCTCAACAGGTGAAGGCCCTAAAATGAAAGTGTCTCATGGTGGGTCAACAAAAGCCAAACAAGTAGATGTTTTGGACAAACAAATAGACACAAATCTAAAAAAACTTAGCAAGGTATTAGACGGTCAAAATGGTAAGATAAATGTAGCCATGAGTTACGAACTAACCCAAACCTTAAAGGTATCAGAATCAGGTGTAGTGTCAAACGTACCAAGTATGACAGTACCTTCTAAAAGTGATAAGCTTCCTGATTCCATGTTTAACAGTGATGTAGGATACCAAGGAGCCAAGTTACAAAAGGGTTGTGAACAGTTTAACCCTAAATATATATATGCACCTAAGAATTTTCTCAAAGGTAGTAAGTGGAAAATAATAAATAGACTTTTACAAAGCAAAGTAAAACACAATTCTGAGTTACTTCACAAGGCTAAAAGTCTACTGGAAGAATACTCTATAACCAGAAACGAACTGAATCAGATAAAAGTTTTGATGATTTCTGTAGCAATGGTGTATAGAGAGCTAAATGAATACTACACAAATCAAAAACAATTTACAGTTTCCACCAACCAGATGAAAAGGTACATACAAAATGCTAATACACTTTGTACTTACTTTGGAGATTCAACTCATGCCAAGTACCTTAGAAGAATAGACCTTGTCAAAGGGTTGAGAGAAATTGAAAAAACACTAACTGAAATAAATACTGAAATAACCCCTTATTTGTAAGGTAGGTGATAAAATGCAAAAAGGACAATATGTCACTCACATAGTTACAGATGGTGATACCATTCAGTCTATAGGGTTGTTTTACAACGTCAACTGGACAGAAATAGTTACCTTAAATGGTCTTAATTACCCTTATGTGGTTACCGACTTGTATGACACAGAGTTTACTTACCAAAATGATGTTGCCAAGATAGGGACCAAACTGTTAATACCAAACAACTTAACAGTACCAGTTAAATCCATAGGTTCTTCTAAAGAAATAGAAAAATACGCATATGGAAGTGATTTAGACTTATATACCACAGAAAGGTCAGTCTTTGGCAATACCAACTTAGAGTCAGAAGGTCAATTAACAGATGATGGTGAGGGTGATGTATTACTAGTCCAAGGACTAGATAACTTGAGCCAGCAGTTAATTACCAGACTGGGTACCGAAAAGGGGTCACTTTTGCTTCACCCAGAATACGGTAGCAATCTTTTGTCATATGTAGGAAAGAAAATACTAAAGGAACAATTGATTGATATCAAACTTGAGGTACAAGAGTGCTTGTTAAGTGACTTTAGAGTACAAAGTGTTGGTAAAATAGACGTCTGGTTTAAAGACACATCCACCAGGGTGGAGGCAGAGGTTTACCCTATAGAGCCTTATTCTAAACCATTCCTATTGGGAGCGACATTTACCAAGTAAGGAGGGAAATATGAAACTAGAAATAAAATCCATGAAAGAAGTCTTATCCAACTTAATAGACTGGATAACTCTAAGGACAGATGCCTTAACGGACTTTAACCCTGGTTCAGCCATCATGACTTTATCAGAGGCTATATCAATGCAGTTTGAAGAGTTTTACTTTGCCATGAAGCAAAACGTACTTTATGCTATAGAAAACGCTATTTATGACGCATTTGACTTTGAACTGAAGAGGTCTAAAAAAGCAACTGGATACGTCACAATAGACTTTTCAGAACCTCTACCAAGCAACATGAACTTACCTAGAGGGTCAATCTTTTGTACGAGTTCTAAGTATGGTTATATATACTTTGAATCTTTAGAAGACGTTTTGATTGAACAAGGTTCCGTCAGCGTTATGGTTCAAGTTGAATGCAAAACAGAAGGGGAAGTGGGTAATGTTCCAGCCAATGCTATTACAACCTTGGTTACCTCTAATTCTATAATAAAAAGGGTGTACAATGATATACCTTTTACGTCAGGTTCTGAAGAGGAAACCACAGTAGAAAGAAAAAAGAGGTTTCAGCACTATATAAGAACCTTGTCAAAAGCCACAAGAGACGCAATACTTTACGGTTGTTTGCAAGTAGAAGGAGTAGTTGGTGCTTACTTAGATGACTCTTATGTTGGGTATGCAAAGCTTTATGCACATGACAGCGAAGGCGAACTTTCAGAAGAATTAAGACAGGCTATTGTTAAAAACTTAATAAATTATAGGTCAGCAGGTATAGAAATAGAAGTCTTCCCTATTACCAAGGTTTACGTATCACTCAATCTAAAAGTTATGGTAAATGACGACGTAGACTTGGAAGACGCAGAGGCCTTGATGAAAACATCTGTAACCAAGTTTGTCAACAATTCAGTAGTATCTACAAACTTTTACCTAGCTGATGTTATTCATCTGATAAAATCAACCTTTGAAAATCTGGTGATAAACATCACAACCTTAGAAGGGTCAGATGTTAGTATAAAGCTTAACGAAATTGTAAGACTTGGTCAGTTGGAAATTCAATGTGTACATAAGGAAGACTGGAGGTCTTAGGTATGGAACTAATCTTTTTAAAATACCTAAGAGGTATATACCAACTAAATCTTGAAAAGTCAACAAAAGTTCACAAAGCTATCATAAGGTCTATTTACGAATGTTTTATCATGATTAAAGACGACTTAGACCTTATGAGGTTAGAACTCAGTATCAAAACAGCCCATGATGTGTGGTTAGATGAATGGGGAAGTTATTTTGAAGTGTACAGAAAACGTAACGAACCAGATGACAAGTACAGGAAGAGGATTATTGATTACATCAAAAAACCAAGAGCCACAATACCTGGTATGAAGGACTTGATAGCAGACTGGTTAAATGACAAATTTAACACACAATACACTTATAGAGATGTACAAATAATTGAGCCATGGAAAAAGGTGGCTAAGTATTCTCATAGAGGGTTACTTTCCAGTTCAGCGTTCTTTTATTCAAAAGACTACTACAACCATGCAGTAATAGAAGTGCAAATACCTGAAAAGATTACCAGAGAAGTGAGGGAATTTATCAACTCTATAAAAGCTTGTGGAGTTAGGGTTGTATATGGTTCTTCATATCATATAGGTACTATAGATGGTTACGGAGCCAACCAGGTTAACACAATTTGGTGTAACCACCACTTTAGACGTCATACATATATCCCAATAGGCTTTTTATATGAAGGTAAAAACATACTTTCTCATGACCTTTATTTGTCAGGTATTGAGATACAATCCTTATGGAAAACGTCTAAGTGGGAGATGTGGGCTAAGGATATTACTAGGAAGACTGATGACAGTTACATTTTAACAATTTTGGATAAGTTAAGTGTACTAGTAGATTACACTGTAAAAGAAGAAAAACTAGACAAGTTTGAACAAAATAAGAAAAAGTATGAAAATATTCTACTTTCAGGTAATGCTTCTCTTGATGAAAACTTGTACCTAGCAAGTTTAGAGATCTCAGATTATTTTGGAAGCACCATAGGAGCACAGCTACCAGAAAATTGGGAAGAAGACTTTAGAAGTATTGTCTTCCCTAAAACTTTATCTGATGGGTTTACACTTTCAGGTAACGATAATTTTAAAAGTCCTACTAATGCTTACTTATGGTTTTTAGAAATGCTTGCATTACTGGAGGAGTTTAAGAATGAACATTCTCAGTACTACAATTCTTTACAGGCAGAAATTGTGAGAGGTAGGCCAGTACTTTGGTACTTAAAAAGAGCAAATCTTCCACTTAATCTTTCTGATGTTTTAACATTTGACGAGTTGAACACTCTAGTTGACCCTTCATCCACAAACAACTGTAAAACTCTAGATAAGTCTACTTATAAACTAGTTGATACTAGTAACACTTTAGAGCATACAGTAACAAGTATCATAAGTGCAGAGGACAACAGCCCAGATGGGTATATATCATTTACACCTCAATACCACTCACCATTAGTAATCACACATAAGAAAGGAGAATAATTATGGCAGTGAGACTACCAATTACACCTATAATAGGTCATGTTAGTAGGGCAATAAGTTTTTATGAATTGCCAAACTTGTACCTAGGATTAGGTAAAACCAGTCCATTTCCAGGAGAAGAGGAAAAATACTTTGTGTGTCCTCCTCCTGATGTAAACGCAAGGACTTTAGATGAACTTATAGGGTTAAAGAAGATAGAAGTTAAATCTTTGGTTTACCCAGATGATAATGGTACACTAATGTACAAGGATAGAAATTGGAAGAAAATTTCTGTAGATGACGCTATAAGACTGGGAGGTCACTGGGTTTACCTAGAAGTTACTATTAACTATGACGAACTACCAGCAGTTGGCTACAGACAAGTAGGTATATTTAGCAGAGTTAAACCAAACGAAGGTCTTCCTCAGTCAAAGACCATCTTAAAACCAGATGAAATACAAAATGTAGGTATCCTAGAAATTCTTGACCAACGTAAGGTTGTGGAAAGAAGTGAAGACTCTAAGGATACTTATTCCATGATAATAGAATTCTAGAAATGGAGGGTAAAAATGAACGATATATCAAACATAGATAATTATTACAACACCTTTGACCCTACAAAAGGCTACACAGAACTATTGTTCAGGGCAGGTAAAGTACTCCAGTCTAAGGAAGTTAACGAACTCCAGTCTGTATTAAAACAGCAAATCAGAAACGTTGGTAACACAATCTTAACAGATGGTGACAAGATAGAAGGTTGTCAGCTTGTTATAGATGGGACTAAAGCTACTGTAACCAGAGGTAAACTTTACCTAAATGGTAACATAAGGGACATCAAGGACACAGTTGTTACTATAAAGGGTCAGGGTGCTGAAACTATTGGTGCTTTAATAGAGCAAGAAGTAGTAACACCTGATGATGACCCAGACTTATTTGACCAAGCTTCAGGGTTTGACAACTACAATAGAGATGGTGCATTTAGACTTAAGGAAAACATAAAAATCGTAGTAAATGACCCTAAGGCCAGCGTAATGTTTAACTTGATAGATGGTGAGCAAGTCAAGGTTAACACATCAGAAGACCTAACACAGTTGGACAAGGTAAACTTAACTTTGGCAAGACGTACATTTGATGAATCAGGAAACTACAAGGTAAACGGACTTGAAATAACAAATAGAAACAAGTTTGACAACAACAAAGTTTATATCTCAGTAGAACCTGGTAAAGCTTATGTAAAGGGATTTGAAGTGTTAAAACTTGCATCTACCACTTTAGGACTTAACAGGGCAGAGGTTACCAAGTCAATAGCGAATGAACCAAAGGTTTTCTCTAAGACAACTAGTTCTTACAAAGTGAATAACCCTTATACAACAGACTTAGAAATTTCAGCCATAGTTGAAGTTACAGAAACTGTAACAAGAGGTAGTGTTGTAGGTGGTTCAGACTTCCTTAAGAAAACTCCAGTAGTAAGTCTCAAAAACATAAATCAAGGTGGAACCACTTTTACAGAGTCAGTTGACTATAGATTAACAGAAGATTCTGTAGACTGGTCCTTGAACAAGAGAGCACCAGCTACTGGAACTCAGTACACAGTTACTTACACATACAACAAGAAGCTAGTAAAAGACGTAGAATATGTTGTAGAAAAGAACAAAAACCATGAAACTGTAATAAGGTTCTTAGGAGACGGTTCAAACTCTATACCAAGGCCAGTTCATGAGTCAACTTTCCTAGTGTCTTACAAGTTTAAGCTTTACAGAAGAGACACGATTTCTTTGGACAAAGATGGTAGAATTTTAGTAACAGAAGGACAGCCTAACATCCTAAGACTAGTTGAGTCTCCAGCAGTAACAGACCAGGAAGTACTGGTATTAGGTTCAGTTTTGGTCAACCCAATAGAAATAGTTGGTTCAGGGAGTGACCCAACACTAGACCCTCTTCAAATAATAAACAACAGGACCCAGGCTATTCCAATGCTTGACCTTTATAAAATTCTAGATAGACTTAGTTCACTAGAATACAACCAGGCTGTAACAGACTTGGACAAGCAAGCCATTGAAGATGAAAGTGTATCTCAGCTTTTAGGAGTGTTCACAGACGGATTCTTAGGATTTACCAAAGCCGACATAACTCATACAAAGTGGGATGCTTCAATAGACCTAAGTGATAGGTCTTTAACCTTACCATACTCCGAAACAGCTATTGCTTTGGCAAGCAAGGTTGACAGAGAAACATGGTCTGTAGAAGATGATAAAAAGATAAGATTTTCCAACAAGTACCAGGAAGTGTTGGAAGTTCATCAGCCATTTAGAACAGGAGAAATTAGAGTAAACAGCTATAATGCTTTTCCTAAAACACCAACAGTAGAACTTTCCCCTAACCTGGACAACTGGATTGATACATCTACTATTAAGGTAGAAGGTGGAACTAAGGTTAACACAAACAGTTTACGTAGATGGTGGTATTCAAAGGGTTCTAGTTGGGCCATGGAAGAAAAGGCCAGATGGCAGGCTTTAGGATTTGCTGATGGTGGAGAATCAATTGGTTCAAGGAATTTTTCAGGTAACATGGTGGAAACTGACTCTGTTACAAAAGATGTAATAGATACAGCTGTAACTTACATGAGAACAAGAACCATCACCGTTACAATAAGTAACCTTTTACCAGGTGCTGATAACATCATAGTTACATTTGACGGATTTAACATACCTATAACACCTTCTCAGGACGTGTTCAGAGGCACAGACCCTAACACACTTAAGGCTGATGTTAAGGGTGTAACAAGATGTACTTTTGAAATACCAAAAAATACGGAGTGTGGTACAAAGGAAGTCAAGGTGTATCCAAAAAATTCACCTTCACTTTTTGGTACAGCCAACTATACAGCCAACGGTACAAAGAGAACTGTTAAAAATACTGTATTTAAGCAGAAAGTTTCTGTACAGCCATATGACCCAATTGCACAATCATTCCAGTTTGCAGAGGACAAGTACTTAACAGCTTTGAGCATGTGGTTTAACGACAAGGACTCAAGTGAGCCTGTGGTCATCCAGGTTCGTAACACAGTTAATGGTTACCCAGGTACGATAGTGTATTCAGAAACAACAGTCCCAGGTGATAGGATTCCTGTAGGAACAGAATTTAAGCTTGACTTAAAGGAACCAGTTTACTGTAATGCTAATGAGATGTACTGTTTTACTGTACTTTCTAATTCAGCTGTGGACAGCGTTCACATTGCAGAAACAAACAAGCTAGACTTAGATTCTAGAGTTGTGGTGAGTAAGAACCCTTACCTAGCAGGAACACTATTTTCATCTTCAAACGCTTTAACTTGGACTGCACATCAGGCACTAGATATGAGGTTTAAACTGTTCACAGCCAAGTTTGAACCAGAACAGGTTATTCAGTTTGAACTAGACGTAAATGATGTTCACCCTTCAAGGTTTACTCTTGCCTCAGAAGAGTTCATACCAGCAGGTTGTAGTATAGCTTGGGCCTACAAGGAATCATTAGAAGGTTCATGGATACCACTTGAAAAGTACATAGAAAATGAGTTTGAAAATGATGAACTAAGCAAGCTTTACTTAAAGGCTACTTTAACAGGTAGACCTAACATAGTACCATTCATAGACAGAGACAGTTTGCAAGTTGTACTTGCTAAAAACAAATTAAAGGCAAGCTACATTTCAAGAAATGTTGAAGTACCAGACCCAGGTTACAACAACGTTAAAATCGTAGTAGACCTTGAACTACCTCATGGTACTTCAGTTTTGGTTCACTTTGCTTCTGATACTGATGGTAATAGTTGGGTATCAATACCTTCAACTTCAACTGTTCAGGTATCAAGCAGATACAAGAGGTATACTTTTGAAAAAGGAAGTCTAGGCAGACTTAAACAATTCAGGTGTAAACTTGAACTTACAACTACTACCCACAACAAGGTACCAAGTGCTAAGAATCTTAAGTGCATAATGAAAACTGTGTAGGTGGGTTAAATGAAACTTACCGACAAAAACTATTACATAGACCCTAATTCAGGAGCTATAATATTTCCTAAGTCAGAAGAGTCATTAGAAATAATGACTCTTAAGACTGCTATTGAGGAAATGCAAAAAGAAATCAATACACTTAAAAAAACTGTAAATACACTCTTAACAAGAGAACACAAGTAAGCACATATATGTTACAGGAGGTCGATTTATGTCAGATAACACAAAATGGCAGGACAAAGACTCAGCAAGAACAATGGTTAAGAAGTTCAACAATTTCAGAGATGATTTTGACAAACTGAAAACCATCCTAAACAACGTCGAAAGGATACCAGTAACAGTTAAGTTTACAATAGGAAATGGGCAGGACAAAAAGTTTACCCTACCACACAACCTAAGTAACAGGCTGGTGCTTGTACAGGTATCAGAAAAGAACAGTCCTTATGAAGTGGTAAACGCAACAATTGAACTTACTTCTGAAAACACAGTTACAATAAAAACACAAGTCCCTCCAACCCTAGATCAGTACGAAGTGCTAATAATTGGATAAGACGTTGGACCAGTTAAAACCACTAGTACAAAGTAATGTTTATGTTGGTACAGTTGTAGTTGTTGTCTCTCTAATTTTACTAGCTATCAAGGTAATTCCATTGATAGTTAACGTCTTTCAAAAAGCAAGAACAACTGTAAATGACTATGAACAATTACACAAAGATATGGAGGGAGTAAAATGTTCTATTGAGTGCATTGAAAAGCGAATATCAGAAAATGGTATAATAACAAGCAAAGTGCAGGAAGTACTAGACAACCAGCAAAAAATCGTAGAAGACTCTTTGGAAGAGCGTGAAATAATCCTAAAAAGCCTTTTAGGAGTTATACAAGGCCTTCAAGAAATGGGAGCTAACGGACCCACCAAGAAGGCTGAAAAGGACATTCAGACTTTCCTCATAGAAAAGAGTCATGAAGTGCGAAAATGTAAGGAGGGTATTTAATGAAAAACATTGGAATAATGGAACACGAACAGGATATACCTACACTAAAGTATGTTGGTGAACATGGTGGAGGTGGAGGAAGTAATGATGAGGAGGTCTTAAGAATTCTTAACATCTTACTTCAGAGATCCAACCCAGAAAATCAGCCACAAGGCAAACTAGACCCACTTGAAGAGTTAATCTTAGCAGGAGCTTTTCCTTCAGAACCTACTTTATCCAACATAAACTGGGTGTGGAATAGCGACAAGCTGGGTAGAGTGATAGGATTAATGCTAACAGACCCAGAACAAAAAAAGCTGTTTAATGCTAAGACTACTTTAGATTCTATTTTGGAAGATGACACAACTAGAAGAATTTTAGTAAACTCTCCAGCTATCATGGATATAGCCATGAAAAGTAGAGGTGTTAAGCTGTTGTTTGCTAAGAACATCCACACTGTAGTAGAAATGCTAAAGTCACCAACAGCTAGTAGTTTGATTACAGAAGACAGCTTAATCATAGCAGGACTTTTCAAAAACCCTGATGAGTTTAACGTATTTTGGGATGCTTATACATCTGATGAAGTGATGAGAACCAACATCACGAACTCTCCTAGTGGTTACCTTCAAACTAGGCTGAACAAAGACCAGAGGGTATTAGAGTACTTGCTAAATTACAAGTCAGGTACAGACTATGCAAGCTACCTTCAGATATTCTGTGACCCAGCAGGAACTAAGCTAGCCTTAACACAAAATAAGTTTAGGTACAACTACATGGAAATGTCAAGTTTGTTAATGCAACCTTCTAACATTGAAATTTCAGGTAGATTTTTAGAGTTAGAAAGATTTGTTATGTCAGATGATGAAAGAATCAAGGTTATGTCAACATATCCTAAGTTTTTCAAGCAGGTAGTAGTGGCAAGTAAGCTTAAAAGGATACTTAAGCACAGGGAAACTCTTAAGTTTTTACTAAACGTTCCTATGTTTTATGACGTATTGTTTGACAATCCTTCTAAGGAAGTGGTTGACCTGTTGTTTGACAATGCTGGCTTAAAGGAAGAGGTTATTAAAATCTTGGGAAGTGACCTTGCAGGCACTTACATTGAAGAAAAGTTTGACAATCCACCTCAGAAATACTTAGTACTTAAGATACTTTCATCTCCATTTAGAGATGATATCTTAAAGGACGAAAATGCACTTAAAAACTTATCAAGAAGTGTAACTTTTTGTGAAGATTTCGCAGAGCTACCTGAAATGCCAAGACTAGTTCTAGAAGTGTTAGACCCAAAAATAGCGTCAGAGTCGGGCTTAGGTGATACCCTGTTTAGAAATTTAACCAGATATAGTAGGCTTCACAGGTACGTAGAAGGAAACATTGATAGAGTACATACACTAAATAAGTACATGTACTCACAGGTAGTTCAGGATACTTTAATTGAGGTTACTGAAGTTTTAGAACATTTGTGTAGAATAAACTTCTTTATTGATACCTTGCTAACTAATGCCAGATTTTTTGAAAAACTGGTCAATGACAGGAATGCACTTACTAGTGTACTTTTCTCTTCAGCAAGTGACATATTCATTACTGCATTGGTCGAAACAGAGCATCACAGTAGGTATACCTTCAACAGAGAAGCACTACTAGTAAAAGTTTTAATGAAAGTATTTAACATCAGTAAGAAGTATACTACTTTTACTCAACTTTTTAGTGATCCTGATGTAAAACAAGCCATGAGTACTTCTAAGGTTTCAATAATTTTTCAGGTAGGTTTACTGGAGGAGTATGCTAAGATTCATCCTCAGTTAGATTGGATAATAAATAACCAAATAGGTGCAAGCGAACTACTGAAAGCTTGGAGCAGAGACACTAGAAATAACGCTAGCTACTATATAAATAAGTTAACTGAAGCTAACAAGGTAAAACTTTTGAACAATGTAATAATTAGTGAAATAAACAAACATACTACATGGGAAGGCTTGGTAGCAGATAAAGAATTCATTGATCTTTGGGACTTTTCTGACACTCTTGACTATCAAATTGATTTTGCCCTATCAAATAAAGGGTTAGTAACAGCATTAAGAAACAACCCTGTGGTACTAAAGTCCTTTTCAAATAAATCAAAGGCTATGGAAAATCTACTAAAGATTGATTCTATAGCAATGGTTTTTGTTAAAAACAATGAGTTAAGAAAAGTCATATTCACAAGTAACCACGTATGGGAACACATTAGAAAAAATCCTACTGCAATGAGATTAGCACTAATTTATGCAGACTTTAGGAATAAGATACTTTCTAATGTATCATTGTTTAATGACTTTATTGCCTACGTAGAAAATATTCAATCCTTAGCTTTTGAACCACAGGCCATGGGTGTTGTTAGATATTCACAAGGACTAAGGGATAAGTTAACAGGTAGTTCATACAAGAAAACTACTGATTGGGTAGTAGGTGAAGCAGGTAAGACTAACACTCTAGAAATTAAAGGTCCAGTGGTGTTATTAAATGTAGAAGTTAGCATAGTCAACAACTACACCACAGGTATAAGTCATGCAGGAGCTACTCAGTACTTTATGGTTAATACAGATCTTAATTCCTTGATAAGTACGAACCAGGTACTATTTGAACAAGGTGACTTCAAGGTAACTGCAAAGGATAGTCCTGGCAACAAAATTAGAATATCTTATATTCCACTTTAAGTGTACCACCTCAAAACATCACTTTAAGTGTTTTAGTTTATCAAATTTTATGGAGGTAATTTTATGAAAATTGAAAAGTCAAATCTACAGAAAAGGTTAACAAACGTATACTTTTGGATAGGTTTAATAGGTGTTTTAGGAACAGCTTTACAGGTTGATGGAGCAACTTTAACAAGTTGGGATAGCTTAGGCAAGCTTATAACATCAACTGTATCTAATCCTTATGTACTGTTCACTACAATTATGGCAATTGTTGGTGTATTTGTCAATCCAGCTACTAAGGGGTTGACTGACTAAGGGAGGTCTTACCATGGAACAAAACGTACATACAATTGAATTTGATGAAGAACTTTACAACAAGAACATATCAGAAAAGACTTATCCAGAAGATGATGGCTTTAATGGTCTTTCTGAAGAGGATAAGGAAGAATTGAAAAAACAGGGTCTGCTTTAAGCAGACCTTGATTAAAATGAGGTGAAAAGTTTGAACAATATAAATTGTGGAGTGGCAACATACAACTTTCCAGTACCAGGATGGAACCAGTACAAAAAGCAGACCTTTGACATGACACCAAAAGGAATTGTAACACACAACACTTACAATTCAGCAAGTGCCAAGTCAGAAGCTTCCTATATGGTAGGTAACAGCAACTGGACAAGCTTTCATTCAAGTGTAGATGAAAATGCTGTTTACGAATCAATTCCTTTTAATAAAAACGCATGGCACTGTGGAGCCACTTACGGAAATAGAAATTACATTGGGATTGAAATAGCAAGAAGTACTGGTTCAGCAGAGCAATTCGCACAAGCTGAAAAGAATGCTTCTAAATACATTGCAGGAATCTTAAGGAAGTACAATTGGGGACTAGATTACGTACAGACTCATCAAAAACAGTCAGGTAAGTACTGTCCTCACAGAACTCTTGACTTAGGCTGGCAGAGGTTTTTGAACATGGTAAACACTGAGCTAAGAGGTGGAGATGTTGCTGTAAACCTGGAAAAGCCAAAATCAGCAGGTTATTCTGTCAAGACAAAAACACCTGGAGATGTGCTAAACATCAGGTCAGGACCAGGAGCAGGATATAAAAAGATAGGAACTTACAGAGATGGTTCAGTTATTTACGTTGAATCAGTTCATCATACGCTGGAAGGAACTTGGTACAAGATTCCAAGAGTGGGTTATGTATCAGCTAAATTCTGTGTAGGAATGTAAGTGAATAAAATTGGGGCAAGGGAATTTTTCCTTGCCTTTTATTTTGTGAAAAATGAGGAGGATCGAAACTTTCTTTCACTCATCGAAACTTTCTTTCACTCATCGAAACTTTCTTTCGACCATCGAAACTTTCTTTCGACCATCGAAACTTTCTT